>CXWL01040077.1_pt1 | contig 14090 bp, 14 predicted proteins | sample 590931 | NCBI WGS metagenome assembly CXWL01 (sample SAMEA3498368, study PRJEB10139) | groundwater metagenome | biome: water well; material: biofilm material | place: Germany | collected 2015-04-27 | reverse complement strand
AGCCTCAACGGCGGTGTTCCTTGCCGGAAAACTTTTCGCCGTGCTCCTCAAATACGGCATTCACCGGCCACGGCCCATTGAACTCTATGCCGGCAGCGAAGCCTTCAGCTTCCCCTCGGGCCATGCCACCATGGCCGCCATTACCTTCGGCGTGCTGGCGGTGCTGGCAAGCCACGCCATGAACCGCTGGAGCAGGTCGCTGGTCTATTCCATTTGCGGGCTGATCGTAATCACCATTGCCTATTCGAGGCTCTATCTCGGGGTTCACTGGCTGTCTGACGTCATGGGCGGCGTGATCTTTGGCGGCGTCATGGTGGCAGCCTTTGGCGTTGCCATCGAAGCCATCCCGCCGCGCCGCATCAAGCCGCTGGGGTTGCTCGGCGCAACCTTCATTGCCTTTGTGGTGGCCGGCGGTCTGAACATCTCGAACAATTTTGACAAGGCCGAAAAATTTTACGCTGCCTCCGAACGATCCTATTCCATCACGCCGGCCGAATGGGAATCCGCCGCATGGCAGCAACTGCCGGAGCGCCGCATCGACCTCGCCGGCAGACCGGAAGAACCATTTATCTTGCAATGGGCGGGCTCGCTTGAGTACCTGCAGAAAATCCTCGAAAGCCGAAACTGGGTCTACTCACCGAAATGGACTTGGCGTGACAGCATTCCTTACCTCAATCCAAACGCGGTTTTGGGTGGTGTGGCGCCCCGTCCGGCACTTCATTTGGGCCTCAAGGCAAAACTGACCATGTCCTTTGCGCTGAATGGCGAAACCAACCGGCGGCTTGTGATGCGGGCCTACAAGACCAACGCCAATCTCAAGTCCGCCATCGGAACGCCCATTTTCCTCATCAGCCTCACCCAGGAAAGCCTGCGCAAGAGCCTCCAGGTCTATGTCGTTCCAACCCTGGTGGCGGCAAGCGCCGCGCAAGTCGAGGGCTTCGAGAAGGACATGGCCTTGCCGTCAAACACCCGGACGGTGACCGAACAGCGCCCCGGCGGTAGCGGCGAGGTGCGTTTAATCACCCTGCCATGAGCCCAATTTGCCAGCTTTACGAACGCCTGCCATTGGGCCATATTCGGGCCAAATTTTGTGGCTTTCGGCAGGACCAACAATGCATTTTCTGAAACAGTTTTTCACTTGGTGGAACGGACAGACCTTGGGGACTCGCTTTTTCACCTGGCGCAAGGGCGAGCACGTCGGAACCGATCAGGCGGGCAACCACTATTACCGCGCCAAGTCCGCCATGCCTGATTCCATCGCCGAACGCCGTTGGGTCATCTTCAATGGCTATTCGGAGGCCTCATGCATTCCGCCGGGCTGGCATGGCTGGATGCATCACCGGGTTGATAAGGTTCCTTCAGCCTCCGATGCCCCGGACCGTGAATGGCAATTGCCGCACCAGCCTAATCTCACCGGCGCAGCTGGCGCCTACCGCCCGCCCGGCAGCATCATCGGCGCGGCACGGCCAAAAAAAACCGATCCCGGATATCAGGCCTGGCGGCCGGAATAATCATCGGCCTCAATGCGCCATATTTTCTCAGTTGTTTCTGCTATTCTTGAAAGCCTTAGCTGTGCCTAGAATCAGGATCGAACCGCCATGAACAATTCAACGGTTGAAACGCTTATCGGAGCCGTGGTCATCGTGATCGCCGGGGCCTTTCTGACTTTTGCCTACAATGCGCCGGGCATGGGCCAGAAAAGTGGAGGTTATCTCATTACTGCCGAATTCGACAATGTCGAAGGTGTCAATGTCGGCACCGACATCCGCATGGCCGGCATCAAGATCGGCACGGTGACTGCCCAGTCGCTCAATCCGGAGAATTTTCAGGCTCAAATCACCATGAGCATTGATCCGGCCGTGCAATTGACCGACGACACCTCCGCCAAAGTGACCTCCGAAGGCCTGTTGGGCTCCAAATTCATTTCGCTGGAGCCCGGCGGCTCCGAAACCAAGCTGGCCGCAGGCGGCGTCATCACTTATACCCAGGGGGCCGTTGATATCTGGTCGCTGATCAGTCAGGCCATGTTTGACAAGTCCGGTGCCAAACCTGCCGAAACCACTCAAGCCCCAGCCGCTCCTGCAGCTCCTGACGCTCCGGAACAGGCGCAGTAGGAATGCTTCGACTTGCTGTCTTGTCTGCGTTCGCAGCCTTCATGCTGCCCTGCGCCGCCTATGCCGACCGCATCGCCAATCCCATTGCGGTGTTTACGGGCCTCGACAAAATAACCGGCATGACCACCACATTTGAAACCAAGGTGGGCGAAGCCAAGCAATTCGGCGGCCTCATTGTGAAGGCCGACGTTTGCTACTCGCGCCCGGCCACCGAGGAACCCAAAACCACATCCTTTGTTGAAGTTGACGAGGTGCAGCTCGATGATTCGCTGAAGCGCATTTTTTCCGGCTGGATGTTTGCCCAAAGCCCAGGGCTCAATGCGGTGGAGCATCCCATCTATGACGTTTGGCTGATCAATTGCCGCGATCCCGCCGCTCCTCCACCCGCTGTTGAAGAAATTCCCGATCTCTCAACCCTGCAGGATCAGATCGAAGAAGGCGAACCCTTGGATTAGAGCGGTGACGCCAGTTCCAGCACGCGGGCCGGGTCATTGTCGTCCTTGAACCTGTTGAAGTCCGCCGGCGCAACGATGGCCGACGGCAATAGCTCCTTGTAGTCGGCCTTCGACATGACAATGGCCCCCAGGGTCTTGAGGTGCGGATTCATGAACTGGGCGTCCAGCAGTTGAAAGCCGCCTGCGTTGAGCCGTGCCACAAGATGCACTAGGGCAACCTTGCTGGCGTCAGTCTCCCGCGAAAACATGCTCTCGCCAAAAAAAGCCGCGCCGATTTTCACCCCGTAGAGCCCGCCAACCAGCTTGCCTTCGCGCCAGCATTCCACCGAATGGCAGTGGTCCATTTTGTGGAGTTGGTTGTAGAGGGTGCGGATGCGCGTGTTGATCCAGGTCAGCTTCCGGGTTTTGGTCTTAGCGGCGCAGGACTCGATGACATCGGCGAACGCCGTGTCTATGCGCACTTCAAAAGTTTGCCGGCGCACCTGTTTCCGCAGCGAATGCGAAATACGCAAACCCCGCAAGGGTATGATCCCGCGTTCCTCAGGCTCCACCCAGTAAAGTGCGTTATCCTCGGCTGTCTCCGCCATCGGAAAAATCCCGACGGCATAGGCCTGCAACAGAATCTTTGGCGTTATGGTCGTCACTAGGCATCTCGCGCGAGATAATTCTCCAGCCAGTGAATGTCATAGTGTCCGTCAATAATGTCGGGCTCCGTCAACAAACGCTGGAACAGGGGAATTGTCGTTTCAACCCCTTCAATCACAAACTCGCCCATGGCCCGCTTCAAACGCATCATGCATTCGGTGCGTGTCTTGCCAAAAACAATCAATTTGCCAATGAGGCTGTCGTAATAGGGCGGAATGCGGTAGCCCGCATAAAGCGCTGAATCAACGCGAACCCCAAGGCCGCCGGGAAAATGCACCGCATCCACCCGGCCCGGGGAGGGCACGAAGGTCTTGGCGTTTTCCGCATTGATCCGGCATTCGATGGCGTGGCCCGAAAAAGTAATGTCGCTCTGTGAGTATTGCAGCTTCGCGCCGCTGGCCACGCGGATTTGCTCCTGCACCAAGTCAAGGCCAGTGATCATTTCGGTCACCGGATGCTCAACCTGCAGCCGCGTGTTCATTTCAATGAAGTAGAATTCGCCGTTCTCATAGAGGAACTCGATGGTGCCAACCCCTTCATAGGATAGGTCGGCCATGGCCTTGGCAACGCGCGCCCCAATTTGGTCGCGCTGGGCCGAGTTTAGGGCAGGGGAATGGGCTTCTTCCCAGACTTTTTGGTGCCGGCGCTGCAGGGAGCAATCACGCTCGCCCAGATGCACCGCATTGCCTTGCCCGTCGCCCAGCACCTGGATTTCAATATGACGCGGCAGCACCAAATATTTCTCGATGTAAACTTCTTCATTGCCGAACGCCGCCTTGGCTTCGGTCTGTGCCGTGCTTAGGGCGTTTTCCATCTCGGCATCATTGCGGGCAACCTTCATGCCGCGCCCACCGCCGCCGGCCGTTGCCTTGATAATGACGGGATAGCCGATTTCGCGGGCAATGCGCTTGCCCTCATCGATATTTGACACGCCGCCATCAGAGCCCGGAACCACCGGAATGCCCAGTGCCTTGGCAGTGCGTTTGGCTTCAATCTTGTCGCCCATGGTGCGGATGTTTTCAGCCGAAGGGCCGATGAATTTTATCCCGTGCTCGGTGAGGATTTCGGCGAATTTTGCATTCTCGGACAGAAAACCGTAGCCGGGATGCACCGCTTCGGCTCCGGTAATCTCGCAGGCCGAAACCATGGCCGGAATGTTGAGATAGCTGTCACGCGCCGGCGGCGGCCCGATGCACACGCTTTCATCCGCCAGCCGCACATGCATGGCATCCGCGTCCGCTGTCGAATGGACGGCAACCGTCTGGATGCCCAGCTCTCGGCAGGCCCGCAGCACCCGAAGCGCAATCTCGCCCCGGTTGGCGATGAGAATCTTGTCAAACATCGCTCACTCAATCGTCACAAGGGCCGCGCCATATTCCACCGGATCGCCGTTATCAACGTGAATGCGAATGACCTTGCCCGCCACCGGCGATGGAATCTGGTTCATGGTTTTCATGGCTTCAATGATCAACAAGGTCTGGCCCTGTTTGACCTCCGAGCCGATTTCGATGAAATTCGGATTGCCCGGGGCCGAGGCCATATAGATGGTTCCCACCATGGGAGACTTCACCGTTCCCGCATGATCCGTATCGGGAACCTTGGCAACAGCAGGGGCGGCAACCGGTGCAGGGGCATGATGGGCCGGAGCCTGATGTTGTACCGTTGCCACCGCCGTCATGGTCCGCGACACACGGACCCGCGAACCCTTTTGCTCTAATTCGATTTCAGAAAGCCCTGTTTCATTCAAGATGTCTGCCAGGGTCCGGATGAGATCCAGTTCCGGGCTGGTAGACTTTGTCTGGCCACGCGTTGCTGGCGTTTTTTTCGAGGGCATTCTGTTACCCCTTTCCGCTTGTTTTCAAAATTTGCACGATCCCGTCGAGGGCCAACTCGTAGCTCTGCCCACCAAAGCCGCAAATCACCCCTAGGGCAACAGGAGAAATATAGCTGTGATGGCGGAATGGCTCGCGGGCATACACATTGGACAGGTGAACTTCAATGGTAGGGATGTTCACGGCCTTCAGCGCATCATGGAGCGCCACTGAAGTATGCGTATAGGCAGCGCCATTGATGATAATGCCGGCGGCCTTGCTTTGCGCCTCATGAATCCAGCCGATCAGTTCGCCCTCGGTGTTGGTTTGCCGGAAAACAATTTGCTGCCCAAGCGCCTTGGCCTTGGCCGCACAGCGCGATTCCAGGTCACCAATGGTTTCCTGGCCATAGACCGTGGGCTCACGCAAGCCGAGGAGGTTAAGGTTGGGTCCGTTTAAAATATAGATCGGTTTCATCGCCCTGCCATCAGAATCTATGCTGTTGCTATGTTATAAGCGGTCACTGCCGGGCAGGGAAGCGCTTCGCATCAGCAGAGTGAACAGCCGCCCTTGGCGCGCACATCATTGATGGCACTGGCAAGTTCGGCTTTGGGCAGGTAGCCCGGAACCAGCCTGTCATCGATGATGAAAGCCGGCGTGCCGTTGATGGCCAAGGACTGGGCCAGGTTGCGATTGCGCTCCAAAATGCCAGCTGTTTCGGGGCTCTCCATGTCCTTTTTGAGCCGTGCCATGTCAAGCCCTTGCGCCGCCGCGAGTTCGTCAACGATCTCTTTGGTGATTTTCCCCTCGTGGCTGAACATGGCCACATGCAGCTCCCAGTACTTGCCTTGCCTGTTGGCGGCAATCGCTGCCTGGGCCGCATAATCCGAGTCTCCACCGAAAATAGGGAACTCCTTCAGGACGAATCTCAGGTCCTTGTCTGACTCGATCAAAGCCAGGACTTCCGGAAATCCCTTTTTGCACCAGCCGCAGTTGTAGTCGAAAAACTCGACCATGGTGACCTTCCCGTTGGGATTTCCAACGACGAAATCCGTCCCGTCGCGGAATATCTGGTCCGCATTGGAAACCAGGGCGCCTTTTCTCTGCTGGTCTTCGGCGAGCTTTTCCTTCTGCTCAAGAAGCTGGCCCATTTCACGCAGCAGGTCGGGGTTGGCCAGCAAATAATCCTTGATGATGGCTTCCAATTCCTTGCGCTGGCTATCGCTAAATTCGGCGGCGCTCACGCTGGAGCCAACGCCCCACAACAGCAAAATCGAAAGCAACAATGTCCTGAGCGTAGCGTGCATGGCAAGTCCTTATGTTTCCGGTCTATTTGCCTGAAAGACCTGTTTCAGGTCAATCCCGGTTCTTGTTGGCAAAATTCAGAATGTCGTTGGCTTTGATCCATTCGGGCGAGCCGTGTTTGAACTGCCCGATCACGCGCTTTGCCTTTTCGGAAGCCAGCGCCGTGTCGCCCTGCATCATGGCCGTTTCGGCTGTTGCCAATTCGGCCCGCGGCAGATCATTCAGATAGCCATAGGCCATCGCCGAATACTTGTAGATATCAACCGAATCCGGTTCGGTTTTCTTGGCAAGCGTCAGGAGGTTTAGCGCCTGCCTGATGTTGGCGCGGTTTTCCGTGGCAATGAGGGCTTGGGCGTAGAGAATTTGGATGAGCCCGCTGTTGGGCAATAGCTTGTTGGCCTGCTGGAGCGGAGCAAGCGCCTTTGCCGGCGTGCCGCCTTCCAGCAGGGCCTGGCCCTTGAGCTCCCAGAAATACGGATCCTCCGGCACTTCCCTGATGAGGCTGTCGATGACTGGGATGGCGTTTTTCATGTCACCCCTGCGAAACATCGAAATGGAGCGGGCATAGCGCGCCGGCAGACTCTTGTCGGATGAGGGGTAGCGCTGGAAAACATACTGGGGCGACTGCATGAAGCCCGCCAGCTTGGCTTGCATCAAGTGATGGCGGAGCAGCAGCTGCGGCGCGTCGTCCCTGTCGAAGAACGCCGATTTGTGGGCTTCCAGTTCAAGGTTGCGGATTCGTTCAAGCGGCATGGGATGCGACAGCAGATAGGGGTCGGCGTTTTCCAGCGATGCCAGCGACTCATTGGCGAGCAACTGGAACAGCGTCAGCATGCCTTTTGGCGATTGCCCTGTCGCCTTGAGGAATTTAAGCGCCGCCTGGTCGGCGGAGGCTTCCATGTCGCGTTGGTAGGAAAGCAAGCCCCGTTGCGCCATGCCCTGGGATCCCATCATGATTCCCTGTCCGGCCTGTGCAGCACCTTTCTGCCCCGCGGCAGCCCCGCCGACCATCGCTGCAGCGCCAATCAACATGCCGATAATGTTTTGCACGCTGGCCCGGCTGAGCTCAACGCCCATGCGGGCCAGATGGCCCCCGGCAATGTGGCCCGTCTCATGGGCCAGAACCCCAATGATCTCGTTCGGTGTTTTGGTCCGCGTCAGCAGCCCGGTGTGAATGAACAGGCGCTGCCCACCCGCCACGAAGGCGTTGATCTTGTCATTGTTGATGATGTAGACGCGCACTGCCGCGGGGTTCAGGCCCGCTGCCTTGAAAATCGGTTTTGAATAGAGCCGCAACAGCCCTTCGATTTCCGCATCGCGAATCAGCGGCAGCGATGGCCCGCGCTTCTTCTTTGTTTCGGCCATGCCATCAGCTATCAGCCCCGAGAAAGCGACCGAGATGGCAAGGCAAACCGCTGTTAACTTACGAATCATGGCTCACTCGACAGGTGGAATCCCGGCTGGAAACCCACCGCATTGGGAAGAGGGTGTTTCTCTATCAATTACGGCGAGTTTGAGGCTAGGGGTCCTCAGCCGCGTTTGCTCCACCAACCGGCCTTCGGCTTGGCCACTTCGGTGGCCGTCACCGTTGCCGCCGGCGGTTGCCACTTGCGTGGCTCCACAGGCTGGGCAACGATTTCCTGGATGGCGATAATAGGTGCTGCCTGCCGTTCCGGCTGGGGCTCGCGCGTTTCAACGGGGCTGGCCGCGTGGGGTTGCACGTAGCCATTGCTTTCGCCTTCAGGGACGCTGCGCCCATTCTTGTTGCGCCCGTTCCGGTTGCGCCCCCAGCGGTCGCGCCGCCGTGAAGGGCCGCGCTCGGAGCCTTCCCCTTCGGTGGACTCTTCTGAAGTCGCAGCCCTATCCGTTTCGGCGGGTGAGGCGGCATCATCGCGAATGGCATCGTCACTTTCATCTGCCTGTCGTGGTAAATCGGCTTCGCCGTCTGCCTCTCCGGCAATTTTGTCCCGTGGCTGCTCATCACGGCCGCCGCGCCTGCCGCCCCGGCGTCCACGCCGGCGCCGTCTGCCGCGCTGCGCGTCGGAACCTTCCTCTGTGCTTTCAGCTTCAGATGAAGACTCGGCTTGGACCTCATCGGTCTCTTCCTCGGCCTCAACTTCGGCCTCGATTTCTTCTTCCTCGGCGTCTTCAACGTAGGCATCCATCTTGACGGGCACGATCTGGATCTTGCGCGCCGCAACGATCCGCTCGCTGGCCCGCTCAATGACCGCCTGTGATCCCTTGACCTCGTCGCTTGGCACGATGAAAACGGAAATTCCGTAGTTCTGCTCAATGGCCAAAAGATTGTCGCGCTTCTCGTTGAGAACGTAGAAGGCCACTTCGCGCGTGCACTTCACCGTGAGGTGCTCGGCCTTGCGGCTGATCAGGTGTTCCTCGATAGCGCGCAGCACGGAAAGTCCGCACGACGAAATGGAACGCACGATGCCGCGCCCTTCGCAATGCGGGCAGGGCCGCGATGAACCTTCGAGCAGCCCCGGCCGCAGCCGTTGCCGCGACATTTCCATGAGGCCGAAATGGCTGATCCGTCCTACCTGGATGCGAGCCCGGTCATTCTTGAGGGCATCCTTCAGGCGCCGCTCCACCGCACGGTTGTTGCGGTTCTCTTCCATGTCGATGAAGTCGATGACCACAAGGCCGGCAAGATCGCGCAGCCGCAGCTGCCTGGCGATTTCATCGCAGGCTTCAAGATTGGTCTTCAGCGCCGTGTCTTCGATATTGTGTTCGCGCGTTGCCTTGCCCGAGTTGATGTCGATGGAAACCAAAGCTTCCGTCTGGTTCATCACGATATAGCCGCCCGACGGCAGCGTAACGGTCGGCGAATAGAGCGCGTCGAGCTGCGTTTCCGTCTGGTGTTTGGAAAAAAGCGGGCGCGTGTCCTTGTAGAGCTTCACATTCTTTGCATGCGAAGGCATGAGCATCTTCATGAAGTCCTTGGCTTCGCGGTAAGCCGCTTCGCCTTCCACAAACACCTCATCCACGTCCTTGGTGTAGAGATCGCGGATCGAGCGCTTGATCAGGCTTCCTTCCTCATAGACAAGGGCAGGGGCCGTTGAATGAAGTGTAAGGTCACGCACATTTTCCCAGAGGCGCATGAGATAATCAAAGTCGCGTTTGATTTCCGGCCGGGTGCGCTGCGCCCCTGCGGTGCGGACAATCACGCCCATGCCCTGTGGAACTTCCACGTCACGGGCAACTTCCTTGAGGCGCCGGCGGTCGCCAGCATCGGTAATCTTGCGGGAAATGCCGCCGCCCCGCGCCGTATTCGGCATGAGCACGCAATAGCGCCCGGCAAGTGAGAGATAGGTCGTAAGCGCTGCGCCCTTGTTGCCGCGTTCTTCCTTGACCACCTGAACCAGAATGATCTGGCGGCGCTTGATGACTTCCTGGATTTTATACTGGCGGCGCGGAGCACGGCGTTGGCGCTTTGGAACTTCTTCCAGGGCGTCTTCCGCCCCGATGGATTCAATCTTCTGGCTTTCCGCGTCTTCTTCCACGGTTTCAACGCCAACGCCCGCCTCGCCAATGGCTGGCGCTTCCTGGGCCTGTACTTCCAACTCGGAAGCGGCTTCTTCTTCGGCCGGATGTTCGTCCTCGGCCTCTTCTGCGTCTACAACCTCTGATGCAAGCTGCGGCTCCTCGGAAGCCTGCAAGGCCTGCGCCTCGCCTGATTGCCCGGGCTCATTGCTTGTGTTGTCATCATCATTATCGTCTTCATGTTCCTCGGCGTCGTCCTCCTCCTGCTCGCGCAGCAGGGCCTGACGGTCAGCCACTGGAATCTGGTAATAGTCGGGATGGATTTCCGAGAAGGCCAGGAAGCCATGGCGGTTGCCGCCATATTCCACGAAGGCCGCCTGCAGCGACGGCTCAACCCGCGTCACCTTGGCCAGGTAGATGTTGCCTTTTAGCTGCTTGCGGGCAGCGCTTTCAAAGTCGAATTCCTCGATGCGGTTTCCGCGAACCACGACAACGCGTGTTTCCTCGGCATGCGTGGCATCGACGAGCATTTTGCTGCCCATAGTTTTTTATCCTCTGCGGCAGCTGGCGGTGAGGCTTCGAAGGTCCCATGTCCGGACTTGAGAAACCAGACGGCCCGACGGGCCAGCCTGCGCGAAATGGGCCTGATCCATGTCACGACATTTTGCGATGCGAACGGCTCTGCGCTGGCTGTGTTTCCAGCGGCGGGAGGCGCAATCGAAAAGTCCTGAATCATGGCCCTCATTGATCTTTGCTCAAGCCACCATGGCCTGAACGGTTAAACTCAGTGGCGTGCCCGGGCGGATTGTCCTTTGCCCGTGAAGCCCACAAGGCTCCCGACTTGGGAACCTCACCTAGACGCGGCGTGAAGGGGTGAACCAGCCGGTTCTCCGGACCTCTCAGCCGCGAAATTTTTGCTCTTGCAACCCAAACGATTAAATCGAGTCTGCCGAAGAGACCCCTTATCTTTAGGGAGAAGAGGCCGGAATTGCAAGGTCGCTTGTGCCGGTTTGCCTAAATGCCCTCCCGGAAACCTTCGGTTAACCACGGCCCCGCTAACCTTTCCGCGATTGGGTCAGGACACGATGATTGCACTGCACAACGCATTGGGTTGGAGAAAATGGGGGCATAAATTGCGCCTCGTTTTGCTCTCGATTGCGTACATTATAGCCATGTTTTTCATAGGCTTGCAGCCATCTCTGGCGGCGGGAGATGCGGTTGCAACTGGAACCCGCGTTGGCGGCGACGAAACCCGCACCCGCTTTGTGGCGGACATTTCCAAGACCGTGAGCTACAGCGTTTACGTCCTCCCCGATCCCTACCGGGTGGTCATCGACCTGCCGGATGTGACCTTCGACCTGCCGCCTGGCATCGGCCACAAGGTGCGGGGGTTGGTATCCCAGTACCGTTACGGCCTGGTGGAGGAGGGGAAATCCCGCATCGTCATTGATACCCAAGGCCCCGTTCTGATTGAAAAGTCGTTTCTGGTTGACCCGCAGCCCGGCCAGCCGGCGCGCCTTGTGGTTGATATCGTGAAAACCACCGAACAAGCCTTCGTCAAGTCCTACAATTCCGAACAGGCGAAAATCCAGCAGGACATCGCCGCCCTGTCGGCTGAGTCGTTGGCGCTACCGGAAGCCGGAAAAAAAATCATCCTGCCGAACAAGCGCGGAAAGAAAATCATTGTCCTCGACCCGGGCCACGGTGGCATTGATCCGGGTGCCATAAGCCGGGCGGGCACCAAGGAAAAAGACGTGGTCCTGACTTTCGCTAACGTTCTGCGAAAAGCGCTACTGGCTACCGGCAAATATGAAGTGGTGATGACCCGCAATGATGACCGCTTTATCAGCCTGAAAAATCGGGTGACCGTTGCCAGGGATAAAAACGCTGACCTGTTCATGGCAATTCACGCCGATACCGTGAGGGGCAAGGATGCCCGCGGTGTCACACTCTACACACTCTCCGACAAGGCCTCGGACCGCGAAGCGGAAGCCCTGGCCAAGCGCGAAAACCGCGCCGACATTATCGGCGGCCTGGATCTTGAAGCCGAGACCGAGGAAATCACCGACATCCTGATTGATCTCGCCCAGCGCGAGTCAAAAAATCACGCTATGTTCTTTTCAAAGAAGGCGGTAACCCATCTGAAGCCATTGACCCTGATGACCGGCAAGCCCTTGCGCTCTGCCGGCTTCATGGTTCTCAAGGCGCCGGATGTTCCATCGGTTCTGCTTGAGCTCGGTTTTCTTTCGAGCAAATCAGACGAAAAACTGCTCACGTCAACCGTCTGGCAAACCAAAATTGCCAAGGCCTTTGCCACCGCCATGGACGCCTATTTCGCCACCGAAGTAGCCTCCACCGCCAATTGAGCTAAGCCGCAACGGGCCGCAGGAACGTGCGCTCCTCGGATAGAATGAAACGCTCGCGCTGCGCAAAGGCGAAATTGGCAAGGCTCTCCTCATCCACATGAAGCTGCGCCCGGTAAGCCTCGTAAGCCGCCAGACTGTCACATGAAATCAAGGCCCAGGCGATATTGTTGGTGCCCTCATGCGGCATGAAATAACCCAGCAGGTCACCGCCGCAGCGCGGAATGATGCTGCTCCAGGCCTGGGCGTAACGGTCGAATGCGTCCCGCTGAAACAGATCAATGACATATCGGATTTGAACGGTAACGGTCATCGCGGCTCTTCTTTCATGAGTTTGTTGATTTCACCGAATGGGAAAGCGTCCTTGACAAAATTGAACGTACCGAAGTCCTTCATCTCGTGGGCAGACTTTGCGAATGCAGCGAATGCTGACAAGCACAATGCAGAACCAACGCTTACGCGTTTCACGCCTGCATCTTCCAACTGCTTGAGTGTAAAGGCCGCGCCCGCAAGCACATTCACCGGCCGGGCGACCGCCGAACAAACCTCTTTGATCGCTTTCAGGCTTGGCAGGCCCGGCGCATACAGAACATCGGCGCCGGCTTTTTCGAAAGCCTGCAGACGCTTGATGGTTTCATCGAGATCAGGCCGCCCATGGAGGAAATTTTCGGCCCGCGCCGTCAGCGTGAAGGGAATGTCCTGGGCGCGCACCGCTTCCACCGCCGCCGCAACGCGTTCGACCGCCAGATTGAAATCATAGATCGGCTTGGCGCTGTCGCCGCTCGCATCTTCAATCGAACCACCCGCGAGTCCAATACCAATTGCCAGCCGGATTGTTTCAGAGGCCTTCTCAGGCGCCTGTCCAAAACCGTTTTCAAGGTCAGCCGCAACCGGAAGGTGGGTTGCCTGAACAATGGCCTTCGCGTTAGCCAACGTTTCTTCGCGACCGGCAGCTCCATCACTGCGGCCAAGCGAAAACGCCAGCCCCGCACTCGTCGTGGCCAGAGCCTCGAAGCCCAAATGTGTCAGGATTTTCGCCGTGCCCGCATCCCANNGGGAATGCTACGGTGACAGGCGTAGCATTTCCGCCGTTTGACATGCTACCAAAACGCGGGAGACAGCAGATGGTTCATATCGTCAGTGTAGCGGAAATAGGCGCCCTGGTGGGAGACCCGGCCCGGGCCAACATGCTGGAAGCCTTGATGGACCGCCGGGCGCTCACCGCAAAGGAACTGGCATCGCGCGCCGGAATCACCCCGCAGACCGCCAGTGGCCATCTTTCCAAACTGCTCGCCGCCGGCCTCATCACGATGGAACAGCATGGCCGCCATCACTACCATTCGCTGGCCTCGTCCGAAATCGCCCGCATGCTTGAGGGCCTGCAGCAGGTCGCCTCAACCCAGAACATCAAGCATGCCGGGCGCACCATTCGCACCGGCCCGCGCGATGCCGCCATGCGCGTGGCCCGCGGATGCTATGACCACATGGCCGGCCACCTGGCCGTAAGCGTCACCGATGCAATGCTGGCTCGCAGGCAGATCGTATTTGACGGCGATGGCGGCAGCGTGACTGATGCTGGCAAATTGTTTCTGGAAAAATTCGGAATTGATCTTGCCGCCGCCAAACAATCAAAGCGCGTCTTCTGCCGGCCTTGCTTGGATTGGAGCGAACGCCGCTTTCATCTCGCCGGCGCCGTGGGTGCAGTCCTGCTGCACCGGACACTGGAATTGAACTGGGTGAAACGCCAGGACAACACCCGCGCCTTGACCATTACGCGGGCAGGGGAGCAGGGCTTCCGGAAAACCTTTGGCATCGAACAATTCAGGTAATCCGGCCAATTTATCTTGCCCATCCTTGGCCATATTCCAAGCCTAGCAAGTCTCCTATGGCATGTGCTATCGC
>CXWL01117240.1_pt1 | contig 14093 bp, 14 predicted proteins | sample 590931 | NCBI WGS metagenome assembly CXWL01 (sample SAMEA3498368, study PRJEB10139) | groundwater metagenome | biome: water well; material: biofilm material | place: Germany | collected 2015-04-27 | reverse complement strand
TTCCGACCCGCGCATCGGCCACAGCTTCCTGTACGCCGGCGCCGGCTACGGCGGCTCGTGCTTCCCGAAGGACGTGCAGGCGCTCGAGCGCACCGCCCGCCAGTACGACCAGGACCTGCTGATCCTGCGCGCGGTGGAAGCGGTCAACGACAACCAGAAGCAGGTGCTGGGCCGCAAGGTCGTCGCCAGCTTCGGCCAGGACCTCACCGGCCGCCACTTCGCGATCTGGGGCCTGGCGTTCAAGCCGAACACCGACGATATGCGCGAAGCGCCGGCGCGCGTGCTGCTGCGCGAACTGATCGACCGCGGCGCCACCGTCGCGGTGTACGACCCGGTCGCGATGCCGGAAGCGAAGCGCGTGCTGGCGCTCGATTTTTCCGCCGCCGAGCTGGCGCGGATCCGCTTCGCCGCCAGCCCGATGGATGCGCTCGAACAGGCCGACGCGCTGGTCATCGTCACCGAATGGAAAGCGTTCCGCAGTCCCGATTTCGAGCAGGTCAAGGCGCGCCTGAAGAACCCGATCGTGTTCGACGGCCGCAACCTGTTCGAGCCCGAGCAGATGGCCGACAACGGCATCGAATACCACGGCATCGGCCGTTCCGTCCTGACCCGCAGGTGATCCCATGAACGCGAACGTGCCCAGCCGCCTGCTGACCCCGGACAGCAACCCGAACATCGTCGCACCGCAGCTTGGCGCGGTGCGCATCCTGGTGGTCGGCGACGTCATGCTGGACCGCTACTGGTTCGGCGATGTCAGCCGCATTTCGCCGGAAGCGCCGGTGCCGGTGGTGCGCATCGAGCGGCGCGAAGAGCGCCTCGGCGGTGCCGCCAACGTGGCGCGCAACGTCGCGTCGCTGGGCGCCCATTGCGGCCTGCTGGGCGTGGTCGGGGCCGACGAGGCCGGCGAGCAGGTCGAGCGGCTGCTGGGCGACTCGAGCATCCACAGCTACCTGAAGCGCGACGAGGCGATTTCCACCATCATCAAGCTGCGCGTGATCGGCCGCCAGCAGCAGCTGCTGCGCATCGACTTCGAAGACGCGCCGACCGACACCGTCCTGCGCGACAAGCTGACCCAGTTCAACAGCGTGCTGGCCGATTACGACGTGATCATCCTGTCCGACTACAACAAGGGCAGCCTGGTCAACGTGGCCGAGATGATCCGCGCCGCGCGCGCGGCCGGCAAGGTGGTGATGGTCGATCCGAAGGGCGACGATTTCTCGCCGTACGCCGGCGCCACCATCCTGACCCCGAACAAGTCCGAACTGAAGCGCATCGTCGGCAGCTGGAACAGCGAGCAGCAGCTGACCGACAAGGCGCAGGCGCTGCGCGAGCAGCTCGGCCTGGACGCCTTGCTGCTGACCCGCTCGGAAGAGGGCATGAGCCTGTACAGCGCGACCGAAGTGCTGCACATGCACGCCGCCGCGCGCGAGGTGTTCGACGTGTCGGGCGCCGGCGACACCGTGATCGCCACCATGGCCGCGATGCTCGGCTCGGGCATGCCGATGGCCGACGCGCTGATTACCGCCAACCGGGCCGGCGGCATCGTCGTCGGCAAGCTCGGCACCGCCACTGTTACCCGCGAGGAACTGTTCGGCACAGGCCGCTGAACGCTTGCGCCAGCTCGCCAAATCAGTGTCAACCGTGGCCGGAGTGAGCCGTTAAGCAGCGACGGGAGGCGCCCGCCGCCCTGTGTTTCATCCAATTACGGAGATTACCGACATGATCAAGAAACTGATGCTTGCAGTCGCAACGATGATTGCCACGATGGGTTTTGCTTTCGCACAAGTCGACGTGAACAAGGCGGATGCCGCCGCGCTGGACAGTGTCAAGGGCGTGGGCCCGAAAATGTCGAAGGTGATTATCGACGAGCGTACCAAGGGCGGCGAATTCAAGGACTGGGCCGACTTCGAGAAACGGGTCAAGGGCATCGGTCCGAAGAACGCCAAGAAACTGTCGATGGCCGGCCTGCAGGTCGGTGGCAAGTCGATGGAAGGCGCCGAGATGAAGGCCGATACCAAGGCCGCCAAGCCGGCCAAGGCCATGCCTGACGCCAAGCCGATGCCGGACGCCAAGCCAGCCGATGCCAAGATGAAGCCGTCCGCCGCCAAGCCGGCCGCCGCCGCCGCGCCGAAAGCCTCGATGTAATCCAGGCGCCGCAGCAAAAAAGCCCCGCCGGCAACCGCGGGGCTTTTTTACGTCGCGCGGTTTGCGCATCGACCTCAAGCAGGTTGCGATCCCTGGCTATTGTGGCTACTATAGCAATTGAGAAATCGCAACTTCCCTGCGTGACGAAGGCTGGCATGTTCCCGAAAACCTTGGTGTTGGGTGCAGTAATGGTAGCCGCGCTGGCGGGATGCGGCGGCGCGCGCGAGGATGTCGTCGTCGAGCGCGGACCGGCGCGCCTGCTGGCACAAGTGTCCGGCAGTAGTGACACCATGGTCACCCTGGCCGGCAACCTGTCGCAATACACGATCGCCGCGACCGCGACCGGATTCAGCGTGACCGACAACCTGGGCGGCGCGGTGCAAGATGTCGGCAGCCATACGCGCCTGCGTTTTGCCGATACCGCCGTGGCGTTCGACCTCGACGGCAATCCGGGCCAGGCCTATCCGATGTACCAGGCCGCGTTCAACCGCAAGCCCGACCTCGGCGGCCTCGGTTTCCAGCTGAATGTGCTCGACGCCGGATTTTCGCTGCTGCAGGTGTCCCAGAACTTCATCGACAGTCCGGAATTTTCCGCCACTTACGGCGCGCTCAACACCAACGATTTCGTCACGCTGCTGTATGCCTGCGGTTGCAACTGATGCCGGCCGCCACTCCCGGCAACGCCATCCTGCTTGCCGCGCTGGCGCTGCCCGGTCTCGCCGTGCACGCCGAAACGGCGCCGGACGCCGCCGAAATCAGCCTCAAATACCTCAGTTACCGCGACTGGCAGCCGGGCCTCGACCGGATCGCGGTCAACTCACCCTCGCTGCACCTGCTCGCGCCGCTGGCGGGCGTGTGGTCGCTCGAAGCCTCGCTGGTATCGGACCATGTTTCCGGCGCGTCGCCGCGGTATCACACGGCGATCTCGGGCGCCTCCCGGATGGACGACGACCGGCTCGGATCGGACCTGCGCGTCACCCGCTATTTCGAGCGCGCCAGCGTCAGCGCCGGCGCCGCCTGGTCGGGCGAAAACGATTACCGCGCGCGCGCCGTGTCGCTGGCAGCCAGCATCTCGACCGAAGACCACAACACCACCGCCGGCCTGGCGCTGGGCGTGGCCAACGACACCATCAACCCGGTCAACCTGGCGGTGACGGACGAGCGCCGCCACAGCACGGAATGGATGGCCAGCCTCGAGCAGGTGCTTGGCCCGCGCGACATCGTCAAGCTCGATCTCACCCATGCGGGCGGGCATGGCTACTATTCCGATCCGTACAAGTATGTCGACAACCGTCCGCGCACCCGCAACCAGGACAGCGTGCTGCTGCGCTGGAACCACCACCTCAAGGACGCCGCCGCGGCGCTGCGCCTGTCGTACCGCTATTACACGGACAGCTACCGGATTCGCGCGCACACGCTGGGCGCCGAGTTCGAGCACTCGCTTGCCGGCGGCTGGTCGCTGACGCCGTCGGTGCGCGTGTACCGCCAGTCGGCGGCCAGCTTCTATTTCGGGCCGGTGTACGACAAGGTGTTCGGACCACCGTTCCCGCCCGGTTTCCGCTTCGGCACGGGTGCATTCACTTCGGCCGACCAGCGCCTGTCGGCGTTCGGCGCCGCGACGCTGGGGTTGCGGGTGGAGAAAGCAATCGGCGCCGGCATGGCGCTGCAGTTCAAGATGGAGCGCTACCGCCAGCGCGGCAGCGGCCTGGCGCAGCTCGACGCGCGCACGCTGCAGGCCGGCCTGTCGAAACAGTGGTGAATCCGGCCGCCGCGCCCGGGCTGTTCCGGGTGGGTTTCAAGGCCATGGCCAGCCGCTGCGAAGTGATGCTCGCGGCCCGCGACGACACCCACGCGGCGGCGCTGGCGCAGCCGGCGATCGACGAAGTGCGGCGCATCGAACGCAAGTATTCGCGCTACCTGGCCGACAGCGTGGTCGGCCGGATCAATGCGGCGGCGGGCGGCGCGCCGCTCGAACTCGATGACGAGACGCTCGGCTTGCTCGACTACGCCGGCAGCCTGTTCGCCCACAGCGGCGGGTTGTTCGACATCACGTCGGGCGTGCTGCGGCGCGCCTGGAACTTCAGCCGCGCGCGCCTGCCGGAGCACAGCGAACTGGCGGCGCTGCTGGCGCTGGTCGGCTGGCCCAAGGTCGAACGCCACGGCCGCGCGCTGCGGCTGCCGCTGGCGGGAATGGAGCTCGATGTGGGCGGCTTCGGCAAGGAATATGCGGCCGACCGCGCGGCCGCGGTGCTGTCGGCGCACGGCGTGCGCGCCGGCTATGTGAACCTCGGCGGCGACCTGCGGGTGATCGGGCCGATGCCGGGCGGCGCGCCCTGGAACATCGCCATCCAGGATCCGCGCGACCCGGCCAGGGCGATCGCGACAATCCAGGTGATGGCCGGCGCGCTGGCAACCTCGGGCGACTACGAGCGCTTCTTCGACCTTGGCGGACAGCGCTACTGCCACATCCTCGACCCGCGCAGCGGCTGGCCGGTGGCAGCCTGGCGTTCGGTGAGCGTGCTGGCGCCGCTGGCAGTGGCGGCGGGCAGCCATGCCACCATCGCCATGCTCAAGGGAGCGGACGGGCTGGCCTTCCTGGACGCGGCCGGCCTGCCTTACCTGGCGCAGGATGCGGCCGGCCGCCTCCACAGCACCGGCCAGCCCGCGCTTTCCGGTACGCAAGAGGCGCGCCATCGATGACAATCTGCATGCCTGCAGGCTGACCCGACTCATACGCATAAATGCATCCCGGCATACAATGAGGTCTGACCGAACTGCAAGAGAGAGCCATGGCTTACAAGACCATTCAAGACACCATCGGCAACACGCCCCTGGTGCAACTAGTGCGCCTGCCGGGCGCCGACGCGGCCGCACGCAACAACATCATCCTTGGCAAAATGGAAGGCGACAATCCGGCCGGCTCGGTCAAGGACCGCGCGGCGATGTCGATGCTGATGCGCGCCGAACAGCGCGGCGACATCAAGCCGGGCGACACCTTGATCGAAGCGACCAGCGGCAACACCGGCATCGCGCTGGCGATGGCCGCCGCGATCCGCGGCTACAAGATGGTGCTGCTGATGCCGGACAACCTGTCGGTCGAGCGGCGCCAGAGCATGGCCGCCTACGGCGCCGAAATCATCCTGACCCCGAAGACCGGCGGCATGGAATATGCGCGCGACATGGCCGAGCAGATGCAGAAGGACGGCAAGGGCACCATCCTCGACCAGTTCGGCAACCAGGACAATCCGCGCGCCCATTACGAAAGCACCGGCCCGGAAATCTGGCGCGACACCGAAGGACGGGTCACCCACTTCGTCAGCGCGATGGGCACCACCGGCACCATCATGGGCGTGTCGCACTACCTGAAGGAACAGAACGAGGCGATCCGCATCATCGGCGCGCAGCCGGAAGAGGGCTCGTCGATTCCCGGCATCCGCAAATGGCCGGAAGCCTACCTGCCGAAAATTTTCGACAAGACGCGGGTCGACCAGGTCGAAAGCGTCAGCCAGGCTGCGGCCGAACACATGGCGCGGCGGCTTGCTGCGGAAGAGGGGATTTTCTGCGGGATATCGGCGGCGGGCGCCTGTGAAATCGCCTTGCGCGTGTCGCAGACCGTCGAGAACGCAACCATCGTGTTCATCGTCTGCGACCGCGGCGATCGCTACTTGTCGACGGGAGTCTTTCCCGCCTGAAATGCAACAGCCCAGGTCCCTTCACGCGAAGGGACCGCAGCGTAGAACCAATCGGGCTTAAGCTTGTGGCTCGCCTTCTTTTGGCTTGAACTGCTTGTCGCTGATGCGGAACTTGTTACGCCGGTCGCCCATCAGGTAACGCAGGTCGCGGATCGACAGGTCGCTGACTTCGTGCATGCGGATCAGCAAGGAAGCGCCGACCGGCAGGCGGTGATGGCGGATCTTCGAGATGACCGGCGGCGCCACTTCCAGTGCGCGCGACAGCGCTGCGTCGTTCTTCAAGCGCAGGTTTTCGATGAGCGTATCCAGCAACCGGTTAGGGTTGTATTGCAACAGATCATCCGAATCCGAATCGCTGTTCATATCAATGCCGACTTGGTTTGTCATGATTTCTATCATTCCTATTTTGGGTTGTCTTGCTGGGTCATACACTCGGCGAACGCTGTGCTAGAACCGCTTGAATTTTTACTGCGATGGATTCCGGGACACTTTGGAAAATATATACACAATTGTACAACCTTTTCCAATGTCATACCTGAAAGCAATAAAGATTAGAACGCCAACAGCGATCTGTGTTGTCTCATTGCAACATAGCCACAATGCAATTCTCTCACATAATCACTATTTTGAAATTGTTTTCTGACTAAACTTAAGTGTAGGGCAATTGCATGCGCTGGGCCGCACAATTCCGAATCGCACTGCCGAATGTTAATTTTCCTGGGGGTATGCCGTGCTTGCCGACAATTTCACCAAGGTAGGGCGCCGCATCGGCGGTGATACACCGGGGAGTATGCTCCGGAGCGGGCCCCCATTTTGAGGCGTGGCGCAGCGTCTGTCGTTACAGTTGATTACAAAGTTTGCTCCAGATCAAGGTCTAAACGCCTCGTGCAAGCCGGACCGCTTTTCCCAATTCGACAACAGACATGGCATAAAAATAACTGCGGTTGTAATGGGTTATGGCAAAAAAGTTATTGGTTGCCAGCCAGTACTCAGTTGCTTCCGCACCATTTTGCAGGTCGATCAGGCCGAACAGCATGCCGGGCGGCAGCGCCGATTCGCTGATCGCGCCGGCCGTGCCGAGTTCGTCGGCAGTGAATTTCGCCGCCAGCCCCTGTCCGATGAAACTTTCCCATGCGCGGCCCGGCGACACCGTGGCCGGATAGGCGATCGGTCCGGCCTGGCCCGCCTGCCAGCCATGCTGGACCAGGAAATTGGCGACGCTGCCGATCGCATCGACGGCGGAATTGCGCAGGTCGATCTGGCCGTCGCCATCGAAGTCCACGCCGTACGCGAGTATGCTGCCAGGCATGAACTGGGGCAGGCCGACGGCGCCGGCGAACGAGCCGACCAGCGACAGCGGATCGATGTTCGATTTGCGCGCCAGCAGCAGCGTGTTTTCCAGTTCGCTGCGGAAGAAGGCCATGCGCGCTTCGCGGTTGGGCGTTTCCGGATAGGCAAACGCGAGCGTGGTCAGCACATCCATCACGCGGAAGCGCCCGGTATTGCGGCCGTACACGGTTTCGACCCCGATGATGCCGACGATGATTTCGGCCGGCACGCCGTATTGCGCCTCGGCGCGCGCCAGCGCCGCCGCATTCTCGTTCCAGAAATTGACCCCGCCGTCGATCCGCACCGGCTCGATGAACAGCGCCTTGTACGCCTGCCAGTTCTTCGGCTTGCCGGGCGGCGCCGGCTTGACCAGCTGGACCGCCGAGTCGATGTAGTGCACCTGCGCGATCAGCGCCTTCAGTTCATTGCGGTCGAAGCCATGCTTGCTGACCATCTCGTCCTCGAACTCGGCGACCGCCTTCCATTCGCGGAAGTTGACTTGTTCGCCGGCGTAGTCGACCTTGCGCAGCGGCGGTTTCGGCTTGGCGACCTTGGCGTTCGCCTGTTTGGTCTTCGGCCTGGCCTTCGATTTCGACGCCGCGGCGTGGGCAATCGGGACGGCGGCGCAGGCCAGCGCCAGCATCAGAAGGGAAAAACGGCGGGGAATCAAGCGCAGCAAAGATGTCATCGGAATTTTGTCAGCAGACTTTTCAGGGTGGCGGCCAGTCCCGGATCGGACGGCTGGGCGCCGTATTTGTAGGCGCTGTAGAGGCGCAAAAATTGGGCGGCTGCGTTCTTGTGGCGCGGCTCGAGGCGCGAGATATCGATGCGCTCGCGGTAGTCGTTCGGGCCCTCGTCGGCGCCGCGCGCCAGGCCTAGCCGCCCCAGTTGCAGGCACAGCGCCGAGTATAGCGCATCGACCGGATCGCCCCGGCGCCGCTTGCCCAGCGCGTGCACCAGCGCCAGCAGCAGCGCGCCGGCCGCCAGCGCCGCCGGCAGGCGCCAGTTCAGCAGGCCCGCCTTGAGCGACTCGATCACGCCCTGCTGGCGCTCCGGAGTGTAATTCAACACCCACTGGTTCCAGCGGTTGTTCAAGGCGCTCATCTCGAAGCGCAGGTGCGCCAGCAAGGAGTTGCGGTCGCCGCCGAAATTCATCAGCTGGCCGAGCCCTTCGATGCCGAACGGGTTGGTGCGCGGCTTGGCGCGGGCCTGGCTGCGCTGCACCCGCTCCGGCGCGACCGCCGCGGTGGGGTCGACCCGCAGCCAGCCGCGCCCGGCCAGCCAGACTTCGGCCCAGGCGTGGGCGTCGGACTGGCGCACCGTCAGGAAGCCGTCGACCGGATTGACTTCGCCGCCCTGGTAGCCGGTCACCACGCGCGCCGGCACGCCCGCCGCGCGCATCACGAACACGAACGCGCTGGCGTAATGCTCGCAAAAGCCGGCCTTGGTGTGGAACAGGAATTCATCGACCGAGTGGCGCCCCAGCAGCGGCGGCTCGAGCGTGTACGAGAAGCCGTCCGCGCTGAAGCCGCGCAGCACCGCGTTGACCCGCTTGGCCGGATCGGGTTGCCGGGCCAGCGCCGTCCCGGCCGCCAGCGCGCGCGGATTGAAGCCGGCCGGCAGCGCCAGCCAGCGCTCCGCGCCGGCCAGTTCGGCCTCGGCCTGCAGGCTGTAGGCAAGGTGCGAGCTGACGTCGTAGCGCACCCGCTGGTCGATCGGATAGGCGGCCGACAGTTCCAGCTCGGGCGAGGCTTCGCTCGGGTTGCCGGCCAGCTGCGGCAGCGCGGCCGGCAGGTCGAGCGCGAACAGCCAGCGCCGCCCGCTCGGCTCGAGCGTGATCCGGTGCCGCACCGCGCGCCCGCGCAGCGTCACGCTGGCGCGCTCGCGCGGCTGGCCGCGCGGCGCCGGCTCGACCTGGGTCCAGGTGCGGCCGTCGAACGCGCCCAGCACCACGCCGCGCCAGTACAGCTGCGACTGGGGCGGGGCCGGGTCGAGGAAGCGCACCTGGAACGCGGTCTCCTCCGATTGCGCCAGGTTCGACAGGTTACCCGGCGCCATGCTGTTCGACAGGCCGGTGCGCCCCAGCGTGGCGTCGTTCGGCATGCCCCACAGCGGTCCCTGGATGCGCGGGAACACGAAAAACAGCAGCAGCGCGAACGGCGCCGCCAGCAGCACCGTGCGCGCGCCGAGCCACAGCCGGCGCCGCAGCGGCGGCACCGCGCCGGTGAACTGGAACGACAGCTGGGCGCTGAGCAGCACCACGATCGAGGCGGCCATCATCAGCGCGGTGCCGATGCCCTGGGCATAAAAGAAGGTGGTCAGCAGCAGGAAGAAGCACAGGAAGATCACCACGAACAAGTCGCGCCGCGCGCGCATTTCGAGCATCTTGAACGCCACCAGCAGCACCAGCATCGCGACCCCGGCGTCGCGTCCCAGCACGGTGTGGTAGGTCAGCCAGACCCCGCCCATCGCGGCCACCGCCAGCGGCAGCAGCAGCACCGACGGCGGCAGGCGGGTGCCGCGCCAGGTAATCGCGGCGCGCCACGCCAGCGTGGTCGCGCACAGCGCCGAGACCCACGGCGGCAGGTGGCCGGCGTGCGGCGCCAGCACCAGCAGCGCGGCCGCCAGCAGCAGCAGGGTGTCGGCCTTGTCGCGCGGGAGCTGCTGCGCGAAGCGCGCGATCCGGCTGCGCAGCGAGGGCGGCGGCGTGCGCCTGCTCATGGCGTCTCCGGCGCGAGGCCGTGCAGCGCCAGCGCGCGCAGGCAGGCCGCCCGGTGCGCCGCGCCGACGCCGGCCGGGAAATCGTGCGGGCCTATGCGGAATGCATACGGCAGCCCGCGCTGTTCCGCGTCCAGCACCCAGCGCGTCATGCGCGACAGGCGCAGCTCGAGGTTCATGAACGGCGGCATCGCGTTAAAGTCGAGCACCAGCTCCTCCGCGCCGCCACCGTCGAACTGCTTGGTCACCAGCTGGCCGCCGTAGGCCAGGTCGAGCCGGGCGATCTGGCGCCATGCCAGGTGGCGCATCGAATCGCCGGTCTGGTAGCTGCGGATGCCGGCGAAGTCGTCGTGGCCGGCGCCGCCGCGGCCGTCGGCGCGCGCGATGCCGGTCATCGGCAGCGGCGGCGCCTCAGGCTCCGGGAACGGATACACCAGCACCCGCAGGTCGGGCTGCCAATAGCCCCAGGCGCGGAACAGGCCGAGCGGAAAGCGCGTCACCAGCCGCACCCGCGGCGCGCGCAGCCAGCCGCGCTCTGCGCTGGCGCAGGTGAGCACCAGCGTGGCGCCGGCGCCGGCCGCCGCGTCGACCAGGTAATGGGGCCAGTCGGCGCCGGCGAAGTCGACGCCGATGGCGTAGCGGTCGAGCCCGGTGCGGTTGTCCAGCTGCAGCTGGAAGCGCGCTTCCTCGCCGGCGAACACGCTGGCCGCGCGCCCCGGCGTCAGGTGCAGCTGGCCCAGGTTGCGGTAGGTCAGGACCATGTCGACCAGCGCGCACGCGCCGAGCAGGAAGGTCAGCGCGAAGCCCAGGCCGAGGTTGTAATTGGTGGCGCCCACCAGCAGCACCAGCAGCAGCGCGGCGAAGCCGACGCCGGCCTTGGTCGGCAGGATGAACACGCGGCGCCGGTGCAGGAACACTTCGCCCGGTTCGCCCGGTTCGCCCGCTTCGCCCGCTGCGCCCGCTGCGCCGGCGGCGCGCCCGCCCAGCCACTGGCGCAGCTGGCGCGCGGTGCGCTTGCTGGGCGGCCCGGCCATGCGCTTACACCGCGACCGATTTTTGCAGCTGCAGCACCAGGTCGCGGCTGGCCAGCGCCACCCCGTGCGCCGACTTGAGCGGGCGCAGGCGGTGCGCGCAGACCGGCACCAGCACCGCCTGCACGTCTTCCGGCACCACGTGGTCGCGCCCTTCCAGCGCCGCCCACGCGCGCGCCGCCTGCAGCAGCGCGATCGCCGCGCGCGGCGACAGGCCTTCGGCGAACAGGCCGTCGCGCCGCGAGGCCTGCGCCAGCGCCTGCACGTAGTCGATCAGCGCGGCCGACGCGTGCACCTGGCGCAGCCCCTGCTGCGCCTGCGCCAGTTCGGCCGGCTGCATCGCCGCCGGCAGCGCCTTGAGCATGCTGCGCCGGTCCTCGCCCATCAGCAGCGCGCGCTCGGCGGCGGCGTCCGGATAGCCCAGCGACAGGCACATCAAAAAGCGGTCGAGCTGCGACTCGGGCAGCGGGAAGGTGCCCACCTGGTGCGCCGGGTTCTGGGTGGCGATGACGAAGAAGGGCTCGGGCAGCGCGCGCGTGACGCCGTCGGCGCTGACCTGGCGCTCCTCCATCGCCTCGAGCAGGNNTGATCTCGTCGGCCAGCAGCACCTGGGTGAAGATCGGCCCGGGGTGGAACACGAAGCCGTTCTGCTCGCGCTCGTAGACCGAGATGCCGGCGACGTCGGCCGGCAGCAGGTCGCTGGTGAACTGCACCCGGTTGAACTTGAGGCCGAGCGAAATGGCCAGCGCGTGCGCCAGCGTGGTCTTGCCGACCCCCGGCACGTCCTCGATCAGCAGGTGGCCGCCCGCCAGCAGGCACGTCAGCGCCTGGCGAACCTGCAGGTCCTTGCCGACCACGATCTGGCTGACCTGGCGTGCTACCGCGTGCATTTTTTTGAACATGGGCCGTCTTTACGTGAACGTGGAATCGATGCCGGGCCGGCACCGCAGCGGGCCGCGGCGAGCGAAAAGGGGCGAGGGCGTGGTAGATTAGCGCCATTCGGACAAATTTCATTCGTCTTACTACCGGTTAAAAGATTCTATGCGAGATCGCGCGCGCCGGTGTGATATTGATGATTTCCGGCACATAAAACCAGGACCATGAGCACAGCCATTTACAGTCATCCGGATTGCCAGCGCCACGAAATGGGCGACTGGCACCCGGAGTCGCCGGCCCGCCTGCAGGCCATCGAGGACCAGCTGATCCGCGCCCGCCTGGACGGCCTGATCGAGCGCCGCGAAGGCCCGCTGGCCGAGCTGCCCGCGCTCATGCGCAACCACACGGCGGCGGCCATCGCGCTGGTGCGCGACAACCTGCCCGGGCCGGGCGAGTACTATCCGCTCGACGCCGACACGCTGCTCAACCACTACAGCTACCAGGCGGCGCTGCGCGCGGCCGGCACCGCGATGGCGGCCACCGACGCCGTCCTCGCCGGCGACATCGACAACGCCTTCTGCGCCATCCGCCCGCCCGGCCACCACGCGCGGCCCGGCGGCGCCATGGGCTTCTGCATGTTCAACAACGTCGCGCTGGCGGCGCTGCACGCGCTCGACTCGCACGGCCTGGAGCGGGTGGCAATCATCGACTTCGACGTCCATCACGGCAACGGCACCGCCGAATCGTTCCGCGCCGACCCGCGCGTGCTGATGGCCAGCTTCTTCCAGTATCCGTTCTATCCGTATGACGAGCCCGNNCGTCAACATCCCGCTGCCGGCGCGCAGCGGCGGCGACGCCGTGCGCAAGGTGGTGCTCGAGCACTGGCTGCCGGCGCTGCACGCGTTTCGCCCCGAGATGATCTTCATCTCGGCCGGCTTCGACGCCCACCGCGAGGACGACCTCGGCGAGATGGGCCTGGTCGAAGCGGACTACGCCTGGATGACGCGCGAGATCATGGCCGTCGCCCGCCAGCACGCGCGGGGGCGCATCGTCAGCTGCCTCGAAGGCGGCTACAACCTCTCCGCGCTGGGACGCAGCGTCGTCGCCCACGTCAAGGCGCTCGCCGAACTGGACTGAGCCGGCGTTGCGCGGCGGCCCCGCCGCGCCCGCTATTTTTTGTATTTATGCAAAGTGCGTTGACTTCGCACAAGGCCGCGCGTAGATTTGTTTCTCGGCGGCCAGCACGATCGTTCTATTCTTTCCAGCCCGGCGTCGCCCCGGGTCTTCTGATCCATGACGTTCACGAGGAGAATCGAATGAGCAAACTGATGCGCCTGGCGCTCACCCTTTGCCTGCTGTTCCTGACGGCCGTGTCGGGGCTGGCCAGCGCCACCAACTACACCTTGTGGGTGAACGGGCGCGGCGGCGGCGGCGTGGTCGGCGACTACACCAGCTTCAGCTACTGGGGCCCGGCCGCCACCGCCGCCGGCGTCAACAAGAAGGCGGTCAACTGGGACGGCTACAACAGCATCTCCTCGCAGAACGNNCCGAGCTGTCCGACGCCGGCTCGTGGACCACCTCCGAGCCGCTCGTCAAGGACCTGAAGACCACCACCGCGCGCGCCATGTACAACCACAACAGCACCCACAGCGTCTGGTTCTACATGTACGCCGGCGCCAAGGGCACCGTCTACTCGGGCATCCTGCCGGGCCAGGACGACGAGGCGGTGGCATACCACAGCTCGGGCGGCGTGTCCGGCAGCGCCGGCGGCTCCTACTGCAACCCGAGCGACTGGTTCTGCAACGACCTGACCCTGGGCAGCGCCGCCAACGAGGGCGGCGGCGCCAAGTGGAGCTACCACAGCGTCAGCTTCCGCGACGACGGCGAGAACTACAACCACTACGCCGGCGGCAACTGGCTCGGCATCGTCGGGGTGGTGCGCAGCGCGATGGTGGGCAGTGCCATCTAGAAGGCCGCGCTGGCTGCTGCCGGTGGCCGCGATCGCGCTGCTGGCGGCAGTGTTCGCCTGGCTGGTGCGCGAGGAAGGGGGCGCCGGCGGCGCCGCGCCGGCCGCCGCCGCCGCCCCCGGCCGCCAGGTGTTCGGCCGCATCGACGGCGCCCCCGGCCTGGCGCTGCCCCCGGCGGCGCCGGCGCGGCGCCGGCAGCTGCTCGAGAACCTGCAGCTGGCCGACCGCACCTACTGCAGCTACCGCGCCAGCACGCGCTATCCGCACAACTCGCGCCCGATCGCCGAGCAGCCCGACCAGGTCTATCCGAACGCGCCGGTCAACGACAGCCACGC
>CXWL01111042.1_pt1 | contig 14093 bp, 12 predicted proteins | sample 590931 | NCBI WGS metagenome assembly CXWL01 (sample SAMEA3498368, study PRJEB10139) | groundwater metagenome | biome: water well; material: biofilm material | place: Germany | collected 2015-04-27 | reverse complement strand
GGCGGCGTGATTCCGGGCGTGATCCTGTCGGTGGCCTTTGTGTTGTGGATCATCATCCGCGTCAGCATCAGCCCCAAGCTTGCGCCGGTCGACAAGGACGACGTGGTGCAACACCGCGGCTGGGCACGCTGGAGCCTGTTTTTTGGCTATGTGCTGCCGACGCTGTCGATCTTCGGCGTGGTGGTGGGCGCGCTGGCCGCGGGCTGGGCCACCCCGACCGAATGCGCGGCGCTCGGCGCCTTTGCCACCATGCTGCTGGCGCTGTGCTACCGCGCCCTGACCTGGGACGCGGTGCTCAAGGCGCTCAAGGGCACGGCCGGCATCTCGGGCATGATTTTGTTCATCATCCTGGGCGCCACGACTTTTGCGCAGATTCTGTCGTTCTCGGGCGCCAGCAGCGGCCTGGTGCAGTTCATCACCGGCCAGGGCCTGTCGACCAACATGATCGTCGTCGGCATGATGCTGATGCTGATTTTTCTGGGCATCTTTGTTGACCAGGTCAGCATGATGATGATCACGCTGCCGATCTTCATGCCCATCGTGCAGGCGCTCGGCATCGACCCGATCTGGTTCGGCGTGATGTTCCTGATCTGCATGCAGCTGGGCCTGCTGCTGCCGCCGCACGGCCTGCTGCTGATGACCATGCGCGGCGTGGCGCCGCCGTCGGTCACCATGGCCCACATCTTCATCGCCGTCGTGCCCTATGTGGTCATGAGCCTGATCCTGCTCGCGGCAGTGTTCTGGATCCCGGCGATTGCTACCTGGCTGCCCAAGCTGATCGGCTAGGGCCGTCTCAAACGGCGATGCGCTCAAACAGGGCTTGGCGATGTGCGGGATTGGACGCATCGCCTTCGAGCAAAACCTGGCCGCGTTCTAGCGCGTAAAAGCGGGTCGACAGATCGATGGCGCGGCGTACGTTCTGCTCCACCAGTACGATCGGGATGCCGTCGCGGCGCAGACCCTCCATGATGTGGAAGATCTCCTCCACGATCCGGGGCGCCAGCCCCTCGGTGGGTTCGTCGATCAGTAGCAACTTGGGTTTGCCCACCAGCACGCGTGCCATGGCCAGCATCTGCTGCTCTCCGCCTGACAGGGTGGTTCCCATTTGCAGACGGCGTTCACCCAATCGCGGGAAGCGCTGATAAATTTCATCGAGTCGCCGTTTCGATTCCACGCCCGAGCGACTTGGGCACTGCATGAAACCCAGCACCAGGTTTTCTTCCACCGTGAGACCGGGAAAGATGCGCCGGTCCTCAGGCACAAAGCCAATGCCACGCCGGCAGATCACGTCCGAGGCCACGCCGCCAATCTCCTGGCCGTCGAAGGCAACACGCCCCTCCGATGGCGTGAGCCATCCGGCGATCGTCTTCATCACGGTGGTCTTGCCAACGCCGTTGCGGCCAAACAGGCCCACCACCTCCCCGGCGCGCACGCGGATCGACACGCCCTGCAGCACGTGACTCAGTCCGTAATGGGCATGAACATTTGTCAGTTCAAGCATGGGAAGTATCTCCAAAGTAAGCCGATTGCACGGCCGGATTGCTGCGCACCAGCTGCGGTGTGCCTTCGGCCAGCTTGCCGCCCTGATGCATCACCACAACATGGTCCGACAGGCTCATGACCAGATCGACATCGTGCTCGACCAGCAAAATGCTCAGCGACTCGCCCGCCAGACTGCGGATCATGGCCCCCGTTTCCTGTGTATCGGCATGACTCATGCCCTGGGTGGGTTCGTCCAACAGGAGCATGCGCGGACGGGCGGCAAGAGCGACGGCAATTTCAAGCCGGCGCTGCTCCCCGTGCGACAGGAAACCGGCCAACTCATCGAGCTTGCGTTCCAGCCGAAAACGCTCTACCAGTTCGTCGACCCGCAGCAGCGCCAACCGGCTGGAACCGACGGGCCGCAGCAGGCCGCGGCCGTGTTCGAGGAATTGCGCCGCGAGGCGCAGGTTCTCGCGGACCGTCAGTTCGAAAAACAGGTTGGTGATCTGGAACGAGCGCGCCAGGCCTGCAGCCAGCATGTGGTTGGGCGCAGAACCGGTCAGGTCCTGCCCATCAAATATCACACGGCCAGCGCTCGGCCGGATCGCCCCGCTGATCAGGTTGAACAAGGTGCTCTTGCCGGCGCCGTTCGGCCCGATCACCGAGGTGATCTGCCCGCGTTGTGCCTCAAAGCTGACCCTGTTGACGGCCATCAGTAACCCAAAACGCACCGATATCTCGTTCACCGAGAGAATAGCGTTCGTACGGTCGGTGAGTACAGCTGCAGACGCTGCATTCATGATGATTTCTCCCTGTTGGCCTGACGCCGTTCCAGCGCTTCAAGCACATAGCCGATCAGCCCCCGCGGAAAGAAAATCACCGAGATCATGAAGATCACACCGATCACGAGCTGGTGGTGGGCTGTGAATGTGCCGATGACCGATCTCAGCACCGTGAGGATCGCCGAACCGTAGAGCGCACCGATCAGCGTGCCCGTGCCACCCACGATGACGTTGATAATGGCGTTGCCTGAGACTTGGAAGAACATCAGCTCGGGCGATACAAAACCGCGCAACATCGGATAGAGAGCGCCCGACAGTCCCGCCACGTTGGCCGCCAGCACAAAGGCCGCAAGCTTGTAGCGCCAAGGGTCGACGCCCAGGAACGGGACGCGGTGTTCATTGGTGCGGATCGCCGCCAGCTGGTGCCCGAAGGGCGTTTCCATCAGGTAGGCCAACAGGCCGTACAGGACGGCTATAAATGCCAGCACCAGCAAGAAGAATCCCGCCGGGCTGGCCGCATCAACACTGAACAGCCCGAACGAAATCTGCGGTACCGGGACACCGATGATGCCGTCCGACGCACCCAGCTCGCGCGTGTTGAACACCACCTTGGCGACCACTTGCGCCAACCCGAAGCTGATCAGCGCAAAGTAAACGCCCTTGGCACGAATCGCAATCACGCCAGCCACCAACCCGACCAGCGTGGTCGTCACCAGCACTGCCACCATCGCCAGCCAGAACGAAGGCAAGCCCTGTTTGAGCACCAAGGCCGACACATAGGCGCCAAACCCGAAGAAAAGGGCCTGCCCCAGGGGCAGCAGACCGGTCCGTCCGAGCAGCAGATCGACCGACAGCGCCAGCCCACCAAAAATCAGTGATTCAGTGGCCAGCCGGAAGAAAAACACGTCGCCATTGATTCCCGCCACCACCGCAAACAGCAGTGCAAGGCCGAAGAACAGCCAGGCGAGCGCAAGAGTCGGACGACGCAGAAGGCGAGGCGTCACGGCGGTAGACAGTGCCACCGGATCAGCAGTCATTTCACGCATGGCCCAACCTCCCGAACAGCCCTTGCGGACGCCACATCAACACCAATACCATGATCGCGAACAGAAGCGGGTCGCTCCACACCGGGGAAATATAGAGACTGGAGATCGACTGGATTTGGGTCAACACCAGGCCGGCGATGACCGCGCCCTTGATCGAACCCATGCCACCGATGATCACGACGGAAAAGGCAATCAGCACAAAGTCGCGCCCCATGGTCGGGAACACCGAATAGATCGGTGCCAGCAATACGCCGGCCAGGCCTGCCAGCGCCACACCAAACGCAAACGTGCCGGCGTACACCACGGCCACTGGTACGCCAAGCGACGCGGCCATATGACGGTCATAGGCAGCTGCACGCACCATGGCACCGAGACGTGTGCGAAACACCACCAGCCAGACCGTAACAATCACCACGCTACCCATCGCCATCACGAAAAGGCGGTAGTTCGGAAAGAACAGGCCGAAGACCTCGCTAGCTCCGGAAATCGGTGGCTCCAGACGCAACGGATTGGCACCGAACACGATCTTGAGCGCATCCTCGAGAATGATCGCCAGGCCAAAAGTAAGCAGCAGCGTCAGCGTGTGCCGCTCCTTGGAATGGAACACGCGCTGGATCAGTGTGTGTTCCGTTGCATAGCCCACTACCGCCATCAACAGCGGCGTCAGACCCAGCGCCCACCAGAAGGGCAGGCCCACTCCCAGAAGCGCCACCGCGGCGTAAGCGCCAATGGCATAGAACTCGCCATGCGCCATGTTGATGACATCGAGCAGGCCGAAAATGATGGTCAGGCCGAGGGCCATCAACACCACAGCCACGCCGATCGACGCTCCGTTGATCACCTGCGGCGCCAGCACAAACTGCAGCCACTCCAGCATTTCACCCATGTCTGTCTCCTGAAGTGCAGCGGTGCCAGGCCAGGCCCGGAGCGCGCGCTGCATCTGCTGTTTTTAGAATTTCGTGCAGGTGTCGGGACCAATGGCTTGGGCCGCCGCCACCTTGCCGACGATCTGGAATTCGCCGCCTTTGACGCGCACCGCGTACATGTCCTGCATTGCCTGGTGGTCGCCCGCGCGCAGCGTCTTCAGGCCCTGTGGCGTGTTCCACTGCAGGCCACGCATGGCGTCGCGGACCTTGTCCGTGTCGGTGCTCTTCGCTTTTTCGACAGCGGCCTTGTAGAAAAAGAGCACGCCATACGAGTCCGCTCCATACAGGTCCGGGAGGGTCTTGTTCGCGGCCACGAAGTCGGCAACGAACTTCTTGTTCTCCGGACCTTCGATGTTGGGCGAATAGCCCACGCCGGTGACAAAACCGTCCGCTGCCTTGCCGATTGCAGCAAGGTTCTGCGAGGTCACCGTGCCTGAGGCTCCCACAATCTGGACGTTGCGACCCAGGCCGAACTCGGCCATCTGGTTGAACAGACGCACCGTGTCGTTGCCGGCTACCGAGGTATAAATCACCGCCGGTTTGGCCGATCGCACCTGGCCAAAAAACGGCGAGTAGTCTTTGTTGTCCAGCGGTGCATACACCTCGCCGACGGTCTTCGATCCCTTGGCCTCGGCGGCCGACTTGAACGCCGCCACGGTGCTGCGACCCATCTCGTAATCGGGGCCGAGGTAGAACACGTTGGCTTGCGGTTTTTCCCTCGACAACCACTCGGCAAGTGCGGCCGACTGCATGCCGGCCCGCGCATTGACGCGAAACACGTTGGGCGAACATTTGTCGGCCGTGATGGCGTCAGAAAATGACACGGTGGTAGCAATCAGCTTGCCATTGCGCTCGGCGACCTGGCCAACGGCCAGCGTCGAACCGGAGTTCACCGTTCCGGTCAGGAAATCAACCTTGTTGACCTGGAACAGTTTCTCGGCCTTCTGGGTCGCGACGGCGGGATTGGCTTCCTCGTCCTCGTACAACAGCTCCAGCCTGCGCCCTGCCACTCCGCCAGCGGCGTTGATCTGCGCCGCCGCGAGATCCAGGCCCCATTTCACCTGCTGACCGATGCCCGCATAGGTGCCTGACAGCGGCGTCACCACGCCGATCTTGATGGGGCCGGGTTGGGCCAGGGCGAGCAAGGGTACTGTTCCGGTGACTGCGAGGATGTTGCGAATACAGGTTTTCATGTTTGTCTCCTTCGTGGTTAAAAAGTGTTGTCTGTTTCCAAATTCCCGTCACTTGCCGGTGAAATTCGGACGGCGTTTGGCGTGAAAAGCCTCGACCCCCTCGCGGAAGTCCTCCGAACTGCGAAGGCGCGAATAACAATGACCTTCGAGTTCGATGGCGATGGACAAGGGCGAGTCGTCGGTGTCGTTGAGCAGCTTCTTGGCTGTACGCTGGGCCAGCGGCGAGAACGAACGAAGTTCATTGACCAGCGCATCGGTGGCCGTTTCCAGTTCGGCGTCGGGAACACACTCGGTCGCCACACCCCAGTCCGCCGCCTGGGCGCCACTGATGCGGCGCGAGCGCATCACGATGTCCTTGGTGCGCGTGATGCCCACCATCTTCTGCAGCCGGGCTGAGCCCCCGGAACCGGGGATCTGGCCCAGTTTCTGTTCGGGCAAGGCGTACAGCGTGGTTGGCGTCACCAGGCGGAAATCGCAGGCCAGCGAGAGTTCGAAGCCCACGCCGAAACAGTAGCCTCGCGTCGCGGCGATGACTGGTTTGCCGCAACGCGCCGGCGCCGCCACATTCCAGGCAAGCTTGGACACATGTTCGGGCGAGGCTTCGAGAAAGCCCCGGATGTCGCCGCCACTGGAGAAATGCTCGCCTTCGGAGCGCAGCACGATGACGCGTACCCGGTCATCGGCATCGAGTGCTTCGAACACAATACGCAGCTGATCGCGCTGCCCCATGTTGATCACATTCAACGGTGGCCGCGACAGCACAATGTCGGCACGCTCACCTTGCGGATCGATGTGCAGCGAAAAGCCGTCGAATTCCGCTGGCAGGGTGGCCGCCGGATGTGCAAGATCATTCAGTTTCATGGTTCTCTCCTTGTTGGTAGGGGGATCGGATCGGGCAGTGCTGCCGGCAGGGCGGCCTCGAACTCGCCTGCCACCAGCTTGCGGCGCAGCACTTTACCGACCGGGGATTTGGGGATTTCGCGCACGAAGACGTATTCACGCGGGCGCTTGAAGTTGACGAGGTCGGAGAAGCGGCAATGGGCATCGAGTACGTCGGCCGCCACGGGTTCGCGGGTCTTCACGAAGGCCACGACCCGTTGGCCCCAGCGCTCGTCCTGCAGGCCGGCGACCGCAACTTCATCAACCGCTGGGTGCAGCGACAACACGGATTCGATGTCAACGGGCGAGATGTTTTCGCCACCGCTGATGATCATGTCGTCCACCCGGCCTGTGACGTACAGGTCTCCCTCGGTATCGAAATAGCCGGTGTCGCCGGTGAAATACCAGCCCTCGCGCAGGCTCTTCGCATTGGCGTCCGGCCGGTTGTGGTAACCCTCAAAGGCCTCGTCTCCGGCCAGCTCGGCCAGGATCTGACCCTCTTCGCCCGGGGCCGCCAGTGACCCTGGGCTGACGCTGTCGAGCTTGACCACGCGCAGGCGGGCGTTTATGCCAGCCCGTCCCGCCGAACCCGGCTTGGCCACCGCGCTCTGGTTGATTGCGAAGGTGTAAATCTCCGAGCTGCCGTAATGGTTGACAAAAAGCTCGGGACTGAACGCCTTGTCCAACCGTTGCAGCAGCGCATCGTGCATGGGCGCGCCGGCAAATCCGAGCTTGCTTACGCTGGAGATGTCGGTGCGGGAAAATTCCGGGTGCGATAGCAGCTCGTGGTACAGCGTCGGCACCAGGTACAGGTGCGTCAGCTGCTCGCCCTCGATTGCAAGCAGTGCACGTCCCGCATCGAACTTTGGCATGCAGACAAAGCGGCCGTCGATCAGCGCCAGTGCCAGCAGCGAGCGCACGCCCATGGTGTGGTACAGCGGCATCACGCCCAGCGTGCGTTCGCCCCGTCCGTAGCGGTTCTGCGCCACATGGGCCAGCGCAGCAATGCGCTCGACACGCTGGCGGCGCGGCACGCCCTTGGGTTTGCCTGTCGTGCCCGAGGTGTAGAGCATCAGCGACAGGTCTTCGGTGTTGGCCTGCGGCGTCGGCTCGATCAGCGCACCCATCCAGTCCTCGAAATTCACCGTTGCCCCTTGAACCGCGCCGACGCCAATTCTCAGGATGCGCTGCGCTTCGGAGGAGCCCTGGACTGCCTCTTGCGCCACCGGCTCGAACACCAGAGCACGGGCACCGGCGTCGCTGATGCAGTAATCGATCTCGTCGGCCTTGGCTCGCCAGTTCAGCGGAGTGATGACAATGCCGGCAAACTGGCAGGCCCAGTGCAAGGTGGCCATTTCCCAGCGGTTTTGCAGCACCACCACCAAGTGGTCGCCGCGCCGTAAGCCCAGCCCGGCCAGCGCGCGCTGCGCCGCACCGACCCGCAGGGACCACTGCGCATAGCTCAGCCGCAGCTCTCCGTCGACCAGTGCTACCGCATGTGGACTTCGCTCCATGCTCTGCAAGAAGGTTCGACCAAGATCAAGCATGAGAAGCCTTTCGGGAGGCATGCCGGGTGCGTGCCACCTCCAGCACCGCCGCAACAATCGGTGTGTAGCCAGTGCAGCGACAGATATGCCCTGACAGCATCTCGCGCACCTCGGTCTCACCGGGTTCAGGGGCCTGGGCGCCGGCCGCATCAAGACGCTCCAGCCAGTGTGCGCACGACATCAAGATGCCGGATGTGCAAAAGCCGCATTGCAGCGCGTGATGACGCTTGAACGCCTGCTGCAGGTCGTTCAAGGCTCCATCGGCTTGCGCCAGGCCTTCGACCGTGTCGACCTGCCGGCCATCCACCTGCACCGCCAGGGTCAGGCAAGCCCGGCAGGCGACGCCGTCTATCCGCACGGTACAGGCGCCGCAGACTCCGTGCTCACAGCCGACATGGGTGCCGGTCGCACCGAGCTCGTCGCGCAGAAAGTCGGTCAGCAGCATGCGCGGCGAAGCATGGCCGGTACGCCGCTGGCTGTTCAGCGTGAGTGCCACGGGGTGCAGTACATGGCGGGACAGTGGGGGAGAGGTTTGGGTCATGCGGTACTCCGTTCGGAAACACGGTTGGACAGGGCTTGCTGCACAGCGCGACGCCCCAGCGTGCGCACCAGTTGGCGTCGCAGCGGGGCACTGGCTTGCGGCTCGTCGCGGGCTTCAAGCGACCATGCCAGTTCATTAAGTGCATCGTCCAGCGCACTGCCTTGCAGCAGCGGAAAATCGCGCGCGGTCGGGCGGTCGGCCACGCCGCCCACCGCAATGCGAAGACGCTGCGCATCGGCGACCACTGCCACGGCACAGACCGCAAAGTCGCCGTGGCGCACGGAGAATTCCTCGAAGCCATGACCGCTGCCGCTTTTTGCGAGTGGAAAGCGGACTTCCTCCAGCAGTTCGTCGGGCGCGCGTGCCGTCAGCAACATGCCGGTGAAGAAATCCTTTGCCTTCACGACCCGGCGCCCGCGCGCACGGCGCAGCACGACTTCGCCTTCCAGCGCGAGCAGGCATAGCGGGAGTTCGGCCGAGGGGTCGGCGTGGGCAATGGAGCCCGCCACCGTGCCGCGGTTGCGCACCTGGAAGTGCGAGATATGGGGAAACGCCAGCACCAGCAACGGAAGCTCGCTGGCCAGCCCGGGCCGCCACTCCACGCGAGCCTGGGTGGCCGCAGCGCCGATACACAACTGGCCCTGCTCGCTGCGCACCTGGGCCAACGACTCGCTGCGCGAAATATCGACCAGCAGCGCGGGGTTGGCCAGCCGCATGTTGAGCACGGCCATCAGCGACTGGCCCCCGGCCAGAATGCGCGCGTCCTCGCCGTACTGAGCCAGAGCCGCCACGGCGTGGTCGGCGTGGTCGGCCCGCAGGTAGTCAAATGCAGCGGGTTTCATGCAGATACTCCCAGGCGTTGAAGCAGTCGCTGCCACCAGCTCACGCGCCGCGCGCCGGTGGCTTGCCGGCCCAGCGACTCGAACAGTTGCGCGAGCACGATGCGGGCGGCGCCCTCAAGCATCCGGCTGCCGACTGCAGCGACCTTGCCACCCACCTGCGCGGCGTAGTCGTAGTGAAGCCGAGTGCCGGTGGTCGTGGCCTCCAGCCGCACGGTGCCGCTGCCAGCACCGGTACCTAGCGACGAAGACCCCTGTCCAGCAAGGCGCAGGCTGCGGGGCGCATTGATTTCCGACAGGACGATTTCGGCGGCATAACGCGCCTTCACCAGGCCTACGCCGACCGTGACGTCGGCGCGGTAATGGTTTGCCGCAATCGAGATCAGCTCGTGACAACCAGGAATCACTTGCGCCAGGGCGGCGGGGTCCAGCAATACCGCAAACACCTTTTCCGGGGGCGCGGCAATCTCGATGACCCCAGCGGCGTGCAGGGACAGACCCTCCTGCGCGGCCGACACTGGCCGCGCGGCCATCGCCCGGGCCATTGCCTCAGGCGGCGCGGGCTCGACAGCAGCGATCAGGGCCAGAACCTTCGATGGCGTCAACGGCAGACGAATGTCGCTGACATCACCGATGCGCTCACGCAGGGGACCGAGCGCGTCGGCAAATGCATTGGCAATGCACACCGGCGTGCTCATGTTGTTGCCCTCGCCCAGGCCCTTGGCACCCAGCGGCGTGAACGGCGAGGGTGTCTCCATGTGGACGATCTGCGGATCCGGCACCTCGCAGGCTGTCGGCATCAGGTAGTCGGCGAGGGTGCCCGACTGAAAGCCGCCATCGGGGGCATAGCGGAATTCTTCCATCAGCGCAGCGCCCAGCCCCTGTGCGAAGGCGCCGCGAATCTGGCCATCGGCCATGCCGGGGTGCAGGATGCGACCTGCGTCGTGCGCCGTGATGTAGCGGTCCACCCGGACACGGCCGGTCTCGGGATCGACCTCCAGGCCGCAGATATCAAACACAAAACCATAGGCCGCCGAGGTATTGACCCGGTCATGCGCGTCGGGCGCGGCCAGCGTTGGGGCGGTCCAGAACGCGGTTTCACGCAATCCGGGCTCGATGCCTGCAGGCAGCAGCCCCGGAGCCCAGTGCGGGCTCGCGGCCAGCCGGGTGAACGCCTGCGCGCGTCCGGGCTCCAGCGCATTGAAGACCTTGCCATCTTCGAAGCGCACCTGCTCGGGCAAACAGCCAAGTGTGGCGGCAGCGATGCGCGCGAGTTTGTCGCGTATCTTGACGGCCGCAAGATGCACCGTGCCCGCCACCGCACCAGCGAAGCGGCTGGAGTAGTTGCCGGCGGCGACCGACCATGCATCCTTGGCGGTATCAAACTCGACGTTGACAACAACCTGACTAGGCTGCAGGCCCAGCACGTCGGCCACCACTTGTGCGCAGACAGTCATGTGGCCCTGCCCGGCCGGTGCCGACGCGATGTTGACATTGACACCCCCCAACAGGTCAATGGCGACCGTGGCGCTGGCGATCGCGCCGTTCTTGGGGCCAGCCTTGGCGCGCTGCTCGACGGTCAACACCGTGCTGATGTAGCCCATGTTGGAGACCGAGGGTTCGACGATGGCAGCACAACCGATGCCGTAGAGTTTGCCCGCCGCGCGGGCCGCATCGCGCCTTGCATACAGGGCCGGCATATCGGCTTGCTGCTGGGCGAGCTCCAGTGCCCGCGCATAGTCGCCCGAGTCAAGCACGGCACCCGCAGCCGCCTGGTAGGGAAACTGGTTGGCCTGCACAAAATTGCGGCGGCGCAGCTCGAACGGATCAATACCCAGTTCGCTGGCTATGCGGTCCATCAGCCGCTCCAGCGCGAAGTAAACCTGCGGCCCGCCAAAGCCTCGCACGAGACCGGTCGGCATCTTGTTCGTGAGCACCACCCGGTTGCGCACCTGCAGGTGGGCTATGTCGTAAGCACCGGTCATGGCGCCGTGCATGCGGTAGAACGTCGCTGGTTCGGGAGCACGCAGGTAGCCGCCGACCTCGTCCATCTGGTCGTAGCGCAGCGCCTCCACCCGGCCGTCGGCATTCACGGCGGCTTCAATCGTGGTCAGGCGTGCGGTTGCCGAGGTCGCGGCTGTCAGATGTTCCAGTCGGTCCTCCACCCATTTGACCGGCGCACCGGCCTTGCGGGAAGCCAGGCACATCAACACCACATACGGAAAGACGGCCTGCTTGACGCCAAAACTCCCTCCCGAATCGCGCGGAATACGGTGGCGCAGCTTGTTCCCCGGCACCTGCAGCGCCAGGGCCATCACCGCATGCAGCGAAAACGGTCCCATGAAGTTCGACAGCACGTCGTAGCCTTCATCGCCCGGCAGGTGTTCGGCCACCACGACACCGCATTCGATCGGTGTGCACGAGTTGCGCGGGTAGCGCACGGTCAGCGACACCCGGTGCGCCGCCTGCGCAAACGCGGCGGGTGCATCGCCATACGCAAAGCTGCGATCCGACACCACGTTGCTGCCAACGGCCGGGTGCAGCACCGGGGCGCCAGCGTCGACCGCCCGCTCGATGTCGACCACGGCAGGCAGGCCCCGGTAGCCCACGCGAATCGCATCGATCGCGTCTTCGGCGAGGTAGCGGCTTTCGGCAATAACCACCGCCACGGGCTCCCCGACATAGCGCACGCGGTCCACCGCCAGTGCCCAATGCTGCATGGGCTGCTTGACTCCCACCACAAAGGGCTGCGACCAGCGCTGCACGTCTTCCCCCGTCAGCACGGCACGAACGCCCGGCATGATCAACGCGGCAGACGCGTCCAGCGCCAGCAGTTCGGCGTGCGCGTGCGGCGAACGCAGCACCGCCGCATGCAGCGTGCCTGAGGGCACCCCCAGATCGTCGCCATATCGGCCGCGGCCGCTCAGCAGCGCGTCGTCTTCAACACGTGCTACCGACTGGCCGACAAAAGATGAGGGGGAGGGCTGACGCATGAACTGCGTTGCGCCCGGATCACTGTGCACTGAGAGGCTCCTGCTTGTTTGTCTATGCGCTTAGCGTAGGCAAGCTCACAGGACGACGTGAGCAGGAAAGTCCAGTGAAGGACCAATTCGTCTGATCCTGGCTCAGGAAGTCTGGTGACTTTCATGCTGCGGTGCAGCAACAAGCCGGGCGGCGCGGCGAGCGGCCGCTAGAGCAAATCGGAGGCGGGTGGCGAGCCGGCTGGCGGCTCATAGAGGTTCACGGCGCGACGGTAATCAGTGGGCGTGATGCCCAGATGCTGCCGGAAAAAACGCGCGAAATGACTGGAGGCCGAGAACCCCAGGCTGTAACCGACGTCACCCACCGGCTCGCTTGAATGCGCCAGCCGATCGACGGCGGCCTCAAAGCGCAGGACATTGGCGTACACCAGCGGGGTCACATGGGTATCTCGATGGAACAGCGAGAAAAAATGCGCCCGAGACAGCCCGGCGAAGTTGGCGAGGTCATCCATGTCAAAGTCACGCGTCAGGTTCTCGCGCATGTGAACAATGACTTTTCGGGTCCGCGGGTCAATTGCCGAGGGCGGGCGGGTGCGTAGCAGACCGGCCATGTCGCGCCAGCCCGAGTAACTGTCAATCACCGAGATCACCAGGTTAAACAGAAGGTTTTCCAGACGGGTTGCAGCCACTTCATCTGCCCACCACAGCTCCATCACGAATTCCTCGACGAACTTGCGCGTCTCCGGCCGGATTTGCACGCAGGATTGCGGAAAGAAGCGGGGGTGTGATGACAGGGTCAGCGAGCGCTGGATTTCCGACAGCCAGGATGGTTCAATGTACAAGGCCAGGATCAGGGTTTGCTCGCCCGGAGGCGCCGCGTGCGTGTAGGCATGCGGCTCCCAGGCGTTGACGAGCACCGCCGTTTCACCGGTGAGCGGCTGACGCTCGCCGCGCACCAGGAAAGCGCTGTCGGCTCCGCCGGCCTTGATCAGAATGTGGCAATGGTGGTGCGCATGCGCCACCAGCGAGGCATTCATGTCCAGCAAGGCCACGCGACCAAAACGTCCCTGGAAAATTTTGATGGCTGTCGACATGTGTACCGGGCAGGGGCGGTCCGTGAGTGGTGGAAATAGCTTCGCATGATAGCGCCGTCCACCCTGATTGCACTAGAGTGGTTACCGCCAGGGCGCAGTCCAAAAGCCGGCTGATCGGGTAGGGCTGCGCACCCTTGAACTGCTACGATTTTCATAACGTCTTGCGTCCGTCGTCCGTGCGCTCGGGCCCTGTTTCCCTATTCGTCCGGGCAAGCCGGCGTGGGACAGCGCCTACAGCCCGAGGCGCCCAACGCCCACAGCCGCGCGCCTGTCACGGGTTTACGCTAATCCCTTCTAAAAGGGGCGCCATGCTTGTCAGTACTTTCCTTGTCGAAGACAAGCCCGAGATACGCGACACCGTGGTCGAAGCCATGGAAGAAGTGGCGCCGCTCAAGTTTGTCGGGCATGCCGCCAGCGAGGCTGCGGCTCGCCAATGGCTGCGTACCTTCAACGACGACTGGCAGCTGGCCATTGTTGACTTGTTCCTCTCCGAGGGTTCCGGCTTTNNCGCCGACCGGGTGTTCGACAAATCCGCCGACATTGAAGAACTGGTGGCCTATTGCAAGGCCCACGCCGACAGCCTGGACGGCCTGGCGCTGCCGCCCAGCCCGACCGGCCTGATGCACTGAGCGCAAGCGCCTTCCGGTTTTTATCCCGCCCCCGGTTGTCACGCCGGACCCGATCCGGAAACCATGACCCTGCAGGTCGTTTCACGCGCCGGGCAGGTCGTGTAACCTCACCGGCATGACCGCCGCCGTACCGCCACCCCACGCCACCCTCGCG
>CXWL01018572.1_pt1 | contig 14097 bp, 14 predicted proteins | sample 590931 | NCBI WGS metagenome assembly CXWL01 (sample SAMEA3498368, study PRJEB10139) | groundwater metagenome | biome: water well; material: biofilm material | place: Germany | collected 2015-04-27 | reverse complement strand
TGGCGGCGGCATGCATGCTGCCCTTTGTCTATGGCATGAGTTCGTGGCTGTACCTGGCGGTGGCGATTGGCTTGAGCGTCGGGTTCTGTCTGTACGGATTTTGGCTCTGGCGTGATTACTCGGACGCGCTGGCGCGCCGGACCTTTCGGTTCTCCCTGATTCACCTGAGCGTGTTGTTTGCCGCGCTGCTGGTGGACCACTACGTGTTTTGAGACATTGCCGGATTCCAAAGGTTTACCCATGAAAAGACGACTGGTTGTGCAATCCCTTGCCATCGGCACGGCGTTGGCCATTGCGGGAGGCCTGTTGGCGGCCTGTTCCGAGCAAAAACCAAAGTTCGCCGCGATTGACCTCACTGGGGCCGACTACGCGCGTGACTTCGCATTGATCGATCACAACGGTCAGCAGCGTTCCATCAAGGACTTTGCGGGCAAGGTGGTGGTGCTGTTCTTCGGCTACACCCAGTGCCCCGATGTCTGCCCAACGTCGATGAACGAGTTGGCGGAAGTCAAGAAGTTGCTGGGCAAAGACGGTGACAAACTGCAGGGTCTGTTTGTCTCGGTCGACCCGCAGCGCGATACCCCCGAACTGCTCAAGGCCTACATGGCCAATTTCGACCCCAGCTTTCTGGCCTTGACCACCACGCCCGACAAGCTCGAAGCGCTGGCCAAGGAATACAAGGTGTACTTCAAGAAAGTAGAGGGCAAGACGCCGACCAGCTACACCATGGACCACTCGGCGGGCAGTTACGTGTACGACACCACCGGCAAACTGCGCCTGTACACGCGCTACGGCACCGGCGCGGCGCCCCTGGCGGCGGACATCAAGTTGCTACTGGGACAGAAGCCTTGAGCCGACCCGTTATTGGGCAGACAGTCGGCTATTCGGTCTTGATGCCACGCATCATGATCACGCCACCCAGCAGATTGGTGTCCAGCTTGATGCGGTTGGCCAGGCCTTCGGCCGAGGTTCCCGCCACTTGCCAACCCTGATTGAACAGCTTCTGGCGGATTTCCGGGCTGCGCGCAATCTCGCTGAACAGGGTTGACAAGCGCGCCACGACCGGTTTGGGCAAGGAACTGGGACCCGCCACCGCGTTCCAGATTTCCAGTTGAAAGTTGCTCACGCCACCCTCACTCAGGCTGGGGATCTCGGGCACCAAGGGGCTGCGGCCAGCAGACGTGATACCAATCGCCTTGAGCTTGCCCGAACGCACTTGGGGCATGGCCAAACCCGGTGGTAACAGTGACATCTGGATGTGCCCACCCATCATCGCCGTGATGACCTGCGGGTTGCCAGGGTAAGGCACATGCACCGGCGCGATGTTGGTCTTGGTCTTGAGCAACTCCATGCCAATGTGGCCCACGGTTCCGTTACCCGGCGTTCCATAGTTCCATGTGTTGCCGCCGTTGCGCGCGGCCACGAAAAAAGCCTGCGCGCTCGGCGCGGCATTGGATGCCGGTACCGTCAACACCAGGGGCGCGGTGCCAATCAGGCTGATCGGTGCCAGGTCTTTGGCCGGATCAAAGGGTGCTTTGGGGTTGAGAATCTTGGCAATCGTCAGATTGCCGTTGATCATAATGCCCAGCGTATGGTTGTCGGTGGACTTGGCCACCAGGTTGGCCGCGATGTTGCCGCCTGCCCCTGGATGGTTCTCCACGATCACGGGTTGACCCAAGGCTTTGGAGAGGGGCTCGGCCAAGGTGCGGGCCATCAGGTCGGGCGAGGAGCCACCTGGGAAGCCGACCAGCAGTTTGACTGGTTTGGTGGGCCAGGGCGATGGGGGACTGGTGGTCTTCTGGGCCACGGCCCAACCGGAAGCCGTTGCAAGGGCAATCAAAAGCGCCGCGCGGCGGAGATGTTGGCGTGACATGTCGATCCTTGTGAGTGTTGACTCACGCCATTGTCGCCGACGCCAAGCCTGAGCCGCCCGACATCCGACGATCCTCTCCCGCAAAGTCTCAGGATTAAGCGTAATCGGCCAGTGCCTTCTTCATCTTTTTCATGGCGGCGGCCTCGATCTGGCGAATGCGCTCGGCGCTGACACCGTATTCGGCGGCCAGTTCGTGCAGGGTCATGCCGCCCGAGCTGTCGTCATTGACCTTGAGCCAGCGTTCCTCGACGATGCGTCGGCTGCGCGCATCGAGTGCGTCCAGCGCCGTGGCGATGCCTTCACTGGCGAGCACATCGCGCTGACGCGATTCAATCATCGCGGTGGGTTCATGGTTGCTGTCGGTCAGGTAGGTGATGGGTCCAAACGCTTCATCACCGTCGTCCGACGGACTCGGGTCGAGCAACACGTCGCCACCCGAGAGACGGGTCTCCATCTCGATCACTTCTTCGCGCTTGACCTTGAGCTCGCGCGCCATGGTGTCGATCTGCTCTTCGCTCAGACGCTCGCGGTGTGTACCCAAATCGGCGGCGGCGTCTTCGGATTTGAAGCGCTGCTTCATGGACCGCAGGTTGAAGAACAACTTGCGCTGCGATTTGGTGGTGGCCACCTTGACCATGCGCCAGTTCTTGAGGATGTACTCGTGAATCTCGGCCTTGATCCAGTGCAAGGCATAACTCACCAGGCGCACGCCCTGGTCCGGATCAAAGCGCTTGACCGCCTTCATCAGGCCGACATTGCCCTCCTGGATCAAGTCGCCGTGAGGCAAGCCGTAACCGAGATACTGGCGCGACACCGACACCACCAAGCGCAGATGCGACAGCACCAGCTTTCCGGCGGCCTCCAGATCGTTGTGGTTACGCAGTTGGCGGGCAAAGGTCTGCTCTTCTTCGGGCGTAAGCATGGGCAAGCGGTTGGCCGCGGAAATATAGGCGTCCAGATTGCCCAGCGACGGCACCACGGCCCAGGGGTTCGTCACAGCCAATGCGGTACCCGAAACTCCAGTTTGATGAGGCATACCAAAACTCCTTGATATCATGTTTATCATATTAGCACTCTCTTTGATCGAGTGCTAACAAGTAGGTTCAATTCCCGCCAAGGCACGGTGCGTTGACCGCCGTAGGGCTTGTTCACGCTGTGACGATTGGGGCCAGGGCTGGCGCCCGGTGGAGAGAATGGGCGCGTCGAGGGCGACCGGGCAAGCCGCCGGCCTGGCTGGGCACGGTGGCGACACGGGACACAGTCTCGATGGTCAAGTCGGTGATGTCGGCGACATCGCGCAAGCGCGGCATCACGCCCTGGGAGCCGGCCTGCGCCGTCTCGCCACCGCCGCCCAGCAGCCGCAGCAACCTTGCGACTCGATCAGCGGCCCGTCCACCACGCAGGGCCAGTACCTCGGCTGCGCGGCGTTGCGTGCTGGCAAACAGGCCTAACAGCGATGTTCTGGGCACTTTCCAGGGCGTGAGCACACAGGGTGTGAGCGCGCGGGCACCAAAGGTATAGTGCCCACCTACCAGCGCCTCGGCTCCGATCACGTCGCCCGGCAGGGCCAGACTGGCGAACATCGGGCCGTCCGGACCGCTGGCATCGAGCCGCACCGCGCCCGATACCACGCGCCAGGCCTGACCGTGGTCGCCGGTCGCATGGACGCTCTCGCCGCGCTTGAAACTGCGCAATTCGATCAGCGCCGCCGTATCGGATTTCTTGACTTTTTGCTCAGACATTCTTTCAACTCCGCTGACAAGCCGCATGCAAGGGCCGGGACTTGGCGCTCGCGCGAGGCTCGGATGTTTGAACCGCGTGAAGGGATCCAGACATCGATTGGGGAAGATGACAAGCCACTCACCACAAGGTGTGGGATCGCGTGTCGCATGACTCAGGTCGCGAAGCGGGCCAGGCCCGCGTTCGCCGACGGTGTGCAATCAGCCCAGCAACGGGGGCCCGCGTGGTGCCTGCAATAGCCACTCGGCGCGGGCAGTTGGAACCAGTACGCCGGCCGCAATGCGGGAAGCTGGCGCAAGGTCGAGGGACTGTGGAAGTTCAGTGCTGGTCAGTGCAGGCCCACCTGCAAGTGAACACAATTCGCACCAGTCCGCCTCATGTTTGGCGGCGTCCGCGAGCACTTTGCGAAGTGAGTTGGGTCCGAGTTGGAGCTTGCCCTGGCCGGTACAGATTTCGGCTAGGAACGGTCCGCTGGCGCTATTGCCAGACTGGCCTCGGGCGGGCATCAGGCCCATATTGGCCAGCGCGTGCACCGACAGCGCCAGCATGGCGCACACCAGCAGCCAGTTGGGCTGGCGGCGGGTCACGTGGGGGGCACGGCTACGGCGCATGGAGCCCATATGGTAGCGCACCGCGTCAATTCAAGAGGACGTCGGCCGGCCTAATGTGGACTGCGGGCACGCATATCGCGGGCCATGCGTCGTCCGGTCAAACTGTGTCAGGGCTTGGATTGCCGCCAGACCTCAAGCAGATCGGGTGAACCCTGCGCCCGCACGCCGTTGTCGGTCAGGATGTCTTCCGTCGCCGTCAGCATGTCCTTGTGCGGGAAAACCATGGACTCACCCCCCCGGTTGTCAGTCTGCAAGACGACAAACTCGTCCTTGATGTCGCGCAATACCTCCACCAGATGCCGCAGACTGCGGACCTTCACGCCATTGACGCTGTCCACCACCCCGGCCGAAGGGTTGGAATAGCCCTTGGATAGCCGATGCGGAAAAAATGGGGAGGCGATCACCACCAACTCCTCGCGCTCGGCGTTGGGGGAGTCGCCGCGCTGCGTCACCAAGGGGCTGCGCAGGAAACCGAAAGCGGTGAGGTTGCTGGCATTGGCGCTCAGAAAGGCGGCGAACTGGGCGGTTGCTTTGGAGAACACCAAGGGGCCATAGACAAAATAGGAGGGATAGCGGCCCTGCAGATCGGGAATCAGCAGGGGCCAACCCCTGATCACCGGCACGTCGACGCGCAGGCTTTGCCCCGCGCGAACCAGGGTCAGCGGCACTTTGCCGTCGCGCGCCGCCTGTTGAATCAGATAACGAAAGTTCACCCGCAAGTCCGGGCCGAGTTTGACCATGCCTTGTTCGTCAATCGGCGTGCCGTTGATGTGGGTGACCACATCCCACTTCTTGAGCGGGTAAGTCAGGTCCGCACTCGCCGCGCGGTGCACCACCAGGCCCTTGACTGACTTGTCGAGCTTCAGGAAGGCACGCAGGGTTGGGTTCTCCAGGGTTTGGAACTCGTCGCGCAACATAGGCTTGTGGCCCACCTCGCCTTTGGTCAGACTGCCCAGAAACAACTCGACTTCCTGGTTCGGGATGATGTAGCCGATGTTCTGGGCGTTGTTCAGCGTGGCGAACGCCAGGCCGATCATCTTGTCGCCCGCGACGGCGGGTCCCCCGCTGTTGCCCGGATTGATGGCCGCGTCGATCTGCACGCGCAGGCCCGCCGTCGGGAAGTTGTAGGTGCTGAACTCAATGCGCGACACGATGCCCTTGGTGATCGACAACGAAGTCCCGCCGGTGGGATAGCCGTAGGCCAGCACCGCGTCCTTGATCTCGGGCAGGGTGTTGGCCCGCTCAAGGGGGGCGTGGCTGTCGAAGAACGATTCGTCGTCGAGTTTGAGAACGGCCAGGTCAATGCCAGGTGAAATGGCCTCCACCGTGGCGGAGATCTTTTCGCCGGCTTGGTTGGCTTGCACCTGGACCTGGCTGGCATACAAGACGACGTGCGCGTTGGTCAGGATGCGGCGGCCTTCGATCACCACGCCCGAGCCGGTCGATTCCTTGGGGGCTTGTTTGGTCCAGGGTTTGAATGGGTCCGGATAGCGCGCCGTAGCGAACACTTTCACCACCGAATTGGCGATGCTGCCGGCCTGCGCGGTCGACACCGGGATGGTGGCGACGTCCTCCGCGCTGGGGCTGCCCGATTGAGCCGCAGTTGGTGTCATGTAGGCCATCAGGGAGGCGAGTGCCAGGCTCGCCAGGGTGTAACGCAGGGGAGAGAGAATCATGGGTGACGAAGGCCGGTAAGGGGTTCCGAGGGAGTGTTCCCATTGTGGCATGCAGCGCTGGGAGGGTCACTGGCTACAATTCGCGGCATTGCTGCAGTGAAGGCGGGCCGGGTTTGAAACGAATCTATCGAGGGACACATTTCGCGGGCTTGCTGCGTGGCGCGGTGTTGCTGGTGTTGATTCACGTCGTCGGCACGGTTGGCTACCATCACATCGGTCGGCCGACGGCGAGCTGGATCGACAGCTTCTACATGACCTACATTACCGTGGCGACGATCGGCTACGGCGAGGTGATCGACCTCTCCAGCCATCCCGGCGGCCGACTGTTCACTGTGGCGATTGCCTTTCTTGGCATCGGGACGATGACTTACATGTTCTCGACCTTTGTCGCCCTGTTGCTCGAATCCGATTTAAACGCCGCCCTCAAGAGGAAACGCATGGAAAAGGACATCGCCAAGCTCTCGGGCCACTACATTGTGTGTGGCATCGGTCGGGTTGGGACCAATGTTGCCAACGAACTGGTCAAGACCAACCGGACGCTGGTGGCGATCGAGCAGGATCGCAAGGCCTTGGACGAGTGGCTGGAGCACCACCCCCAGACGCTGTTCCTGCATGACGATGCGGCTGACGACGATGCTTTGATCACCGCTGGCGTGATGTCTTGCGCCGGGGTGTTTGCCGTCACCGGGGACGACAGCCACAACCTGATGGTGTCCTTGTCGGTCAAGCTGCTCAACCCCAAGGCACGGGTGGTGGCGCGGGTGCATGACATTCGCAACGTCAACAAAGCGCGCCGCGCCGGTGCCGATGAGATCGTGTCGCCGGACTTCACCGGCGGCATGCGTATTGCCTCGGCCATGGTCCGTCCTCACGTTGTCAACTTCATGGATCAGATGTTGCGCAGCGACGAAGGTTTGAGGGTCGAGGAAGTGCTGGTGCCGCAAGGGTTCGAGGACCGGTTGATCAAGGACTTGCTGCCCAAATCGCGCGACTACATCTTGATGGCCACGCATGAGCGTGGCCAATGGGTGTTCAATCCTGGCGATGAGCACGTGGTCAGGGCAGGGCACGTGATCGTGATCATGGCCAACCCCGGCGGGCGTGAGCGGGTGGAACTGTTGTTCAAGGCTTGAGGCGACGGCGCGCGCGCCCACTGGGCCTACGGTCGCATGGCGAGCGAGCCGGCCCACGCCAGCCCCGCCGCGACACCGCCAAAGCGGTCGCCGTGGACCATGGTGGCTTCGGGAAAAGCCTGTTCCAACGCTTGCACCAAAGGCGCCAGGGCCGACGAGCCACCGGTCAGGTAGACCGCGTCGATGCGTTGGCAACCGCTGCCGGCCACGCAATGCCGCGCGCACTGCACGATCTTGTCGAGGTGCAGTTGCAGCGTTTGGTTCAGCGTTTGCGGCGTCAGGGCGGCACGCAGGCCCGACGCGACGCAGGCGAGGTCGATCTCGACCGATGCATCTGCATTGGCGCAGCCGATTTTGGCGGCTTCGACCGATGCCAAGAGTTGATGCCCCAGGCGTTCCTGCAGCACCTGCATGAGGCGCCGATGCAGCGTGATGTCGCTGTAGGCTGTCCATAGCTCCGCCGCATGGTGCAAACGCTGGCGCGTGTAGGCGTGATGGATCAGATGCCAGGTCGAGAGGTCGTGGAGGATGCCAGACGGAACCTGCCGCCCGCCAGGCCCGATGTGGCCGAGCCCGAGCAGTGGCATGACCAATTGCAGGTTGAGCAGTCGGTCGAAGTCGGTTCCACCCAGATGCACGCCGCTGGTGGCCAGCACGTCCTGGGTGCGCACCGGATTGTCTCGCCGCGTTGGTCCGAGTTGGATGACGGTGAAATCCGAGGTGCCTCCCCCAATGTCCACCACCAACGTGATGGTTTCGCGCTCGATGCGGGTTTCGAAATCGAAGGCTGCCGCGATCGGTTCCAATTGGAACTGGACCGACTCGAAGCCCGCGGCGTGCGCGGCGCGAGCCAGCGTCGCTTGCGCCAGCGCATCGCGCTGCGGGTCGTCGTCGACGAAATGCACAGGCCGTCCCAGCATGGCGTGGTTCACCGGGTGGCCCAACTGCTGCTCGCTGCGCGTCTTCAACGCCCTGAAGAACAGCACCACAATGTCAAAGAAGCTCACCAGTTGGCCGTTGATCACGGTGCGCTCGTCCATCAGCCGACTGCCCAACAGGCTCTTGATGGCGCGCATCAGCCGCCCGCCGGGGACTTGGTCCTGGGTGGCGGTCAGATAGGCCTGCAGCGCCACTGAACCGTAGTGCACCTGCGCGTTCTCCGCGCAGAAGAACAGCGCCGTGGGCATGGTGGTGCGATCAGCCTCCAGTGCAATCGGGCAAAGTGTGCCCTCGGCGCTGACAAAGGCGGCGGCCGAGTTGGAAGTGCCAAAGTCGATGCCTAGCATCACCACCTGAGCGCGCGCGGGGTGGCTAGAAGAGCTCCACGTCGCCGACGTTGGTCACCTGCTCCGTCAACTCGCCAAGCGCCACCAGTGCCGCATGGCTACAGACCTGGTTGCGGCCATGCTCCTTGGCGTGGTAGACCGCTTTGTCAGCACGCTCGAACGCGCCACTGGGTGTGTCGCCCGAACGAACCTCCGAGAAACCAATGCTGATCGTGATATGGCCGACCTGCGGGAACACATGGCTCGCCGTGCTGGTGCGCAAACGTTCGAGTGCCACGGCCGCCTCGGCCTCGCCGTTGCAGCGCATCAGCACCACGAACTCCTCACCGCCGAAGCGATAGAGCTGGTCATGAAACCGAAAACAAGCTCGCATCAGCCGCGCCAACAACAGCAGCACTTCATCGCCAATCAGGTGACCATAGGTGTCGTTCACCCGCTTGAAGTGATCAATGTCGATCATGGCCAGCCAGTAGCTGCTGGCAACGGTGTCGTGCCGACGTTCCCCCAGTTCGGCGCTGACGGCCCGGTTTTGTTCAATGGTGGCCTTGAGAAAGGCGCCGTCGAAGGTCTTGCGATTGAGTAACTCGGTCAAGGTATCGCGCTCGCCGTAGTCCAGCAAACTCTGAAAGTTGCGGTACAGCCGCAGCACCCCTGTTACCAGGTTACGAGACTCATCCGTCAAGGGCGTTTGAGTTTCGATTTCCAGCACACCTGGCGCGTCGAGGTTACGGGCCAAGGGAAAAACCGTGCGCGCAGTCTGGCCGGCCTCAACGCCAACCTGTTGCGTTTCAGTTGCCTGCAAGCGCAACGGGAAATCAGTCAGTTTGGGCAGGGTGTCGAGGTTGGCCCAAGCTGAGTCGGTGCTCGGCAACGACTCACCCGGCCCGAGCCGGGCGCAGGTGAGCCAACGCTGGTTGTCGCGCTCGCCCACCCCTCGGTAGATCGCCACGCTGAGTGGGGCGAGCAGATCCTTGATGGTGCCAACCAGCGCCAACTCCAGCGCGTCCCGGTCCTTTTGGGAGGTCAAGTCGGCCAGGTTGTCTACAAGTTCGGGCATGTTTCAAGTGTACATCGCGGGCCTACGAAGCAGGGCTGGCGTCTTGACTCAGAGTTGTAACCGGTGCCACGCGCGCGAGGGTCAGGGTCACGCAAGTCCCGCGCTCGGGCGCGCTGCCAACCTTGATGGAGCCGCCCAGTAGACCGGTCACCAGGTTGTAGACGATGCTCAGGCCCAGGCCGCTACCGCCCTGACCCAATTTGGTCGTGAAAAAGGGATCAAAAATCCGATCCAGATTGTCCTGCGGGATGCCCACGCCGTTGTCCTGGATCGACAGTTCAACCCAGTCGCGGTCGATGGCGGTGGCCGAAATCGTGACCGTCCCGCGGATGCCCGGCTCGAAGCCGTGCAGGAACGCGTTGTTGATCAGATTGGTGATGATCTGGCCCAGCGGACCTGGGTAGCTCTCCATGGTCAAGTCGTGTGGTATTTGGCAGATCATGGTGTGCGGCGTCTTGCGAATCATTGGACTCAGGGTCAGCATGATTTCGTTGACGGTCTCATCGAGCCTGAAGAACCGTCGGTTGACACTGGTTTGATCGACCGCGACCTGTTTGAAGCTGGCCACCAGTTCGGCCGCCTTGGCCAGGCTGCGCATCAGGATGACGGTTCCCTCGCGGGTGCGTTCGAGATAGCGCTCCAGGGTCGAGCGACGCATCCCTTGGTTGATCGAGGCGGCAAACTCTTCATTGTGTTCCTGCATCGTGCTGGCTACGGTGACGCAGTTGCCAATCGGCGTGTTGAGCTCGTGGGCGATGCCAGCAACCAGAGCCCCCAGCGCCGCAAGCTTTTCGGTGCGAACCAGTTCACCCTGCGCTCGCTGTAGCGTCGCCAATGCCTTGGAGAGTTCTTGTGTGCGCTGGCCAACCCGTTGCTCCAGCGTGGCGTTGAGGTCAAGAATTTCGCGCTCGTACTGATGTTTGTCAGTGATGTCCTCATAGGCGAGGATCAGCAGCGACTCGTCGTTCAGGGTGATGACACGTCCCGAGATTTCGCATAGCAGGCGCTTGCCCTCGTAGCCGGCGGACATCCAGGCCGGATAACGATCAATTTCGCCAGTGCGCTCGACTTCGGCCAGTACCGCGTCGCGGTCAAGCTGGCTGGTCCAGAATGCGTTGCGCGCGCCAGAGGTTCCCACCGTCAGTTCGCGGGCGCGCTGAAACTGGCGGACCCAGGCGTCGTTCAGGCTGGCAACCTCATAGCCTCTGTGTTTGCGTGACACGGTCATCGCGACCGGCGAGGCATCAAAAATGGCGGCGAACTTGGCTTGACTGAAGCGCAGCGCTTCCTCGGCGCGCAGCCGCTCGGCCAACTCCTGCTTGAGAGCGGCATTGCGGCTGTCGCGTTCCGCGATCAGAGTACCCAGGTCGGTGCGCATTTTGTCCAGGCCCAGCGCCAGCGTGCCAATTTCGTCCTGACGTTGCGACTGCACCGGTTGGTCCAATTCACCGCGCGCCAGGCGAATCGTGCTTTGCTGCAATGCGCGCAAGGGGTGCAGCATGCGCCGCTGGAACAACAGCAGGATCAACACGAACGAGATCGCCACTTGCGCCAGCAGTGCCATGCCCAGCTTGGACAGGTCGGTCAGCAGGTCCAACTGCACGCGGCGTGTGCTCATTTCCACCACCACATGCCCGACAACGCGTCGGTTGTACACCACCTCTCGCTCCTCGCGCAGCCGTTCACCCGCCACGGGGACCTTGGCCTCACCGTGGGCGAAGCGCTCCTGGTACTCGTCGAGCACCGTCACCTGCGCCACATCGGGGTTGCGCATGACCGCCTCAACCAACTGCCCGGCGACTTCCTTGTCCAGATTCCAGATCGCCACCGCCATGCCCCGTGCCAGAACATCGGCGTACTGGGACAAGGGTACCCGCACCCGCAGATTGACCTCGCGGTCCTGGCGATCCGTGAACAAGAACGCCGCCAGCACCAATGCGGGCAGCAAGATGCCCAGGCCGGCCCCGACGATCAGCGTCCGTGCGAGCGACTGTGTCTTCAAGGCGATCTGCCTGGGAAATACCAAGGCCGGGAGAGACCCTTAGGATGGCTTGCCACTATTGTGAGGTTCCCAAAAGCGTGCCGAAAAGCGGTCTGAGTCTGACAAGCCGTGTCGTGCCGCTCGCGGCCATAAGTCACCTCAATTGTGGCAATATTGCACTGGATGGCGCAGTCTAGCTGGTGCTATTTGCGCGCGCAATGGGGCTTGCGCGAGAAACCGCCCAGAAATGCCATGCTTCGAAATACGCTGTAGAAGCGCGCTGGCGCGCCACGGCGCCTAATTGAGCAGAGCCTGGGCAAACTCACGCGCCTTGAAGGATTCCAGGTCGTCGAGTTGTTCGCCCACGCCAATGAAATAGACCGGAACCGGTTGCTCGCGGGCGATGGCGGCCAGCACGCCGCCCTTGGCTGTGCCATCGAGCTTGGTCACGATCAAGCCGGTCAGCCCGAGTGCGTCGTTGAAGGCGCGGACCTGCGCCAGGGCGTTCTGACCGGTGTTACCGTCGATGACCAGCAGCACTTCATGCGGCGCTGAGGGATCAGCCTTTTGCACCACGCGCTTGATCTTCTTGAGCTCCTCCATCAGGTGTAGCTGTGTGGGCAAGCGACCGGCGGTGTCCACCATCACCACATCCTTGCCACGCGCCTTGCCTGCGCTGACGGCGTCAAAACTCACGGCGGCCGGGTCGGCGCCATCCTGACTGATGATCTCCATCGTATTGCGGTCGGCCCAGACCAGCAACTGCTCGCGCGCCGCCGCGCGAAAGGTGTCTGCCGCGGCCAGCAGCACGGTGGCGCCCTGGTTGGACAAATGACGCGTCAATTTGCCGATGGAAGTGGTCTTGCCAGCACCATTGACGCCAGCCACCATGATCACGGTCGGCTTGTGCCGACCGATCACAAGGGGTNNGTCGTGCCGGTGTCCTTGACGCGCAGTTTCAGATCGTCAAGCAGGAATTGGGTTGCTCGAACGCCGGTGTCGGCCATCAGCAAGGCGGACTCCAGGTTTTCGTACAAGGCATCGTCAATCCGTGCCCCGGTAAATACCGTGGCGATGCTGGAGCCGGTCTTGCGAAGACCATTCTTGAGTTTGTCGAGCCACGAATGGCGAGGCGTCTCCACGGGTGCGGCGGCGTGCGGTGTGGCGGCAGGGACCGTGTTGGGGGCGGTGGTCGCTGGCGTGGCTGAAGTTTCGACCGGCTTCTTCTTGAAAAAACTGAACATGTTTGCTACTTAGAATCACCCCATTCTATGAGCCGTGACGGTGTCCCGAGCTGACTGGGCACCGACATCACCGTGCCGCCGAGTCAGCCGTCCCTTGTACAAGCGGGCCACCGCTGCTCTTTCTAACGGATTGGAACTTATGCAAACGTCACCCAAGCGGTCCTCCAAAGCGGCTCGCACCGATCCGAAGCGCGCCGCCGCCGCAGCCCGCGTGCCAGGTCAGGTTCGAATCATCGGTGGCCAATGGAAGCGCACCAAACTGCTCGTTGCCGACAAGCCGGGTTTGCGGCCAACGCCAGACCGTGTGCGCGAGACCGTGTTCAATTGGTTGGGGCAGGACATGACCGGTTGGCGTTGCCTTGACGCGTTTGCTGGCACCGGGGCACTGGGGCTGGAAGCGGCCTCGCGCGGGGCGCGGGAGGTGCGTCTGGTGGAGCAAGACCCCGGTTTGGTGCGTCGCCTCAAGGACGTGCAGACCCAGCTTGAGGCTTCTTCGGTGCAGGTCCTGCGCGGGGACGGTATCTCCGTGCTGAAGCAATGCGCTGCGGCGAGCTTGGACCTGGTCTTTCTGGACCCACCATTTGACAGCTGCTTGTTCGACGGCGCCCTGAAAGCGGTTGGGCGGGTGGTACAGGCGGATGGTTATGTCTACCTGGAAGCGCCGAGGGCTTGGGACGACGTCGCCTTGGCGCCGTTCGGCCTGCGGCTGTACCGCTATCTGCTGGCTGGCGCGGTTCACGCCCACCTGTTGCGCCCGCTCGGGGGCTCGGCCGGCACTGCATAATGCGGCCAAAGAGCCTCTGAAAGCCAAGGTCGCCCTGAGCCATCCTTCCACCGAAACACCAAGGCACAACATGGCCCACAACGTGATTGCTGTTTATCCTGGCACTTTCGACCCGATGACCTTGGGGCATGAAGACGTCGTGCGCCGGGCGACGCAGTTGTTTGATCGCGTGATCGTCGCCGTGGCGGCTGGTCACCACAAGCGGGCGCTGTTCTCCTTGCAGGAGCGCATCGACATGGCACGCGAGGCGGCCAAGGCCTACCCGCAGGTTGAGGTGGAGAGTTTCTCCGGCTTGTTGCGAGATTTCGTCGTCGCGCGGGGTGGCAAGGCGATGGTGCGTGGGTTGCGCGCGGTGACTGACTTTGACTACGAGTTCCAACTCGCCGGCATGAACCGCAGCCTCATGCCGCAGGTGGAGACAGTGTTCTTGACGCCCAGCGACAAGTACCAATTTATTTCCAGCACGTTTGTGCGCGAGATTGCACTCTTGGGTGGCGAGGTGCACAAGTTCGTGTCGCCCGCGGTGGAGCAGCGCCTGCTCGAAAAAGTGCGTGCGCAGGCACAGACGCCTTGACTGCTGGCGCGCCGCGCCGGGTCTGTCTCGCGAGGTGGAGAGACAACGTCCGACAATCAGTTGAGGACAGAGCGTCGCCTCGCTCCGGTCTGTCCCGCAAAGTTTCAGCAATTTGAATGGAGTGTGAGATGAAGATTT
>CXWL01114297.1_pt1 | contig 14100 bp, 17 predicted proteins | sample 590931 | NCBI WGS metagenome assembly CXWL01 (sample SAMEA3498368, study PRJEB10139) | groundwater metagenome | biome: water well; material: biofilm material | place: Germany | collected 2015-04-27 | reverse complement strand
ACCGAACATCACATGCACCAGGCGGAAACGCCGCCCGATGATGCGCGAACGGCGAAACACGCTATGCACCTCTTCCGGCGTGGCATCGGTGGCAATATCGAAATCCTTGGGGTGGCGGCCCAGCAGCAAGTCACGCACCGCGCCGCCCACCACAAAAGCCTTATAGCCAGCCGCCTGCAGGCCATCTGTCACCCTGCGCGCAGCCGCGCTGATGCCGTCACTGCCGACTCCATGCACATCAAAAGGGATTATGCGACACTTGCCTTCCACCGGGGCTGGAGCAGACTTTCCGAACACACGCTTGAACAGTTTTTTAATCATCGCCTTCTATGCAATTAAATGCCGCGCAAAATGCGCAACATCGAAGAAGCGCGGATTATACACCCGGGGGAAACAGTGCTTTTTTCCATGTTATTGCCATAGAAGCTGCTTGTCTGCCAGGTGTTGCCAAACGGCATCAACATCCTACATCCAAATTGTCTCCCTATATTATCCAGGCAGGATGGTGGACTACGAAGCTGGCGTACACTCAATATTCAACATTAACTGCGCGCCAACAATCAGAGCGTTCAGAATGTAGGACTATTAAAGGGAACCTCTTTCAAAATTCGTCATTCCCGCTTTCGCGAGAGCGACAAAAGTGAATTTTTAGAGGTGCCCTAAACACAACCCTCCTGACATTTCGCTTTGCTGTCCGTCTTACTTGAAGGAGCCGCGACGGCTCAGCCCAATCACTGCTGTTCACCGCGAATTATGGCGGCCACCCAAACCAAGGTGAGGGCGCATGAATGTCCATTTCAGATGGTATAGAATGCCCGGCATACCCCAACACCTACGCGAGACTGGCGATGCCGACAACTGATGCGAACATGGAAGACCAACAAAGCTTCAACCTGATCCGCCAGGGTGGAAAAATGCGCGATCAAGGCATTTCGGCGCTCTATCGAAAACATGCCGCCCATTTCCGCAAGTTCTATCTTTACCAAGGGCTGAATGCCACCGACGCTGATGACATCGTGCAGGAAACCTTCGTCAATATCGTCCGGCACTGCGATAACTACAAGGGAGATTCGCCGCTGGTGGCATGGCTATGGCGTATTGCCCGCAACTGTATGAATGATCATTTCCGCCGTACCAAGGCGCGCCCGGCGGAAAATCTGGATGATGATGGATGGGATGCGCTGGAGCAGGAATCCGCAGCCATGCGCACTTATGACTCACCTCCCGCCAAAGAGTCGCTTGAAGATTGTGTGGAACGCGGCTTTACTGAATTCGCAAAAAAATTCAGCGAACGGGCGCATGTGCTCTCACTGGTAATGGAAGGGTTCGACACCGCGCACATCGCTGCTGTCATTCAGCGCACGCCGGGCGCCACACGGGAATTTATTTCGCAGAGCCGCAAACGGATCGAGGAATTTCTTCTTCCTTGCCGGGAGTATCTTTCTGCCGCTTAACCGCTGCGAACAATTCGAGAACACATAGATGACGAACAAAGACGAAGATCAAGATTGGCTAGATGCTCTTGCAGGAAAGCCGAATCCGAATGCTGACCCGGAAGTCACGCGGCGCGCCACATTGTTGCGCCAAGCGATCCAGCGCCATGATGCCGCACTCGGTGTGAATGATTTTGATGTTGAAGCAGGATTGCAGAAACTCAAATTTCGTATGCGCCGTGAGGGATTAAGCGGTGAAAGTAAGCCAGCATTTTTCAGCAACCGCTTTGTTCAATATGCAATGGCCGCGTCGATTGTCCTGACAGTCGGATTGACGGTGCGTCTCTATATGCACGAACAACCCATGCAAAACGAGGCGGACGTGATGAGAGGCGGCAATAAGCAAATCGTTTTGGCCGCAGACCCGGAGGCCAGATTGAAGCAACTCACCACCGAACTGGATCGCTTGGGTATCAAATATCAAATCGAACGCAAGGAAGAAAGGATATTGCTCAAGGCACAGGGCGTTGATCCGATGAAGGATGAGGTTGCGAACTTCCTGGAGCGTAATCACATCACGCCACCGGTGGGGACGGATGTGGAACTGGATATTCGTCCGATGGCGAAGCCGTGATTTCTTTCCCCTACACAAAAGGATACTGGCGGCAAAAGTAACGAGCTTATGGGAGACAGAGATAAAAAATGAACGATTCTGTTAGCGGTAAGAATTTTAATGATTTCTTGGAATATTTTTCACAGGTTAGCACTTGCGGGAATGTGATTCTCGATGTTGAAGACAAAGCGCTGGAATCGAGTTTCCTGAGTATGTTCAATCGGCGTAATCATGCCGAGTTTGTTGCCGTTCTCGCACAGCAAATAAAAGACCTTCAGTTTATTGCCAGTGATATTCGGAAGAGCGGGATGGATGTATCAAAAGCCGATGCTCTGAACCGATTTATTCTGGAGCTTATCGGCTTAGCTACTGCCCTCAGTACTGTATGCGAAGGTTTGCATGGTAAGACGTTTAATAGACCCTATTCATACGCCAAATATAAGGCTGACGTTGAGGCAGTTCGCGCGAAGAAGGCGTCCTGCAATTTGGCGCAGACAAGGCTTTTTGAATAATTAGGGGGATATATGTTTGGACTATTTAAGAAACCACTCGGTAACGAGGAACAGTTGGATTTGATCTTCAATATGCTGATTGATTTGCGAACTTCATTCAGAAGTGATGATAGGCAATACAATTCTGCCTTATCGGATATGCCGAAATGGATGAATTTAAAATGTGATGCAATAAATAAAAAAATGACGAGTGGGCAACGAGCATATGTGGATTTTGTGGGAGTGGTATGCAAATCCAACGTTGAAATAATTCGCCGCAACGTAGATCAAATTCTTGCCATTCTTGATACGATTGATCATCATGCCACGCCGGACATGACTAATCTCAAGTCATTCAATCAGAAAGCGCAGCTCCAGACATTGAGAAATGAAATCGAAAGTATTTTTATGGCGGCGATGAAATCTGGCAGACCTCACTGATAGTCGAAAGCGCGGCAACTAATATTCATGCTGTTCCTCGGCGCGATTTTAGGCATGACTACTCGCGCATGTTCAAGAACTCCGGAACAAGAGGTAAAACATCATGCCAAGCAATTAAACGAACAGGCTGTGGTGGCGTATCAGCATGGCAAGTATCAGGAAGCGATTGCGCTGCACCAACATGCATTGGCGATCTATGAAAAAGCTCTCGGCCCCGATCACGCTTTTACTGCTATCAGCCTCATCAACCTGGCAACCCTGTACCAAACACTCGGCCAATATGAAAAAGCTTTACCGCTATATCAGCGTGCCTTAGCGATTAACGAAAAATCCCTCGGTTCCGATCACCCCAACACCGTTCACATCCTCAACAACTTGGCAGGACTGTTCAAAGCTCTTGGCCAATATGATAAAGCTCTGCCACTATACCAGCACGCCTTAGAAATTAACGAAAGAGTCCTCGGCCATGAACACGATGTCACCGCTATCAGCCTCAACAACCTGGCAATCTTGTACCAAACACTCGGCCAATATGACAAAGCTTTACCACTGTATCAGCGTGCCTTAGCGATTGATGAAAAAGTTCTCGGCTCCGAGCACACTGAAACTGCCAGCATCATCAACAACCTGGCGGAACTGTACAGCATCCTCGGCCAGTACGACCAAGCTCTGCCGCTGCACCAGCGCGCCTTGACGATCCGAGAAAAAGTTCTCGGCCCCGAGCACACTGAAACTGCTAATAGCCTCATCAACCTGGCAGCACTGTACAAAACCTTCGGCCAGTACAATAAAGCTCTGCCGTTGTATCAGCGTGCCTTAGCGATTAACGAAAAATCCCTCGGTTTCGATCATGCCAACACCGCCCAAAGCATCGATAACTTGGCAGGGCTGTACTATATCTTCGGTCAATATGATAAAGCACTACCTCTGAGTCAACGTGCTTTGGCGATTCGTGAAAAGGCCCTCGGTCCTGATCACGTTGACACTGCAACAAGTCTCAACAACTTGGCCAAAATTTACGAATATACAAATCATCCCGATCTTGCCTTGCCTTTGTTCCAGCGATCCTATCGTACCACCCTGTCTGCCCGTGTCCCGGATGTGCAGAGAGGAGTGCAAGACAACCTGGGCAATTTCTACGCCACAAAAGGGAATTTTCCCACCGCCATCTTCTATCTGAAAGGCGCGGTGAACACCATGCAGTCCATCCGCACCGAGTCACGCGGACTGGACAAGAGCTTGCAAAAATCCCTGCTGAAGAAAAACGAAGAGATATACAACCAACTTGTCGATTTGCTGGTCGAGGCAGGGAGACTGGACGAAGCCCTGCAAGTTCTATCCATGCTGAAGGAAGAAGAATATTTCGACTTCATCCGCCGCGATGCCGAGGCCGACAGCCGCAGCACACGCATGAGCTACAGCAGCGCTGAGAAACCCTTCGCCGAGCGACTGGACAATCTGGGCAACGCCGGTGCTGCGCTGGTTGATCAAATCAATGCGTTGGACAAACAGGCCAAGCTTGGCTTGACTCCAGAACAAGAAAAGCAACGCACACGCATCAAGGCACAACTGGCCGAACAAACGAAACAGACCATTGCCCTGCTCAATGAATTGCCGCAACAGTTACGCGCAGTTCCCAAACAGCAACAGGAAAGGGGCAGCAAAGAGAATCTGGCTCAACTTCAGGCGACACTTGCTTCGCTGGGGCATGGCGCCGTATTGCTGCACTATGTGGTAACCGATACGCGCGTTCGTATCATTCTGGCCACACCAAAGGTACTGCTTGCCCGTGAGGCAGAAATCCCAGCAAAAGAGTTGTACCGCAAAATTATCGCGTTCCGGCAAGTGCAACAAAATCCTGCGCTCGACCCGCGCCCACAGGCACAGGATCTGTATCAACTATTGATTGCCCCAGTGGCTAATGATCTAAAGCAAGCACATGCCCAGACCCTGATGCTCTCGTTGGATGGCAGCCTACGTTATTTGCCGATGGCGGCTTTGTATGATGGTGAGGCTTATCTGGCCGAACGCTACCCGCTGGCAATCTACACCGAGGTTGCCAAGGACAAACTACGCGAGAAGCCAGTAACACAATGGAAAGCGGCTGGGCTGGGCATTACGCGCAAGATTGGTGAATTTGCGCCTTTGCCATCGGTGCAACAGGAGTTGGATGGCATCATCCACGTCGGATCACTGAATACAACGGGCGGTGTGTTGCCGGGAGACATTTACCTGGACGAGGCTTTTACCCAAACGCGTCTCCACGATGTGCTTGATCGGACATACCCGGTGTTGCACATTGCCAGCCACTTTGTTTTTATTCCGGGCACGGAAGCACAGTCCTTTTTGTTGCTTGGTGATGGTAAGCAACTTTCACTTGCCGATATTCGCACTGACGGATGGAAATTCAACTCGGTTGATCTGATGACACTCTCCGCTTGCGAAACTGGATTGGGCGGTGGACGAGATGCGAATGGTCGCGAGATTGAAGGATTTGGCACGCTGGTGCAACGTCAAGGCGCGAAGGGTGTACTGGCAACGCTGTGGCCAGTGGCAGATCAAAGTACAGCAATATTGATGCAGTCCCTTTACCGTTTGCGGCAGGAAAAACACTTGACCAAAGCCGAGGCGCTGCGCGAGGCGCAACTGGCGCTGATCAGCGGCAACCACAAGGCGTTGAAAACGTCGCCAGCAGTTAAGAACGCAGGCTCAGCCAGCGCCCCGGCATTCACCCCAGACCCAGCAAAGCCCTATGCACACCCGTATTACTGGGCGCCGTTTATCTTGATGGGGAATTGGCTTTAATAACGAAAGTCAGATTCGATATGACAGATCATTCAATAAACTTTGCCAATGCCTTCGATGCGGATTTTCGCGCCACAACCACAGGTTATTCGCAAAACGAAATCCCTCTTTTCCGCGCATTGCGTTCAAGCATTCTTGGCGTGGGCAATAATTTTCATGTTGAGGAATACCATGGAAACTCTCATCAAGTGACGTTTTCTGGAAATGGTTCTCATGCTCGCAATACTGCTCGGTGCGAGCTTGGTGATTTGGCCATTCTTGTTTACTCACCATCAGCAATAGCCGCCCGGCTAACCTATCTTCAAGCAAAATCTGAGCGAGTTAAGTTTCCGAGTGTATGTGGTCATCAGTTCTATGCAAATTTGGAGCAGTGGTTTCTGTTATCGCAGCGACCGCACATAAAAGGCGTAAGCGCATTTGCTCCGCCGATAGATTTGCTATCCGGCGCAATTCTCCCATCTGTTGGAACATTTGCATTTTTTTACAAGGATACACTTGGACACTTTCAAATCTATTTTGCAACGGCAGATTACTTGTCCCCAACAAAAAAATATCTCTCCCAATATGGAAAGGTCAAAGCCAACGGCCCATGCCATATACGAAATGTTGTTGGATATGAAGAATGTGCTGCCGCTTGTGGAAATTTTGCATTTGCCAAAGCGTTATACCGGATGCAAATTGGGACACCAGTTATTCCGAAATCTGACAACTTAAATACAAGAAACTGGTTGGCGAGCAATCTCATTCGCTTGGCGTCAGCTACATTGGAAAAACCGAGTGAGCTGATTAACGACGTTATCAGGCTGCTAGAACCAACAGATGACCATAACGATGGCGGCGGGTTTGGCGCGAAATATTTGGTGATCATCAAATCAGAGAGGGACACATGAAGTGCTGGATCTGCGGTGATGAAGCAAACTCTGGTGAACATCAAATCAAGGCTTCAGACTTGAAGTCGGTGTTCGGACACGTCACGCAAAAATCACCGCTGCGCTTCCATACTGATCAGAAGCGCAACCAACCCATTCGAGGAATCAAATCCGATAAGCTCAAATACCTCGCTCTTCTTTGTGCTCGCTGCAACAACGAGCGCACTCAGCCACACGACAAGGCGTGGGAACGGCTTTCAATTTATCTACAGAAACGCCAGCCCCCGATCCGGCCAGGCATGAAAGTTCGTTTGAATCGTACCTTTCCTGGCAGTGTATCGAAGTCAATGCTCAACGTGCATCTATACTTTCTTAAGCTATTCGGCTGCTTAATAACCGAGCACAACATTCCGATCGATATCGACCAGTTTTCCAATTCTATTTTGAAAGGTGTTCACCATCCCAAGGTTTGGCTTGCACTACATACCGGGTTGCAGCAGCCGGGTATCAAACATGCTGGTTATTCGCAAATGGCACTGGAGAAAGAATCTGGCAATGTTGTATATGCGAGTTGGTTCTACGTTGTCGATAAAGTGGCCGTCAATGTCATTTACGCAGAACAAAGCGAACGTCGTAAAGGGCTTGTCCATGCTTGGCATCCTTTGAGTATGGGCAAGCATGTCCGCATCGTTGGCCAATGAAAAATTACCCAGCAGTTATCTGCATAAAGTAGAAAACATGAAAGCGTATAAATTTCTAAATGCCCAATATGCAATTCAAGCTATATGAGACTTACCGGCAGCGACAAGATGCCGAATACCTCTCCGATTTTGATTTGGAAATTAAACGCATTGAGGGCAAGTCTTGATGCGGGGGTATTTGAATAGTCTCAAAAGTCACCGTGCTGGCGAAGGACGGCGTCAAGTTGATCGAAGGCACTGGATTCCGGCCTTCGCCGGAATGACGAGCTCTGATTTTTTTGAGATGCCCAAGGTTAAGCCAGCTCCTTTATCAAGTCAGGATGTTTATCCAGCAGCTTAAACAAATTGATCACTGCCGCCACAGGTTTCGCCTGACCGCGCTTATAGCGCGAAAAAGCATTTTTACCACCACCGACCAACTTTGCAGCTTGGGCTTGGGTAAGTTTCAAACGTTTGCGTAAGCGCCTAATCCAGCGGCTTCAGTTCGTAGCTGGTGCTGCGCCCGCCGGCATCGGATTTCATCAGCACACCGCTGGTGATCAAATCCGTGATGTCGCGCAGTGCCGTATCCGGTGAGCACTTGGCAATGGCTGCCCACTTGCTGCTGGTCAGCTTGCCATCAAAACCATCAAGCAACCGGTTGATCAGCTTGACCTGCCGCTCATTCATAGGGGCTTCCGCCCAGCGCTGCCAGAAGCGTGCCTTGGTTAATACTGACGAGAGCGTGATTTCTGCGCCTTGCATGGCGCGCAGCAGACAGCCAAGAAACCATTCCAGCCAGTCTGTGACTTCCAATGTGCCTTTTTGGGTGCGCTCTAGCATGTCGTAGTAGTGCTTGCGTTCTAGCTGGATTTGCGCAGACAAGCTGTAGAACCGTTGCGCGGATTGTTCGGCGCGCGCCAGTGCCATGTCACCGATTGCACGCGCGATGCGGCCATTGCCATCATCAAACGGATGGATGGTGACAAACCACAGATGGGCCAAGCCGGCTTTCACGAACAGATCAAGTTCCTGATCCACATTGAACCAGCGTATGAAATCCGGTATTTCGGCGTTCAGCAGGTGAGCGGGCGGTGCTTCGTAATGTATTTTTTGTCGGCCAACCGGGCCGGAAACGACTTGCATCGGCCCGGAAGCATCGTTGCGCCATTTACCGGTGCGGATCGCCGCCATGCCGCTGTAGCCGGTTGGAAACAGCGCTGCATGCCAGCCGAATAGACGCTTGGCTGTCAGCCGTTGAGCAAAATGGCCGGCCGCATCCAGCACCATATCCACCACGCCATCCACATGCCGGTCTGCTGGAGCCAACGCGCCAATATCCACACCCAAGCGGCGTGCAAGAGAGGAACGAACGGTGTCCGGGTTCAGATGCTCGCCTTCTATTTCGCTGGTTTTGAGCACGTCCTCGGTCAGCACCTGCAAGGTGGCCTGTTTGCGCATCCCGAGACCCAAGCCGTGCATTCGGCCCAGCAAGTGGCCCTGGGTGTGGTGTACCTGCGCCAGCAGACCGGACAGGCGTTGCAGGTCATACCGCCAGTGTGGCCAGTCGGATTGTTGCCAGATGTAGGTTTTATTTCCGCGTTTCATGCGGAGATTGTAAAGCGCATTCTCCGCAAGATCAATCTATTCGCCGCATTTTATGCGGTGAAGTAGTTGGGCCGTTTAACCCAGCTCTTTGATCAGATCAGGATGCTTGTCCAGCAGCTTGAATAAGTTGATGACAGCTGCCACTGGCTTGGCTTGCCCACGCTCATAACGAGAAAAAGCATTTTTTCCGCCACCGGCCAACTTTGCCGCTTGGGCCTGGGTCAGTTTCAAGCGCTTGCGTATAGCCTCCAATTCACTGGCAGCTTGACGGTCAACCTGATCACGGAATGCCAGCCATGCTTCTTCTTCGGCAGCGTCATGAGCCAAAATGGCCTCATCGCACTTGTTGCAAAATGCCCCACGCACCTGTGTTTGATAGGTGTGGCCTTTATATTCTTGCGCCACGGTTTTGCGGCCATCGCGCAACACACCTTTGCCGCAGACAGGGCATGCTTGCCCATTCCATTTGCTCTTCTTCATCTCATCGCTCCTTGAACGAAATCACGAAATATTCACCCGCCTGTTGGAACTTGATATACAGCGCAACTTCGTGCCATTCGGCGTGATACACATCCTGCCACACTCGATGATCCGCACTGGTTGTCATGCTTTTATAGAAGTCCACCGCCGTTAATTCCTGTACTGCCTTCAACGCATCCGATTGCGCCATGCCTGCTGCACGAATTCCCGCAAGCGCCGAGAGCGTCAGGTTCATCGCTTCCAGCGAGGTCATTTGTGCCTGAATCGCCTTGAGCAGGTAATGCGGCTTGTGCTTTTCCATGTCGGCATTATTCCCCTAATAGGGGGTTCTGTCAAAAACGATTTTTGAGCCGGAATACGCTTGCCTGACATTCTGCTTCACTCCGCGTTTTATTCGGTGAGAGGCACGAAGACGCACTGAATCACATAGCAGCACATTCACCTCTCGTTGCTGTAACCGCGTGGTAATGCCATGTGCCGCCATGTCATGAAAAATCATTCGCAAACTCATCCTGACATTTCGTTTTGGCGCGCGTCGTATGTAGCGAGAGGCACGAAGACAAACCGACAACGTAGCAACCGCCCTCAACTCACGCTCCAGCTACCCAACGCTGAAGTGTAACGATCAGAGCTTGCGCATATTAGCGCTGGCACCAAAATAATCTTTAAACAAAGGGGACACTATCATGATTTACATTGCAGACAAATTTGGTTTCGTTTCGGGTTTCTTTCAAGATACAAATATACATGGGGAGCAGGTGTGCAAGGCAAAACACTGCCTGGATGTACGTGAAGCGATACCGTTCAAAACTCGTTCCGAGGCTGAGAGGGCATACCGTAAAACTTACATGGCCGATTGGTGGCATTGCACACTGGGCACAGAAAAGAGCGATGACAATAATCAGTATCCGGGCAGCTCAACGACACAGCAACACTCATGTTTTGCGCCATAAAGTAAATTTGCGTTTTGCATCGTCATCCCATTAACCAATACAAAAGTGAGAACCAAGCCATGCCAAAGATAAACTTGTACTTGATCTACCGGAAAGTTGCTCAGCGTATTCGGCCGGAGCTCGCCCAAAAATCTTCAGCGACTCAGTTAAAAGCAAAGGCGATGGTTGCTGCAGCCGAGCTCTTGGCCATGCCTGAAACCATGCCAACATTAAAGTTGGTATCAAAATTCCGCAAGGCAGAAGATGAGTGGCGTAAATCCTATGATGTTTCCGCATCAACCACGAGTATGGCGGATCAGTTTGAAGCTGCCATTCGCTCTGGAGATTACGTAATTGAAAGGCCGAGGATCAATATATTGGACGGCGGGTATAACCCGGAATCCGGCCTGGTTTATTGTGTCAGATCTGCATCAAAGTCAGGGCAGTTAAAAATTGGCGTTACTACTATGAAGTTGAAGGAGCGCCTGCAAAAAATGTCCACGAGGTACGGAATCGAAGATGTTCGTCCACTGTTTACGATCTGCGTGATTAGCCCAGCCGAAATTGAAAAATTTGCCAAGGCGAAGCTTCTCGATTTTCGCGTAACTGGCTGCTGCACCAAGGGAGGTAGCGTTGAGTGGTATCGCGCCAGCGCTATCGAAATTGCGCGAGCTGTTGTGGATACCGTTGAGGAGTATGGCAATTCGGTGGGCGAAGTGACGTTGTTTACAGATTGTCCGAACACCAGCAGCGTCAAGGTGGCGTTGAATCGGCTGGCAAATGTAAACCATGCCTCATGGATGTGAATTGGCAGGATTATGAGGAGCTGAAATGTTTACACCGTTAACGGATATGGTCAGTGCGGCACTCGGCGTACTTACTGTTGTTGCCATTGTTGCAAATGAGCCACCTTCGCCCGATGTGGTTGAGCCGGATAATGACTGGGCAACAATGGAAGAACAGAATAAAGACTTCGAGAAGTGTATTGATCCGAATAAGAAGCCCAGCGTGCCGGATGACAATCCTGTTCCGGCTAGCAATAAAAAACCACGGGGGAAACGTTTTCGAGTAGCAGATGCGGAAAAATACTTTTCGCTTGCACGAATATCTGGTTAAAGCTGTGTGGTATTTCATCAACAAAATTATTTAAAGGGATTAGAAAAATGTTTAACAAAAATCTGTTTGCTATTTTTATCGCGGCTTCAATCACATTGCTTGGTGGATGTGGCGGTGGTGGGGGCGGGAGCACATCTACAGGAGGTGCTGCGGCCACAACTTACACGGCGGCGGCTATGGCGGGTGAACTGCTCACCTACACGGTGGATACGACCAATCTGACTTACAGCTACACCATCACCGAGAGCCAGTATGGCCTGACCGGCAAAACGGGATCAGGGACTTTGATCCACAACAGCGATGGCACTTACTCTCCTTCTGGTATCAGTAACGCGAAAGTTGCAATCCTTCCAAATGGGCTGTTACTGGGCGCTATCCGCGAAACCTTGAATGGCGCTCCGACGACCATCCCGATTGTTGGCATGTTAAGCCCGGTGACCGATTTCAATTCAGCGGCAGGAACTTACAACTACGTTCAACGCTATTGCATTTCCGGAGCATGCTACTCAGGATATGGAACCTTTCAAATCACCCCGGCTGGAACCTGGACTTCATGCCCGTCAGGAAATTTGACTACCGGGTGTCCTGGGGCCACCAATTCTGGGACGCTAAATTCGCTGGGTGGCGGGAAGTGGCAGGCATTGAAAGGCGCGACTGATATTGGCACCGCCATTGTACTCAACTCCAGCGGCCAGAAGGTTGTAATCCTGGATCTCAAGAATGCGAGCAATGGAGTTGGGCTCCTTTTTGGCTCGGCGCAGCAAACCATGACCACGGCCCAGACTAACGGCACTTGGGTTGCTGCTTCAACAACAGGGCTCCACGCAACATTCTCTGCTTCTGGCAACCAGATCAGCTATCTGACCATTAATGGCATTCCGAGCAGCCTTACAACCACATTTACATCTAACAGCCCTTGGACAGGTTTTGCTACCACTCCTTCAGGAGGGCTTGGTCTGATGGCAGGCACCGGGGTGTATGCGTATGCAAATGCTGGAGGCTACGCCGAGATCGGGATCAAGATTAATTAGCCTTGATCTTGCTATCCGACAATGGATCACAGGACATAAAGATGAACATCCCGCTTTCGCCAACCGCCAGTTTTTATTCGGCACTTCAGAGCGCATTTGACCACTTCAATACAGAACTTTTTGAAGGGAAGCTGCCACATTGCCTGATCACGTTGCGGTCGGCGAGCCGGGTCTATGGGTATCACCATGCAGGGCGATTCATCTCACTCAAGGGCGAACAGCTCGACGAGCTGGGGCTGCACCCCGGATTTTTTACGTTGCGCCCAATTGAATCGGTGCTGTCAACTTTGGTGCATGAAATGGTGCATCACTGGCAGGAGCACTTTGGCACGCCTTCGCCCGCGAATGCACATAATCAGGAATGGGCAAGGAAGATGGAGTCACTGGGGCTGATGCCCTCGGATACCGGATTGCCAAGCGGAAAAAGAACCGGTCGTTCGGTGAGCCACTTCATTATTCCAGGCGGGATATTTTTAGTCTCGTGTCGAAAACTGGTGGAAGGCGGGTTTGTCATTCCATGGTTGGATAGACATTTGCCCGCAGCGCCTGAAAACCATCAGGAAGTTGTGCGGGAGTTGAAGGCTGCCGGTGTCGAGTATGATGTTACCCCGCCACCCGTAACCAAGTTGCCTGAAAAAATTAAGGGCAAGGCAACAGTTTATAATCCGGCACCGAAGAAATCACCTGCGCGAGAAAAACTGACATGTTCGCAGTGCGGCATCAAGGCATGGGTTGCGCCGGGGACGAAGATTATTTGTGGGGTTTGTAGTGTTGAAATGATCGGCGCGAAACAAGACTGACTAATCGCCAACATTGATAGTCTGCTTTTGGGAATTGCGAATGTCGCTATCGTGTGAATATCCGGAATGAGGCCGGACGACCAGCAACTACAAATTCTCCTGTGCCGGATTCGAAACATTTCGGTTGGCGGGTTTCGAGCACAGTGGTGAGTTTCCAGCATAAACACAGTGTGCTTTCAGAATCCGTATTTAAGCAAATCGGGGAGAAATTGGCGCTTACGTAGCGCCCGCATCTCAGCGCGGGCGAGGATTGAAACCGTTTGAAGTTGTTTCCAGCACGGGCCGCACCCGTAGCCCTTCGACTAAGCAACCAAAGACAGGCGGCCAAGTTGCCGGTTATCAGGGCGAACGGAATTTTTCTTAAATGAACAGCATTGGGATTAACGCAACGTCATAATGCGCCAGCCCTGCTGCTCGGCATGTGCGCGCAGTGTGGCATCCGGGTCAACCGCCACCGGGGTTTTCACTTTGCGCAGCAGCGGCAGGTCGTTCAGCGAATCGCTGTAAAACCAGCTCTCGGCAAAACTGTCCCAGTTCCACCCTTGTTGCGCCATCCAGCTTTCCAGGCGGGTGATCTTGCCCTCGCGGAAGCACGGCACACCAGATACACGCCCGGTGAATTCGCCGTTCTTCTGCTCCGGCTCGGTGGCAATCAGGTGCTCCACGCCAAACTCGCGCGCGATCGGCGCGGTCACAAAACTGTTGGTGGCGGTGATGATGACGCACACGTCGCCTGCTGCGCGGTGCCGCGCCACCAGTTCGCGCGCGGCGGAACCTATCATGCCGCGCACCTTGCAGCGC
>CXWL01026869.1_pt1 | contig 14100 bp, 10 predicted proteins | sample 590931 | NCBI WGS metagenome assembly CXWL01 (sample SAMEA3498368, study PRJEB10139) | groundwater metagenome | biome: water well; material: biofilm material | place: Germany | collected 2015-04-27 | reverse complement strand
CACGCATAAACTCAGGAGCGATAATGTCTTACCTGCCTTCAAGTCCCGACTTAGCCAATATAGCCGGATTACTGGCTAAATTTCCGGGTCGCGGTATTTTGTTGTTTAAATTATTGGAAGACATTAAAAACAGTTTTTCGCCCCTGAGTACAGGCATGCGTGAACTCATCATCACCTATACGTCGGCATTGAATCAGTCAGAATTTTGTTACAACGCTCATAAGGCTTTATCCAAAGAGCTGGGTATTGATGAATCCGTCTATGACCAATTAATAGCGGATATTGATAGAGCGAATGTTGATGAAAAACTCAAGCCGATTTTGCGCTTTGTAAAAAAATTGACCTTAACACCGGAGCTGGTCACAGTTACGGATGTTAATGCGCTATTTGATGCCGGTTGGGATGAGCGAGCTTATCTCGACACGGTGTGTTTATGTGCGGTAGTGAATTGCATGAACCGCTTTGCTATAGGTATGGGTATTGATAGGCGTGCGTTACCAAATGCGCAAGCATCAGCCGATATCGATCCCTGGTTCATTACCGCACTAACGAACCCTGCCGGCCAGCACCATTGATTGCCGTCTAGCATGAGGCTAAAACTATGAGTACGTTTTTCCTGTATTTTTTCAGATTCTTGATCGTTTCTTCTGTCGTCGTATTGATTGTTGGGTTATTTAAGCCGGAATGGATGCGTTATCGGGATAAACAGCCGGACCCCATGATGGCATTAATGATGGCCATCGGTCTTTTTATAGGGGGCTTTACCGGGGCCAGCAAGACTTATTTTTCTGCAGAGGACCCTGTGCTGGACGGAGCTAAGGAAGGCGGTACCAAGCCCACTGCAGCGGTCTATGCCAACGAGCCGTCTTCTTCTGCTTGTGAGCAGGGATCAAAATTGGGCAAAACTGGTTCCAGCGACAATGAAAAAACGGACGACGGCATTCGTTTTTCTGTCAGAACACCGACTAACTACAACGAAACCATCGCCCATCCCTTACTGATGGTATACGCACCAGCCGGAAGAGATCGTAGCGAAACAGAAGAATTTATGTATTTAACCCGAGATGCAACTGAGGCAGGATTTATAATTGCCTATGCCGATCATCGTCCGTTGTCGCCGGAATCTATTGTGCAACTTGCTGAAATACCGAAACAGGTTGAACAAAAGTGGTGTATCGATAAAAAAAGAATCTTTCTGACCGGACATTCCGACGGTGGCACGATTGCGATGGGCACCGCTTTTTATAATGGCACCAAACACATTGCGGCGGCCATTGCGCCTAGCGCTGTCGGCATACGAGGTGACGATCTTGAAGACCGGAACTGTGTCAAACCGTTACCCGTAATGCTGATGCACAGCAGTCGCGACAAACTATTTCCTAACTTCGGTAAGGAAGCGATTGGATGGTGGGCCCAATGCAATAAATGCGCGACCAAAACTTACAGTGTCAACGACCGGAAAAAGTCTACTTCCAGTAATAAATGGGACTGGGAAGATTACTATAAACAGGAGCTCGAACAAAAAGCCCAAGATCTTAAAACAGGTCAGCCTTTACCGTATACCACACCGGTAAACGGTGTTGAAGGTTGTGTAGCCTACAGTGGTTGTAAAAACGACGTTCAAACCTGGTATTGCGAAGGCTCCGGGCCACATCCCGAATGGCCTGGGAAAAACAAAGCGATTATTAATTTTTTTAAAGCGGTGACAATTAAATGAAGATTGTCATTATGTCCTGAAAAATCCCATCGGCATTAATGGCAATGAAGAACGTGCAAGCAATGATCAGTATGAGTCTGGGTGAGATTATCACAAAAAAAGGCTATCATAGCAGCTTATGATAGCTTTCAGGATACCCCGCTATGTCGGAACTTGCCCATAAACTCATTGCGAAAAATAAAAAGACCCGTTCTCCTTTTCTTGATTTAGGTAATTGTGGACTGAATGAAGTCCCGCAGGAAATTGCTGACCTGGTATGGCTGGAGGAGCTTTCATTTGCAAGTGCCTGGGCTAACTTTAACAGTAAAAAATGGCTTAATCGAAACCAAAAGAAAGCGGAGCCAAAAAATAAAGCGGCAAGCATAGATCCGTCTTCCCCATGGCGGCTCAAAACGTCGGCGGTCACGATAAATAACGGCAGTGTCATTGCAGATACAAAAGTCTGGAATGGCCCAGCAGCAGGGGCTAATAGCGATGCTTCAATGGCATACTGCGATCTTGGTCCTCTGTCGAGTTTGAAGAATCTTAAACGGCTAAATCTTTCTAACACGCCGGTAATTGACTTGTCCCCATTGGCCGCTCTTGATAAGTTGCAACGGCTGAATGTCTGGAATACGCCAGTGGCAGACTTGTCGCCGCTGGCAAGTCTTCCGAATCTCCAGCGCCTGAATGTCTGGAATACACCGGTTGCAGATTTGTCTCCGCTATCGGGGCTGGACAATCTTCAGCGGATCAATGCCTGGAATACAAACGTAACAGATCTTTCCCCGCTGGCTACCTTGCAAAATCTTCAAGAGCTCAATATATCGAAAACGCTGGTAGCCGATTTGTCTCCATTAAAGACACTAAACAAATTGCAGCGTCTGAATGTTTCAAAGACGCAAGTCTCTGATCTGAGTCCTTTGTTGAAGTTAATTAGCTCTGATATTCAGGTTATTTGGACGCCGGTCATTCAATTCAATGAAGGTATTTATGTTGAAGATTGCCCTCTGGCCAATCCGCCTGTTGAAATCGTAGAACAAGGCAATGCGGCCATTCTCAATTTTTTTCACGAAAAGGCGATCCAGGGCACCGATCAACTGTACGAAGCCAAGATGCTGATTATTGGAGAAGGCGGCGCGGGAAAAACCAGCTTGCTGCGCCGCCTGTATCAAGCCGGACAACCGTTGCCCGAGGAAAATGAGACCACGAAAGGCATTTCGATTCATCGGCACGATTTTGAGATGCCCAATGGTCATAATTTTCGTTTGAATGTTTGGGATTTTGGCGGCCAGGAAATTTATCATGCTACGCATCAGTTTTTTTTAACCAAACGTTCACTCTATGTATTGCTGGATGATACCCGTAAGGATGACAAGACGGTGCACGATGCCGGCTTTAAATACTGGCTGGAAGTTGCCGATTTGCTGGGTGGCCATAGCCCGGTCCTGATTTTCCAGAATGAAAAGGGAGGCCGAAGCAAGACGATTGACGAATCGGGCATTATGGCCAAGTTTACCAATGTCAAAGGTATCTATCGCGGAAATCTGGAGCTTCCCGATTCGGTTGATGCGTTCCGTAAGGATCTGGAGTTTTATGCTCAAAAACTGCCGCATATCGGCGAGGAAATGCCTGCAAAATGGGTGCTTATTCGTGCTGAAATCGAGCGGCAGGCCAAAGATAATGCTTTTATATCGAAGCAGGACTATTTTGATATTTACCGGAAATATCTGCCATTCGACCGCGATAAGGCGCTGTACTTGAGCCACTTTCTGCATGACATGGGGGTCTTTCTGCATTTCCAGGATGAGCCTTTGTTATCGCGTACTGTGATATTGCAGAATACCTGGGCGACCGAGGCTGTTTTCAAGATACTCGATGACGAGATTGTGAAAAGAAATCTCGGGCATTTCGATAGGGATGATTACCAGCGGGTTTGGCAGGATTCATTATATGCCGATATGCATCCGGAGTTGCTGGTGTTGATGCAGAAGTTCGAACTTTGTTATCGCTTGCCGGATACGCATGCGGATACCTGGCTGGCGCCGCAACTGTTGCCGCCGTCGAAACCTGAAGAGCTGTTTGATTGGCAGCAACCGGGCAATTTAACGCTGCGCTACCGCTATGAGTTTATGCCCAAAGGAATTGTCAGCCGCCTTATCGTGCGCATGCATCGATTTATCAGCAGGCCTAACCTCAGCTGGATTTCCGGTGCATTATTTGAACGCGGCGGTACCGAAGTGCTGGCGGAAGTACCAGCCAAGGGCGGAGAAATTGTTTTGCGGGCCAGTGGTCCGGAACGAAAAGAATTGCTCAGTGTCATTTCGGCTGATCTGGATGCCTTGAATAACAATTTTCATGGTCTGAAGGATCTGGTCAGCAAGTGGGTGCCTTGCAATTGCAACCGCTGCTCTGAAATGACGGAACCGGAATTTTTTGAGCAAAAAAGATTACTGCAACGCAAGATTGACGGAAAAATGAAGATCGAATGCCCGGCCAGTTACGAGGATGTCAATGTTCTGGAATTGTTGGACGGTATACGGGTCGAGAAATTGCCGGCCTGATTCGATAGCCGGCTTAACAGCAGTTCTTTTCCGGCAACAGATTTTTACTTTTTGAAAGAGTCGAGAGTATACTGGCCTTGGTAGCAAAACTTGAATGACGCAGGGCAACGTCATGAGAGTTTCATTAAATGTTCTTAACCTTAAATTGAATGCTGGAGATGTTATGGGTCTTTTAGATGGTCTTTTAGGTGGCATTGTCGGTGCCGAAATGGCTACGGTCGTTAATGGATTAATAGAAAAACATGGTGGCGTTCAGGGACTGGTTGCCGAGTTCGAGCAGCATGGACTTGGCGGAATGATTCAATCCTGGGTTGGCACCGGCGTAAATCAGTCTATTTCACCCGAGCAGCTTCATCAAACGGTGGGTGCAGATACCATTAAAGAGCTTGCTGAGAAAATGGGGATACCCCCGGATATCTTGACCGGCAAACTGGCAGAGTTGCTGCCAAAGGCGGTTGATAAATTGACACCGAACGGCAATATCCCCATCCCCTGATATTCTGCAAATTTTATTGAAACTCGCTTCAGTCAAGTTAAACGGGTCTGTTTTGTGAGAATCAATTTCAATGTAAGCCTCGCTTTAATGGAGACTTCAAGCCTTACTTGATGACAAGATGAGTATAAAAAATGTCAGTACCACCTGATCCCATCAATAAAGTATTGCTTGTCAGCAAAGAAGAGCCAGGCTTTTTAGAAAAGCTGGGTGTGGATTATTACCGCTATCTCGGAAAAAAATCCGGGACCGACAGCATACCCAATCTGACTATTGATCAATTACCCGCCGATGTTACGCTGCAAACGCTTGCCGGTAACATCACCGGATTTGCGGCGATCATCGCTTTTGCAATTGGTGCATTAACCACTTTCATAACGATCTGGTTTGAATGGACATACCACGAGACGATGGAAAGTACGCGCTATTATATTATTTACGGGGCCGTTCTGGTTGTCATGCTGGTGATCGAGCTGGCAGTTTTGTTCTGGCTGGGGCTTAAAACGGTTTACAGCCTGGCTTGCCTGGTCGGATATCACCAGACTCCAACCGAGGCTTTGTCATCTGTCGAGGATGCCGTTCCCAATATATTGGCAAGAGCCGCTCTGGAAGTTCCCGACCCCGTCATTCATTACCTTGGAATCGATCCACTTAAGCATTTATCCAAATCAAGACTATTTTTAGTGGCCGCTTTATACAAAGCAAAAGTGATACTCAGCAGCATTTTGGTGAAGTTTTTGCTGACAGGGCTATTTGGTAAAGGTGGGGCCAGAACCGCATTCAGTTGGGTGGGCATACCGATCACCGGTCTCTGGGATGCGTTTACGCTGTACAAGGTAGCCCGGGAAGCCCGGCTTAGACTGTTCGGGCATAAATTGGTTGAGCATCTGGTTTCCCAGATTCTGACCGACGATATGATCGAAAAATTAAGCCCGCTTGCACGCGAGGGTGCTATCAGAGCGCTTGCTACGATGATGGTGCTGGCCCAGAATTATCATCCCAATATGCTGGTTTTGTTGATCAGATTATGCAATACCTTCCAAATCAGGGAAGACTATGAATACGATAACTGGCAGGATTTTTTGTCGGTTTTAGAACAGGTCGAAGAGCCTGAGCGCTATTTTTTACTGGATTTACTCAGTGTTTCGGCAGCATTTGATGGTCAGTTATCCCGTTTGGAAAAACATCATCTACCTGAAGCCTTCAAGGAGTTAACCGATGTTTATATGCTGCGAACCCAACGGTTGACAGCGATGCTGGTTTCCGGCCAGCTGCATGCTGCCAAGGCTCTCTGTACGCTCGATTTCAATCCTGGCTGAAAAGGGCTTGCAAATCTTAACTCGCTAAAACGAAACCCTATCAACATTTCCCGGCAAGGCTCGATGGGATGAAAGATGCGTCTGCGGCTGGTTTGAAGGGCGCATTTTTGGACATGAATAAGGCATGGCTAAACAAAGAGAGGATTATACTGTTAAAGCGCAACAATACCGGTTTTATAAGGTAAGGTTAATTAAAAAGGGGGGGATCGCTTTTTGGATTGACGCTTCATCAAATAGCAGTAAAGCTATCTGGCGTTTAGGCAGACGTATTAAAAGGCATTTTAGTAACTAAAATTTTTATGGTGGCATCAAGATCCGTTTTCGAAAAACCGGTAAAACTGACAGGCCTGTCAAAACTGACTGCCAAAACTGACAGGTCTGACAAAAACCATTCGACGGTTCATCCACTGATAAGCCTGCTATTCAGACATAAAATTCTGAATGTCCGGCGTTAAAGTGTTTTAAATTACTTGATTAATGTTTGTGTGAAGCATAAAAAGCCATGGCTTCAAACTTGTACCATGGCTATTTTTTGTAGAATCGGAAAACTTTGGATTGTTTGGTCGTGAAAAAGGGCCGGTTTGGACAACAGGCCCTTTCAGTAATATTCCGGTTTTTTACTGGTGCTCTTTTTGAATGCCAGGATTTATAGTTTATGCCTCATTGTCTGAGGACCCTGGCTATCATATCCCGCAATTATCGAGAATATGGAGCAATAAATCATAGGGTTAAAGTGCTTAAACTCGCTCTTTTCTTAGCAGACAAGGTCTTTTTAATATGGCCTGTCAATGAGTACCCAAACAGACCAGCGAGTAATAAAACAACGATGTTTGGCTCAGGAACGGAGGCGATAGGTAGTTCTTCAACCGGGAAACCAAGCGGGTCGCCGTTGATTGTTATATCGCCACCTTGATTAGAGTCGTCGTCAACGCTCTTTGACCAATTTTTGCTGGAGAAGTCGCGATTATCGAGCAAATAAGCCGAGGCTACGTCGAATGAAGACGTCAGGCCGTTGTACGCTAATGCTTCCTCGACATGGGTAGTCAGGCTGTTAAATATGAATACCAGGAGCGATGAGCCAAAGTCGTCGCTTTGAAAGGCTCCGAAACCTGCCAGCGAAACAATAATTTGTCCATTGGCGTCTTCAATGTCAATATCGGACACATTGGTCAATGTATAGTCTTGGGGGTCGTACGTAAAACTAAAATTGCTGGTACTGCCGTCATCAAACGATTGGGCGATGTCGAAATCTATTGGTGTGGCTTGCGCAGTTAAACTTGAAATCAATAGCGCAATCACGCTAATGCACAAGTTGATTTTTAAAGTAAAGGGGGTCATGGGAGTTCCTTATGAAGTTTAACGGGATACAGTAAATAACAAAGCAATACATATGCCAAATCAGTAAATACAGGTGTTCCATATCAGGAAGGCATTATTTTTGAGGGATTTGGTTTCGATCTCTTAAAAAATGTAAAAAAGAATGACAGCGGATAGGAGGCGCATGTAACAATTCACAGGCCGCTTATTTTCATTGTGCAGCTGTACAATTTATTGACAGGGCAACCTGCAAGCCTCTTTCACTCAACGGTTCTTCCGGTTAACTGGAAAAAGACTACCATCTTCGGTATTGATCGAATAGGCTTGACCAAAGCCCAAGATATACCGGCCGTTTTCCGGCGATAAGGCAAACAAATGGAAGTCGTTTAATGTCCGCAACAAACTGACGACTTCGCCAAATTTATCCTGCAATGCCTTTAATTGAGTCGAGTAGAGTGGCTCACATTGATCTACTTCTCTGCATTGACAATCGAAAATTGCACGTTCGCGGGCAAACAGATTGCTCGATTCGGATTCAGCGCGAATAAACATGACCGAGGCACGGGGATTATTCTGCAAATTGGTAGTGTGGGTGGCAAGCTCGCTGACAAAAATATAAAAACAGCCGGTTTTGTCTTGCACAAAAGGCGCGTAGCCAAGATCAGGAATGCCTGCTGTTGATGATGTCGACAGCAATAAAGTTTGCTGCGAGGCCAACAGTGATTGTAGCGACTCTGCTTTTTCGGCCAGGTTTTCTGTTTCGTTCATGTTAGATAGATTTGCTTAAGTAGCTGAAAGGAGTTTTCTGAAATCAGAACGCTGTAAAACAAAGAAAAATAGTAACTATTCAGCGACTCGACAAAGATCGTCTGTAGGAGCGGGCCATGCCCGCGATATAGCCAGTTGCCAGTTGCCAGACACCCAATCGTNNGGGCATGGCCCGCTCCTACTAAACGCCAGAAATAGCGGAAGTGTCGGCACACTGAATAGTTACGAAAAATAATGATTCGCAACCTTCAATTACAAAACAATTTTTTTGTTGAAAATTGCCCTGATATTTAAGGACCTTGTCTGCTTATCCTTTTTTTGATTTTATAACGCGATGTCGGGTTGAAATTTTTAGTTCACCGATACCGATACGCATCGCCTCTATATCGAGCTCATGTTCCAGTCGATGCAGAATTTCATCACTAATCGCACCGTCATTCCGAAGTTTGATGACGGCCAGCCTTTCAGCGGTCAAGGTTTCGTGCTGTAAACGCCTGAAGGCATCGGCCACCTGTTTTACATAGACCAGATCAGATAGTTCCGCGCTAACATGGCGTTGCCGGCGATTATGGTAGTGACTTCGTAGCTCTTCGATATGATCGGCAACGGGCCAGTCTTCGCCGGCCAATTTGTCGAGAAGCGTCAGTGCGGCTTTCGCTGCATGATCCCGCGCATGTTTTTCCTCATGTTCAATACTCCGGTCTTCTTCGAAATTTAATTTGCGGATCAGCAAGGGCAGCGACAAACCCTGGCAGACCAAAGTAATCAGAATCACCATGAAAGTAATCAGAATAATCTCCGCACGAAAGGGGAAAGGCGTGCCCGCAGCCGTTGTAAAAGGCAAAGCCAAAGCGGCGGCGAGTGATACAACTCCGCGCATGCCTGCCCAGCCAATAATAAAAAGGTTCTGCCAGGACGGCATGGGATCCGCTGTTCGTATGGATGGAGCAACGATTCTCGGTACCCAGGCCGCTATGGGTACCCAAATCAGACGCACAATGATGGCGGTTGCAGTCAGCAATAAACCATTTACTGTAAGTAACCCCAGTTCACTGGATGGAATAGCGTCTCGAAGGACGCCCAGTTGCAGACCAATAAGAATGAATATAATGCCATTGAGGATAAACACAAGAAAATCCCAAACGGCGCGTGCCTGAATTCGCGTATTCGGTGCAACAATAGCACTAAAATGGTGGCGCAAATACAGGCCGCCCACCACGCAGGCCAGTACAGCAGAGGCATGAACCTGTTCGGCCAATACCCAGGCAATATAAGGCGCCAGTAAGGTGATGGCAATTTCGCTAAAACTGTCTTCGGTCAGCCGTAAAACCAGGCGGCAAGTAATGCCGGTAGCAAAACCGACACCGATACCCAGGCTGGCTACCAGAGCGAAATCCAGCAGCGTGTCACTTAACGCAAACGTGCCGCTAATGGCCGTTGCAACGGCAGCCCGGTAAAGTACCAAGGCCGTTGCGTCGTTCACAAGGCTTTCGCCTTCCAGTATGCTGATGCCCCGGCGAGGAATGTGCAGCTGCTTTACAATCGCAGAAGCGGAGACAGCGTCAGGTGGAGAAACAATGGCTCCCAGGACAATGGCTTCAGACCAGCCAAGGCCTGGCACCAAGCTGTGAGCAACAATCGCAACGGCCGCTGTTGTGACTATAACCAGACCTACAGCCAATAGCGTAATGGGGCGAGCATTGGCGCGGAACTCCCGTAAAGATGTGAAATAGGCTGCTGCCCACAGAAGCGGGGGCAGAAAAACCAGGAATACGATATCGGGATCAAGACGGATCGTGGGCAGGCCCGGCACAAAACTTAACAGCAGCCCACCGACCACCAGCAAGATAGGGTAGGGGATGACAAATTTGCGAGCGACTGTCGTCAGGGCGAGTACAGCCATTAATAAAAGGATGATGGTCTCGATCTGGTGATGCGTGTTCATCGTGCTCTTCTTTATCTGAGGATACTTTGAAGGCAATGAAGACTATTGGGTTGAGGAAACAATGATAATCAATCCTGGCGTAATAGACAGTTCTTCCCAGAAATAATTCCATTTATATCGTTTGATAAATGACCGCTCCAATAGACATGAAAAACATTTGAGTAAACTTTCTTGGCGTTTAAAGGTCTTTTGAGTGTATTGAAACTTGATTTCAGGAGTTAATAGTATGGAATGGCAATTTTTTTTAAAGATGCTTTTTTTCTTGTTTTGGCCTTTTCTGATAATGGGGGTCATTNNAATTTCCTGACATCGAAAGGTTGTCATTGTGGTTAATTGAATGACCGGGTTCGTTTGTTGTAAAACTGATATTTCAAGAGAGCTGATGATGGATAACTTACAAAAAATTATTAATTTTGCTATGTCTTTATTGGGTAACAGTTACCGTTATCTGAAGCGTTTATTGGCGGACGGCATTAACACGGTTTTCCGGAGAGAGTCGAAAATTGAAATCAATAAGCCTTTGGATAAAAGCAAGCTCACCAACAAACAAAAATACTTTTGGCTGGGATTGTTCTTTTTAATGGCCGTTATTGTGTTGAATAATGTCCGCCAAGTACAGCAGGATGAAATTGCTTACAGCCGCTTTCTCGATTTGGTAAAGACAGAAAAAATAGACAAGGCGATTGTTACAGAACGCTACATTACAGGCACGTTTAAATCCGAAGACGCCAAAGAGGAAGGCAAGCATTTTTTGACGGTGCCTTTGTGGCAGACCGATCTCGCTGAACTTCTGGCAAAAAACAAAGTTCAATTTATCGTCAGAAGCGCGGATAACTGGCTCAGCACGCTTTTTTTCAACTGGATTATTCCCATGTTGATATTGGCGATGGTATGGACGTGGTTGATACGCCGTACTTCGGCAGGTGCGCAGTCGTTTCTTAATTTAGGCAATAAAATCCACATTCACCAGGATACGCAGCCCAAGATTACTTTCAATGATGTAGCAGGTGCTGATAGTGCCAAACAAGAGTTGAAAGAATCCATTGATTTCCTGAAAACACCGGAAAAAATTCAGAAATTGGGCGGTCGCATGCCCAAAGGCGTGTTGCTGGTGGGTTTGCCTGGAACTGGAAAAACCTTGCTCGCCCGTGCCGTTTCAGGCGAAGCGCAAGTCCCTTTCTTTAATATCAGCGGTTCCGAATTTATTGAACTCTTTGTCGGCGTGGGGGCTGCGCGTGTTCGGGAGCTTTTCGAGCAAGCCCGCAGCAAGGCGCCCTGCATCATTTTTATAGACGAACTGGATGCCATAGGCCGTTCACGAAGTGGGCCCGTGATGATGGGCGGCCATGACGAGCGTGAACAAACATTAAATCAGTTGCTGACGGAACTGGATGGATTCGATGCGTCGGTCGGGGTTGTTGTTCTGGCAGCCACCAACCGGCCCGAAATACTCGATAAGGCCTTGCTAAGGGCTGGGCGGTTCGATCGCCAGATTGTGGTTGATAAGCCCGATTTGAAGGATCGTATCGAGATTCTAAATTTACATACCAAAAAAATGACTCTGGCAAAGAATGTGGATACCTCGGTTATTGCAAGACGTACGCCCGGCCTGGTGGGGGCTGATCTTGCCAACATCGCCAATGAAGCCGCGATTATCGCAACACGAGGCAGCCACAATCAAATTGAAATGGCCGACTTTGAATCGGCAATCGACCGGATACTAGCGGGTCCGGAAAAGAAAAATCGCGTGCTGAATCCTGATGAAAAACGGCGTGTTGCTTATCACGAAGCAGGCCATGCGCTGGTTGCCGAGCGAGTGCCAACGGGACAGCCGGTTCATAAAATTTCAATTATCCCCCGGGGCGTGTCAGCACTCGGCTTCACCTTACAGTTGCCTGTTGAGGAGAAATATTTGTCGACAGAAGATGAACTCAAGGATCAAATCGCCATATTGATGGGTGGGCGGATTGCCGAAGAAATAGCCATGGGAAGTATTTCTACCGGTGCCCAGAATGATCTGGAAAAAGCCAGTGAGATTGCCCGCAACATGGTTTGCAGTCTGGGCATGAGTAAAAAACTGGGACCGTTGACCTATGGCAAGCGCCAGCAATTGCAGTTTCTCGACACTGAAGTTTCTGAATACCGTAATTACAGTGACGAAACGGCCCGCTTGATTGATAAGGAAGTCATTGGCTTAGTTGAAGAAGGCGAGTCAAGAGCGCGTACCATCATTACCGAAAACAAGGCAATACTGGAGAAGCTCGCGGCTCTGCTGCAAGAAAAAGAAGTCATTACCAGGACTGAAATATCGGCATTACTGAGTAAATAGTCCAGAGACTTGTAAATTGCATTCCGGCATCTGTTGCTTATCCTGACTATTTATAAAGGATATGGCTACGGATGCCCTCAATGCTGATGAGTTACAGTGGGTCTCGGCGGTCCAAACATTCCATTCTGGAATCGTTTCTTCGAATAATATCTCAAGTAGTTGGATTGCTTGAATAATCAACTACACTTTAAAGTCAATTCGCTTTGTTCAAGTTTTGTTTTCCAGGGTTCAGGCAATTGGAAGTAGTCCATTGGCAAAACGATCGCACAGCTACTCTGTACAGTGTCGCCAGCTTGTTTCATATTTAAACGGCAAACTGAACAAATTAAAGATTGAGATAGATGGACCGGTTCATTCCTGTTAATTTTTATTGCTGCCAATTATGTTATTAAATTTTTTCAAAAAAGCCATTGATAAACCAGCGGCAGCCAAAGTGGCTGAAAGCGGCTCCAAAATTAAATTGCCGTTGGCGTTTTTGCAAAAACTCATTCCGATTGGTGAACTGCCCGCCGAGGAACTGCAAGCACTGGATGTTACCTTACGAACGTTTAATCCGGGCGAGATTATCTTTAATCGTGGCGACAATGCGGATGAACTGACCTATCTCCAATCCGGCGAAATCTATCTTGAAGCGATCAATGGTAATGCCTACAGCGTTGAGGAATCCACCTTTAAAGCATGCTATCCCTTGTCGGCCAATACAGAGCATCGTTTTAGCGGAATAGCCAAGTCAAAAGTCAATATTCTTTATTTTCCGTTAGCCGCTTTAAAGCGTGGCGCAACGGCCGCTTATGTGAATAATCCGCTGATTTCACTGAAAGCGGTGCCGATGGAGATCCGCTATTGCGATTTATTCACCGGATTTTGTAATGCGTTCAGAAAGGACGAATTACGTGTGCCTAGCTTGCCGGATATAGCACTGCGATTACGCAGCGCACTGCAAAAAGAAGTGAGCTTCAGCGATGTCGTAAAAATAATCAATCTGGATCCTGTGATCTCATCCAAACTTATTCAGGTGGTCAATAGCCCGGTTTATAGGACGCCCAATCCAATCAACAACAGCCATGACGCCATTTACCGGCTGGGTCTGAAAACCACGCAAAATCTGGTGACCACCATCAGTTTGGATAATTTGTTCAACAGCAAAAACAAGCGTCTCAATGAGTATATTTTACAGATCTGGAAACAGAGTATCCATGTCGCAAGCCTCAGTTACACGCTCGCTTCCTGTAGTCGTAAAATCAATGCTGACGAAGCGTTGCTTGCCGGTCTGATACATACTATCGGTGCGCTGCCCATCATTACTTATGCTGAAAGTCTCGATGACACAAAATACACGCAGCAGGAATTGGATCTGACCATTGCTACATTACAGGGCCTGGTCGGCGCCTATATTCTTAAGAAATGGCATTTTCCGGAAAATTTGCAACAAATCCCCAACCAGGCCTGCAATTGGTATTACGATGCCAACCCGGATTTGCAATTGAATGATATTGTTCTGCTGGCGCGTTTTCACAGCCAGCTTGACAATGTGCATGCACAAAAATTGCCTCCGCTCAACACGCTGCCTGCGTTTTTGAAGCTGGGTGATAATACCTTGACACCCGATATGTCCTTGCAGGCCTTGCGAGACGCCAAGCAGCAAGTCGCTGAAGCACTTAGTTTTTTC
>CXWL01122811.1_pt1 | contig 14101 bp, 13 predicted proteins | sample 590931 | NCBI WGS metagenome assembly CXWL01 (sample SAMEA3498368, study PRJEB10139) | groundwater metagenome | biome: water well; material: biofilm material | place: Germany | collected 2015-04-27 | reverse complement strand
ACAATTTGCGACAGAAAATCGTAAGCACGGATGAAGCCGCCCACATCCTTGCGAAAGATTTGCATCGCATCGACCGCTTCCTTATCCTCGGCTTCTATCGCCTCCCTGAACTGCACACGATATCGATCTACCGCAGGCGCCGCCCACGCTTGCATATCACCTTGGCGGCCCTTGAAATAGGCTGCAACAAGCCCTTCCACTTCCTCGGGAGTGTAGATGCGTGCGCCATCCAGTTTGCTTTGCAGGTCGTGGATCAGGTTGGCGTCAGACACGCCAGCTAGTTCAGCAGTCTCGAAATACGGCTGAAACGCTGCCCTGATTTCTTCTGGGTCGTTGACGAAATCGATGACGAACGTCTGGTCTTTACCAGGCATCGTCCGGTTAAGTCTGGATAGTGTTTGAACTGCTGCGACACCAGCCAGTTTCTTATCGACATACATCGATACCAATTTGGGTTGATCAAAGCCCGTCTGATATTTGTTCGCCACCAGTAGAATCTGGAATTCATCAGTATCAAACGCTTCCCGCAGATCCCGACCTTTCAGGCCGACGTTCATATTCTGCTCAGTAAATTCTTCCGGGCCGCTTTCGCTGTCTGCAACTTCGCCGGAAAACGCTACCAGCGTTGCTAGATCCTTGTATCCCTGCGCCTTGATGTACTTGTCGATGGCTAGCTTGTAGCGGACTGCCTCCTTGCGGGAGCTGGTGACCACCATGGCCTTAGCTTGTGCCTTCAATCGCCATGCCACGTTGGTGCGGAAATGCTCGACGATGATTTGGACTTTCTGCGAGATGTTGTACGGGTGGAGCCTTACCCAGCGCATCAGCGATTTCATCGCATCGCTTTGGTCCACGGTATCGTTATCGTAATCTTTGCCGTTATGCGCCAGCTTGAATGCCAGCTTGTATGGAGTGTAATTCAGCAGTACATCGAGAATGAAGCCCTCTTCGATTGCCTGACGCATCGAGTACACATGGAAGGCTTCCGGCAGATTGCTATCCGAGGCAGGCAGTGCAGGGTTGGGCAAGCGCCCGAACAGTTCAAGAGTCTTGCTTTTTGGCGTGGCCGTAAAGGCAAAGTAACTGAGTGAATTTGGCTGTGGCCGTGCTGCCATTTCCGCAATCAGCAAATCTTCATTGCTAAACTCTTCACCTTCTTCGATCTGTTCAGCAGTCAATACCTTCTTCAGATTCTTGGCAGCGGCCCCGGTCTGTGACGAGTGCGCTTCGTCAGCAATGATGGCGTAGGTGCGGCTCTTGAGAGAGGTTTCCTTCTGGATCGCCTCCAGGACATGCGGAAAGGTTTGAATCGTGACAATAATGATCGGCACGTTATCTTTTAATGCCTGCGCTAATTGTGCGGACTTTACGCCCTCATTGGTGATACGGCAGACCACGCCTTGCTTGTGCTCGAACTGGTAAATGGCATCTTGCAATTGCTGATCGAGAATAGTCCGGTCAGTGATCACGATGACAGAAGAAAATATCTTGCTGTCAGTATCGTCATGCAGATTCGACAGTTGATGAGCAAGCCACGCAATCGAATTGGTTTTACCAGACCCAGCGGAGTGCTGGATCAGATATTTGTGCCCAGCTTTTTCTGTTTTGACGGTGGCCAGCAGTTGGTTGACCACTTCCCATTGATGATAGCGGGGGAAGATCAGTTTTTCCTTGATCTCTTTTTTGCCCTCGGCCGTTTTCTTCTCTTCCCTGGACAGATGCACAAAGCGACCGACAATGTTCAGCCAGGCGTCACGATCCAGTGCTCGTTCCCACCAATAGGCAGTGCGATAACCAGAGGGGTTAGCTGGATTGCCTGCGCCACCGTCGTTACCTAAATTGAACGGCAGGAAAAAGGTGTCTTTACCCCGTAGCTCGGTCGCCATCCACACTTCATCAGTGGACACGGCAAAGTGGACTAATGCTCGGCGTTTGAATGCCAACAACGGCTCTTCACGCTTACTGGCTGGGTCTTTGGGATTGCGGTCGTAACGATATTGATTCTTGGCGTCGTCTATTGTTTGCGTGAAATCGGTTTTGAGTTCAGCCGTAGCAACGGGAATACCGTTGATGAAAAAAACGAGATCGATGGAATTTTCGTTCGACAGGCTGTAACGAACTTGACGCACAACACGGCAACGCACCTTGTTGTAACGATCCAGAATTTCAGGGTTGATGGCTTGGGCTGGCCGGAACTGGCACATATCAAACTTGGCCGACAAATCCTTAAAGCCCTGACGTAGTACCGCCAGCGAACCTTCCTTATCCAACACCTGCGCCAAGCGGGACAGCAATGTTTTTTCTGATGAGCCGTTGTGCGTTGCTTTCAGTTTGTCCCATGCCTTAGGCTGCGTGTCCTGTATCCAGCCGATCACATCTTCCGGGTACAGCGCCAGATCACGGTCATACCTGGCCGGATCGCCTACTAGCCAGTCGTGAGAGGTCAGATGAGCGACGATGTCGGATTCGAAATGAATTTCTTTGTGTGGTGAGTTCATTAGCTCATACCGGGATAGAAGAGAAGAAAGGGCGAAATGCTTTGTCGAGATTGATCATGGCATTCACAAGCGTCTCGTGGATTTTTGGCCACTCTTCTTTGGGTGATTTCCAGCCTCCGGGCACCAAGTGGCGAATACGACAGCCTCTGCTATCAGGAAGATCCTGCCAATCCAACTCACCTACAAAATTTGCATTAATCACTGCAGCATGCTGCTCGAAATGGCGATAAGCCATTAAGTTCTTATCTTCGTCACCGAAGTCGATATACAACTCAACTTGAGAATCGGTGCCACGAGTTGCATAGATTAATCCTAGCCCAGCCTTACCTGTACCGCCACCGATCCAACCATACCTTCCAGCGCTGCGCCCTGCATGCAAATCAGTTTTCACTTTGGCTGTTTTGAGTAACGCCTCCCAGAACTGATAGCGAATGTCATAACGCTCCGCACGATGCTCACGCCCTGCGTGCTCTTTGGCCCGTATTTGAGTTTGAAAATCCGATGCTTCAGGAAGAGGAATAATCTGCTGTACGTCCAGTAGTATTCGTCCGTCAGGGAGGCGATATGGTTTAAGTCGTATGCAGCGAATATCGATTTCGTGTTGATTCAGCCACATGACAGACATCGTCACTTCTTTGGAAAAATCTGCCGCAGCAAGAATGATGCGGATGTCATTGGCAAACGCTTCTTCATTCGCCTCATCCCATCTTAGAAATGCCAAAATGGCTGCTTCTGCTTGCTCATAGGTTTGGCCAGAGTCAGCAATATAGTGTGCATGCGCATCGATAAGTTGCTTGAAGGTAAGGGTTGACAGCATAGCTGCGTAGCGGATTGCTTGAAGCTCCATATGCCCTCCATCATCAGTGCGTTTTATTTCAACGACGACGATATTGGCTTCCCTATCAACGCAGAGCAAATCGATGCGACGATTACTATCGAGCCATTCTCCATATTCCTCGTCGATTACCATCAAGTCATTGGAGAGCACGCCGATATTCTTTTTTAAATGACGTTGCAGGTCTTTACGCTCGTAGATTCCTTCTGCGCCAAAACTAGTTTCGGCTAGCGCCGTCATGTTCTCTTGAGTAATTTCAAAAATAGGCATTTTTTATTCCTTGAGTTGGCTACTAGGCGGCCTTTTTTATTTGGAAGGAGGCTTCTCTTACGTCGATTTTCCCCGTTACTGCGGCGGAGATTAAAGCGGTGCGGTGTTCTTTTTGTAGAGCGATGGCTTGCTGCGCCTTAGCGATGAGCGTGTCGATCTTGTCCGTGGTTTTTTCGAGATAGGTAACGATGGTCTGTTGTTCTTCAATAGGTGGTATTGGTATCGGTAGATTCTGAAGAATCGGTACGCTAATATTAATTTGAGCGGTCCCCCATCCTTCAAGGCTGAAATAAGCTCGGGCTATGTCGCTGTTCATGTAATAGCAATAAAATTTGCTATCGCAGTATTTGTCCAGTGTCGTGATGAGCATGGTGAAGCACTGTGAGCCATTTAATTCAAGAGGAATAACTGCAGTCACACCAGCATTTCCTGTTCTTACAGTTACCAAATCCCCCGCTTGCATGGTCTTGGAGTCTCTGCCTTCAGAATACTCGGCGGAGACTCGTAGAATGTTGCCAATGATCTTGCCAGCTCGTATATTGGTGGCTCGCAAAATTGGAATTCCTACATCGCTGTAGGCATGGGTAGCTGCCTCAGCGATTCCAACGACAATACGAATTGCTACTCTCCGTAAAGCGCCGGTCTTCCAATGCACAGGCACATCCCCCAGCCACTCCACGCCGCTCGGCTTCATCGGTACACTTGGATCTAGTCCCTTCGTCACCGCTTGAGAAATTACCGCTTGCCGCTTTTCCTTCAACAGGTCGATCAGCTTTTCTTGTTTTGTGATGAGCGTGTCGATCTTGGCGGTTTCCCGGTCGAGGAAGCTGGCGATGGCGGATTGTTCAGCTAGTGCAGGGATGACTACGTCAGCGTTGTTGATTAGGCTTTGATTCAGTAGTTTTGCTCCGTAAATATTTTCGGATGCATTTTGTACCAAAAATAGCGGATACGCATAATACGCATATGAAACGTCAATACCTTTACCCTGAGGAAAAGTAGCGATCGCCTCATTGGTATACATGTCGTTGCCAACAAAGGAAACTTGCCCTATTGAAAGCTTGAAGCTGAAAAGTAGACTTCCTGTGCACGAGATAACGATGTTGGCTTTTTTAACTGCGTCATCGCTAATTCGTTTTGAAGTTTCGTGAATGATTTTTTCGCCTAGATCAGAAATGTTCGCCCAAAGGTTTTCGCCTAAGTAGGATGCTGAATCACCTGTGGGCGGTGTCCATCCTGTGGAAAATGGCGTCTTGTGCTTTAGCTTTGTTGATGTCCATCCTTCCGGCACATCTCCCAGCCACTCTACGCCCGAAGCCTTGTACTTCGGATAAGGCTTGAACTTCACGCCGTCACCTCTTGCAGCAGCGCCAAAATCTCATCGGTCACGGCCTTCAATTCGGCATCAATCGTTTCCAGCGACCGTGGTGGCGTGTATTGATAGAAGAAGCGGTTAAACGGGATTTCGTAACCGACTTTAGTTTTCTCGTGATCAATCCAGGCGTCTGGCACGTGCGGCAAAACTTCCCGCTTAAAGTAGGCTTCAATGTCGTCTTTCAGCGGCACGTTTTCCGTATCCCGCAGCTTGGCATCGGACTTGGGCTTGCCCTTTTTGTCGGTCTCGATTTCGCCCTGCTCGTTTTTCAGCGGACGTTCAACGGTAATGGTGCTGTAGCCGAAGTCGGTATTGTCAAAGATACGTGAAACCATGAAGGTCTCGACCTTGCCGCCTTCCGGTGCCGTTGCTAATGTTTGGGTTGTCGGAACGATTTCGTCGCTAATGACATTGCCCTGCGCATCGCTCACTTTGACTTGACGCAGTTCTTCAAAGCGTCCGTGTAATGCCACGATACGTTCTATATCGTCTTGGCCCAATTCTTTGCGTTTGCTGCCCAGGGATTTTCGCATCTTGCGGTAATACTCAGCGCCGTTGATCAGCTGCACCTTACCCTTACGAGCATCCGACTTTTTATTGGTCAGCATCCAGACGTAGGTAGCGATACCGGTGTTGTAAAACATATCGGTAGGCAGGGCCACAATCGCTTCTAACCAATCGTTTTCTATCACCCAGCGCCGGATCTCGGATTCACCTGAGCCGGCACCGCCAGTAAACAGTGGCGAGCCATTCAACACAATCCCGATCCGGGAACCGCCTTCGTCCTTGACCTTGTTGTAGGGGCGCATCTTGGACAGCAAGTGCATCAAGAACAGCAAGCTGCCATCGGAAACTCGAGGCAAACCCGGACCGAAACGACCGGCATGGCCTTTTTGTTCGTGTTCTTTGCGTATGTCTTTCTCGACTTTTTTCCACTCAACACCGAACGGAGGATTCGAAAGCATGTAGTCGAAGTCTTTACCGGCATGACCATCATCAGATAGCGTATTGCCCATGATGATGTTGCCGACCTCTTGGCCCTTGATCAGCATATCTGCTTTACAGATGGCATACGACTCGTCGTTCAGCTCTTGGCCGTACATGACCATCCGAGCCTTGGGATTGAGGCTGTGCAAATGTTCCCCGGCGATAGATAACATGCCACCAGTCCCTGCCGTTGGATCATATATAGAGCGAACAATGCCAGGCTTGGTCAGTGCTTCGTCGTCGGTGGTGAAAAGCAGATCCACCATTAGGCGAATAACTTCCCGTGGCGTGTAATGTTCACCAGCCGTTTCGTTGGACAGTTCAGCGAAGCGGCGGATCAAGTCTTCAAATACCAGCCCCATATCGGCGTTGGTGACTTTGTCGGGATGAAGGTCTATCGCTGCGAACTTCTGGACGATCAGGAACAGTAGATTGTTGTCGTCGAGCTTTTCTATCTGCTTGAAAAAATCGTAGCGCTCAAAAATGTCACGGGCGTTGTCGGAAAACGCATTGACGTAAGCGATCAGGTTGGCCTTGATGTGAGCAGGGTCGCCTTGCAGCTTGGCGAAGTCGAACAGTGAGGTATTGTAGAAAGACTGCGCTGCTTTTTTTGTGAGGAAGGTCTTGAGGTCAATGCCTTGATTTTTTCTGGCTGCGACTTCTTTCAGTACGGCTGGCTTGGTTGCCTCCAGCACGCAGTCCATGCGGCGTAGTAGTGTGAAAGGCAGAATGACCTTGCCGTAATCGGATTGCCGGTAATCTCCACGCAGGAGGTCGGCCACTGCCCAGGTAAAGGACGCGAGTTCTGTGAAATTGGATGACAAGGCGTAGTGCTTTCAGGGATATGGTTGTTGCCAGATTGTAATTCAGTAGGTTACAGTTTGGACGGCATAGAGGAAATAAGTCGAAGTGGTCCGGCAGTTTTGTCTGCATCGCCCATGAAAAATACGAATTTGGTGGATTCTCGTCATGTGATAAGACCAGTGCCCATTGCTGGTCTGATGGGTTTTCGAACTCTTATCGATGGGGTACAGAAGAAAGATGCTGAACATGCAGCTTCGCAGCAATACACCGTTGCATGCGCCTTCATTTTGGCTGCCTTGGACAAGATATAGGATGGCGGAGGGAAAACCGCAAAGGTAGCCTTGAATAATCGTTGCTTCGATCCGAATAAAAAATACGTAGGACGTCAAACAATATCGACCATCTGGAGTAACTTTGAAGACTGTAAAAATAGCAAAGCAGATTTACTATAAGCAAGCACAATTTCTACAGCCCTCGACGCTCACCTTGCAGGTGCTTCTTAAGCGAGCTCTGAGAAAGCTAAATGTCCAAAGCCGGCATGAGACTTTAGTCGAAGCCGTACCGAGTCAGCCTGGCGCGGCAACAACAACGCAACAATGGCTGAGATTCATCAATTCACCCAGAGAGTTATCCGGCTGTCAATTCGGTGTAATGGTTCTTTACTCCCCAAGTATTCACCATATGGTGATCAGTACAGCATTGGATCAAGAGAATGATGAACTGGACGTTTCCAAAATGTCGCCTCCTGAAGGGAAGCAATTTATGGAAACTCCATTATATTTTGCGGCACGTGACAATCATCTCGTAATCTTGCAGTCGAAGGCATTGAGGGTTGATGCATTCGAAGCACACCTGAATTGGCTCTTGGCAAAAGCTGGTTGTATCGATGAAACCCAGAGGATTGATTTGTCAGATGCGATACCAGAAGAGACACGTAAGAAGATTGAAAAATCAGCAGTAAATCGTATTTCGCTCAGAGCCCCATTTTTCGATTCGGCAGCGGTACCCATCATTGACGAACAGAACTTCTCAAAAGCTATGAAGGTCGCAACAGGAATGGGACTGGATATGCTTAAGAGCATTTTGCCCAAGAACCAATATTCGGCCCTCAAGGTCGAAGAAATGACAGATATACCTGATATACAGGTGAATCTTGAAATCAAAATAGTGGGCCGGAAAAAACCGCAGCATAGTGATAACAAGGTGATGCGAACAATTATGCATTCCTTGAGACATGTCGAAGATGCAGATTTTATCCATGCTGAAATTGACGGGATAGGAACTGTCAAGGGACAAAGTATGCGTGTCCATGACCATAAGTCCTTCGCAAGTATCGATGGCATATTGGTTACGGCAGACGTTTTTGATGTCATGAGGCAATGGTTGGAAACGTTGGTTGACAACGGAACCGTAAGGGTCGATTCTTAAACCATGAAAGTAGCGCTTTCAATTGTTGGATTAGCAATTTCATGGGCCTTGTATCATTGGCTTCCGCAGTCATTTGCGGAGTTAATCAAGGTTGCTGGATTCCCTGCGGGTTTGGCTGCTGCTGTGGCCGTACTAAATGCTGGGTGGGGTTTTGCGTTGCCTAGATTGACAGCGCTTGAAAAGCTTGATGATTTGACTACTGACCAACGGGAAGTCGCCATACGAAAATGGAGAGAGTTGCGCACCAGCATCATAAAGACGATGCAGATCAATGGTGTGCTTCTAGTCGTCTCGATTGGAGTAATTTTTTTGGCAAACATCGCCAGCTTCACCCCATACTTCGCAAGCTGGATTGGCTACGGTCTTTGTTTTTGCATCGGTTTTTGGCTCGGAGGGTCTGTTGAGTCTTGGCATTGCTTAAATACAATTGAAGAGAGCCGAATCAGTTTAGTTGAAGCTCAGGCAATTCAGAAGCAGCGGACCGCTTACCTGGCAAAGATCCGATCTGACGAGGCAGCATCGCCAATTTCACGAAACGACCCACACCTTAATAAATATACTGAAGACTATAAGCACTGCTAATGTTGCTGTTCTACGGAGCGTGATTATGGAAAGTTTGTCGGTAAGTAAATGGCCTCCCATGGGACTTGGGGTCAGCGTTCGCCATCAATGCAGTTGCATGCGCCATCACTCTGGTTGATGTGTCGCCAGCATTTCCCCCTGCCTCTGCCAACCTAAAAAAGCCCCCCGAAACCCCAGGGACCAGAGCGGCTATCATCCACCGAAAATGCAACCCAATATTTTCTGCCCTAGCCACAACCAAGCCAAGGCAAGAACGATCAACAAGACAGGAGCAATACAGAAAACAAGAATGACACCGAGGAGAATCATGATTTACTCCCCGTGTTGCCGGTGGATTTCTTGTCTAGCTTTTCCAGCAAACTTGGCTTAGTAACTGAAGCTGCAGGTTGTTGGCTGGTATCGCTAACATCGTCGTTACTAGGAAAAAACTCTGCAACCACTTCTGCAATTTCATCTTCACTGTCTTCGAATGCGCCATTGGCAAAGCCTTGTGCAGCAGCGGTATCAAGTGCAGCTTGGTCATATCCGACTGACTTTCGCCGTTCATCATTTTGCTTGGCTTCGGCAATAGTGGCTTCCAAGGTACTACCTTCACGCACGGCTAGATCGACGTAATAAATTGCAGAGCGGTGACTCTGCGTGGTGCTCTTGCCTCGCAAACGTAATTCGAGTGGCATACAGGCGAGTAGATTGCCGGATACCGCCTTGTAGTAATTGAGACGAGCGGCAAGCGATCTGATGCTGTTATAGCCGGTGGTTCTGAATATAAAACTTCCCAGCTCATCTTCGTCATCGATTTGCACGTTCAGTCGGCCATACGGCTTGCATAAACCGCCCTTGGCAAGCTCGCAGCTATCAGGGGATGGGCAAGGTAGTGTCTGTATTCCTGACGCTGTGTAGCGCTTGCAAACGTCTCCATTACCCACGCAGAGTGGTCTGCCGCTTTGACGATCAAACATGCTGTATTCAGCTCGGAGGTTTAAGTCGGGATCGTTGAACAAGACACGGACAGGGATTGACCGTATTTTGTGATTGCTGGAAGCCTTGCGTAAGGTTTCATCGAGAGGATGTAAAACCCAGCCATCCTTGTTTTGGACCTGGCTGGTGATCGTGAATTGGTCATCTTTTTCTGGCAATCGCTTACCGTTCTTTTCTACGACCTTGCCGATGGTGATGCGTCCGAGTACAGGCGGTGTGATGGCTAAACCTTTTAACATTTTTGACTCCTTTAAATAGCAAAGCCCGCCCCTATAATCCGCAGGGACGAGCAATGCAAACAGCCCCAGCGGAATGGGGCAACTGACTTCGGTTGAACTACGATGGATTTACGTGCTGATGAGGAAGCGACGTGAGCCGGGTTTGGCGAGTGGATAGCGTTGCTGAAGGCCGGGCTGGTCCTGAAGCAGCTTTGCCATGTCAATGCCGAGGCCATCTTTGCTGCGTTTCCAACTGATTTGACCTGTCTCGAACAGGGCTTTGCTGGCGTCTTCCATGCGTTGCTGAATGCGTTGCTTCAGCTCTGCCTCCAGCTTTTCCCGTGTAGCGATTTCGTCCCGCACAGTGATCAAGTCGGCGAAGATTGCAGACATGTCCCGGTCATCAGTGAGGTCGAGGGTATTGCCGGAGTCTTGCGGGTACAGGTATTGCAGAGCTGTACCAGCAGAATCAGATCCATCAGCTGGTGGTGGCGTATCTGTTTCGACGTAGTGCCAGAACTGCCTTTCCAGTTCAATTAAACGAGCTATGAGCGCTTCATCACGTTCAATGCGATGGATGCGGATTTCCTGCCCGCAGACCAGTACACAAACATCGGCAGCAGCTTTTCCGGTCACTGCAAGTTGATGTTGTACCTGGAGCTGCACGTACTCAGGAACGCCATCACGCCACAAACGTGAGCCAAATTCGCCAGCGGTTTTACACTCAAGGATTTGCACATCACTGGCACCGACAATTTCACGGTCGATATTTGCCAGCATCCAAGCCTTGTCAGTGTCAGGATGTTGAAGTACTGCGTTGATTTTTCGGACACGATTTCCAGATCGCTTGGTGTAATGCGCTGCCACAATCGGTTCCAGCAATGTCCCCCAATACATCGGACTGCTTTCATCGTTCGGATTGACTTTCGGCATGCCGCCGTCACGGCCTGTCTTGATCATCCATAATTCCAATTGACTTTGATATGGGTTCAGACCGACTGCTGCCGCTGCGTCGCTACTGCCAATACCTCCCTTGCGAACCGCTAACCAATCGTCTCTGGAAAGATCATGGGTCTTCACTAATCTCAAAGCGGGGCTATTCACTTTGCCTTTTACTACTCTTTCTGCAATGCTCATGCTGTGCTCCTTAAATGGAAAAACCCGGTGAGTGGTTATCTCAGCCGGGCTGGTTTGCGGATTGCGTGGAATGTCAGGCGATCATCAGCAATGCCTGGTCAAGTGCTTTTTGCTTCAGTGTTGCGCCAGCACCGAACCATGCGGATTCAAGTCGATGGTCTGTACTTCTGGCACGTCTCTCATGGTCAACGTACTCGGTGATCGCATTGAGTAAGCCGAATGCCGTGCCTTTGGATGAAGCCAGATCAGCGCCTTTGCCATTGCCTTCATAAAGCGCCAGTACCTTTTTCATTGCCCGTTCGTTGCTGAGCCCGGATGCTGTCATGTTGGGATCATTGAAGACACGAAGGAAGTAGTTGAGGGATTCGTGTGATTTCACTTTGCGTTCGGATAGCGTTTTCATGCGGTACATGAAGCCGTCCCATGATGAAACCGAGATGCCGAGTTGATTTTTGACAGCTTGAGGATTGAAGCTGGTGCTGTGCGGTACTTTGACTGCGCCAGAGCCATTGGCGAGGGCTACTGCCAATGTGTTGTTGCACACCACACGAATGCTGGTGAACTGTGCCGTGGTGGCTAATGTTCCATCGCAACCAGTAGCGAGTAGTACATACCCGTTGATCGTGTCATTTCCTTTCAGTGTTGAAGATTGATTGGTTCGAGCCAAGGCCCAAATTTTTCTGCCACCTTTGAGTACACCAGCTGTTTCAAGCTCGAAGCCGCTTATCTCGGTTAGATCCCGATAGAACTCCAAGATTGCTCTTGGCTGGACGACTTTGTAGCGATTGGATACGACAGACAAGGGAGCCTTGCTGTCGGAACGGTAGAGCACTTTCTGTTCTGGGAATGACATGATTGCACCCAGACTGCCAGCGCTTTCAGACATGAAACGCACCGGTGTTTCTTTGATTTCAAACGAGAGTCCAGATTGCTCTGCCCACACGTCGATGGGTTGCTTGGCGGACAAGGGATTACCAAGTCCGTGCCAGGGTGTTGTATTGGCGTAGGCCATAGTTTCGACGAGATGTGCCATTTTTATTGCCTTTCAATTGTGAATGCACGTGACGATGCCGCTGCGAAAAATGCAGCAAGAGCGTGGTCAGTACGTTGGATGTGGTTGCAGGGTGAGCGGGGGGGCAGTGCTGAACTACAAGTGGTGATGCTGGTCAGGCGAATTCAGATTCGTGATCGTGGCTGAAGCCGTATTGTTGATCACTTTCCATATGCCGCATTAGGTAGCGTTTTAAAAATGTGGCAATAGCAGCGATTGACTCAATCAACAGCACTAGTAGGAAACTTCGGCTTGCTTGGTTCATTGGTGTGTTCCTTGATAGATGTGAAGAATAGTGAAGGTTTTACTTCGTCATTCTTATACCAAGATTTGCTGCCGAAGTTGGATCAGCCACTATCCGATCGATTTTTCCACATCTCCTGCTCAATCGAAAACTGCTCCAAAATTTCAATCACCAAGTCATGCCGATGTTCGCTCAAACTGCGGAGTCTTGTCAGGACCATGAGTTCATCCTCTGTCGGTTGAATCGTTGGTATTGATTTTTTAGCAGTTCCTTTCCGTCCAGCGGACGTCGGGCGATCTTCGACTGTCCCGTGCCGAAGCCAATGTGGTGAAACGTTCAACCAGTCGGCAAGGGTTTCGATTTTATCAATCGTAGGTTGCGCTTGCCCCGTTAGCCACTTTTGCGCAGCTGCCGGCGTTATGGAATCTTGCTGGTGGCGTAGGTTGAACTGTAAAGCGAGTTCTGTCGGAGTGTCGACTTTTTTCGAGCTTCGCTTAAGGGCCTGTTTTAGCCGTCGAACGAATGCGAGTTTTTCAGCTTTTGATGTTTGCATTCCTTCAGTGTGAAATAAACACTGTTGGGCGTGACTACCATATGGTTGTTGTAGAATAGTAAATGGTATTTCACAACAACCGTATTTTTATACTACACATACTGAGACAGGCAATGCTTCCTATCATATTGGGCGTAGCTGGATTGGCTGCCATCTACAAATTTAAGCCGAATTGTTCGGTATGTAATTCCAAGCTTACTTGGAATCAACACTGCCTATTTGACGGGAAGCCTGTTTGTAGCACTTGCGGAGAAAGCGTCAAACCAGTTGAGCACCAGGGAATAGTCATTTCTTCTGGTGGTAGGTGCTGTCGAAATCATATGGAAGGCTACGCAGCTAGGCTCGTACAGGAAAAAGCGGATATTGATCAGCAGATAGCGGATGCCGAAATGATGCGGATAGCCCGTGCGAAGTCCGCTCAAGTCAAGACATGGCCTAAGACATACAAAGGAGAAGTGCCTGCTCCCAAGTTAGGCAAGCTGATCAGCACAGAAAAAATAAACGATAAAGAAGAGGCACTGGCGCAATTAAAAACACTGGCGGTGCTCGACGGTTGTTTTCATGTCCAGCAGGTAGAGCTACACAGAAGTGGCGGGGAAGAAGGAAATTATAAATTTTCGGTTTGGCATGCTACTGGGATTATCTGATGGTTTGATTGAGTAGGAAGGGAGTTAAGGTAAATGAATAAGAAAATATTTTTGATTCTTGGTTTAGTTGCGGCTTTATTGATGGGGTGTGAATCGGATAATGATGGATGGGTATACTTGGGCGATGGGCCAAAAAATCTTGCGGAAATTCCGTACAGGATAATTAACCATACAGGAACGAATCCGCTTCCTCCGACAAATAATGACTTATTGAATTTAACTTTAAGCTTGCAGTCCGGCATGGGAAAAGGGACGTTTGTTTATATCCCTATATATAATTGTTATGCGCCTAAAGTCCGAGGCGGCGTTCCAACTGTGCAATGTGAGTCAAAATCTAGTGGTGATGTGATGGTAGGTGGTGGGGACAATATCAGGGAGATCCTTCTACACTTGCGGGAAGATGGAAAACGAGCAGCCATAAAGGCAAAAGTGTTAGGGTTGTATTCCGACACCCCAGTAGTGTGGATTGATGATTCCACTGCAAGAAGAGTAGA
>CXWL01065893.1_pt1 | contig 14101 bp, 13 predicted proteins | sample 590931 | NCBI WGS metagenome assembly CXWL01 (sample SAMEA3498368, study PRJEB10139) | groundwater metagenome | biome: water well; material: biofilm material | place: Germany | collected 2015-04-27 | reverse complement strand
ATTCATCGCATCCTCGGCAATGGTGAAGATGATCGGAATAACCGTAACGCCGAGGGCAATACCGGCGTTCAGGGCGTTGAGACGGTAGGTGAGCCCGAACACAGTTTGAAGCAGCGAAGCTATAACGATCAGGGCAAAGAACCCGAGCACTACCGAGGGAATGCCGGCCAGGAGCTCTATCGTCGGTTTGATCAATTCGCGGAACCTACGTGAGGCGAATTCCGATGTATAGATAGCGGCTGCAATGCCGAGAGGAGCGGCGATGAGCATGGCGATTAGCGCGGCCTTGATCGTTCCCGCAAACAGAGGCAGGAGCGAATACTTGGGATTGTCTGAGTTCGGCTGCCAGACCCAGGTTGGCTCGCGGTCGGGGTAGAATGGCTGCTTGAGCACAAGTTTGTCGATACTGGCTTCCTGACGGATTTCATGGTCACTGAAGAGCGGAATTGACTCCTTGAAGATGAAGACAAAAATGAGGATAATCCCCAATAGCGCCATAAAGGCGCTCCCCTGGATCAGTTTCTCTCCTATGAACTCTCTTAGTCTCGATTTGGGCTTGAATTGGTACCGTTGCATCTACGGGATGGTACCGACCAATTGTTAAGATTCTGTTAGGACTATGTTATGATTGGTGGCTACTCACAGAGGTATATAGTGTGGGGAGAGCATCGCTCTCCCCACCTGCCGTATTGCTAACACTATATGTGGCTACTTTACGGGGAAATAGCCGACTTTGCTGACGATCTGCTGACCTTCCTCGGAAAGTACGAAATCGACCAGTTTCTTGATGTCGCCGGAAGGTTTGTTACGCAAGTACCAGAATAGGTTCCGCGACAAGGGATATTTGCCGTTCGATACATTCTCAAGGGTGGGCTCATACGCCAGACTCTTGTCGTCGGCTTTCACTTTGGCGAATTTCACCCCTTTGGCATAGGCCGCGCCGCCGTAACCGATTCCGAGCTTATCTTTGCCAACCGCACTGACAACCGCGGCGGTTCCGGGGAGAGTCTGAGTCTGAGCTGCGAAGTCCTTACCTTGAAGCACGTTATCTTTGAAGAAGCTGTAGGTGCCGGAGCTGTTCTCGCGGCCGTATAGAATAATTCGAGCGTCGGGCCCACCGACTTCCTTCCAGTTCGTGAAGTCGCCGACATAGATCTTCTTCAATTGCTCGAGCGACAGTTCCGTGACCGGATTCTCTTCGTGGAGGTAAACGCTGAGACCATCGCGAGCGACTGGGATCTCGATGCCGGGGCTATTGAAGCGCTCCTTGAGTTTGTCAACCTCGCTATTCTTGATGGGGCGCGACCCGGCACAGATGTCGGTAGAGCCGTTGATGAGAGCGGCGAATCCGACACCCGACCCGCCACCGGTAACCTGGACGATCATGCCAGGATTCTTGCTCATGAAGAGTTCGGACCAGCGCTGCCCAAGAAGCAGCATCGTGTCGGATCCCTTTAGAGTGACCTTTCCCGCCGCCATCGTGGTAATGCCGACGGCTACCGAGATTGCGCTTGTAAGTGAGAGCAGCCACACCCACGTTGATTTTGTTGCTGATTTCATTTCGATTCTCCTGTTGTTAGTTTCTTCAGATCGTGAATTGGAGTTGAAGAGTGAACCGATTATCTTTGACATCCTTATCGTACTTCGAGAACGTCGAGTTTCCGCGAAGTTGGGTGAAGATATCGTAGGCCGCCGTTACCCGAACGTTGCCGTCGTAGAAATAGTGCGCCGCAAAGGACCATGTACCGGTGGCGTCATTGTTGTTGCTGCGGGTATTCGGGTCCCAGTAGTCGTAGCGTACGGCAGCTCCAAATTTGTCGCCAATGTTTTGCGAAACCCAGAGATACCATCCCTGTTCGTGCGCAATATCCTTCAGTGAACCATTGTAGTCTCTGGCTTTGTAGTACTCTGCCCGCAGTCCTGTAGACCCGATAGGCAAGAAATCGACATAGGCCTGGCAATCGATGCCGTATCGATCCTTGTCGCTGGCAAAACCGGGTTGACCTGCTTTTGGCTTGGTCGTCTTGACTTCGCTCGAATCGACGCGGCCGTCACCGTTCTTGTCATACCAGGAACTGGAACCGACGACAGAATCCACGCTTGAGACGTAGGTTTTCCCCCAGTATCCGGAGAGTCCAAAATCAATCCGTCCAAGCTTCGCCTTGGCGCGGGCAACTATATCCTTCTGCTTGGTAGGGCTGAACCACGTGAACGTACTGTTCTCGATTCCGTATCCCTGCAACACGCCCAGGTTTAGCTGCAGGTATTTGGGCATCGCATAGGTGAGGTTGAGGCCCCGATCGCGCTCCCCTTTGAACAGCTTGTTCTCGGCAAGAGAGCGCTCAGGGAAATCCCGCTTCGACGACGAGTATTCGATCTCATAACCGAAGGGAATATTGAACTGCCCCGCCGTCAGAGTGAAGGCGTGCTCGCCGTGTCTTTTCATTAAATCGACGTACGCCTCTTTGAGAGAAATGCTGTTTTTGGAAGCGTCAAAGTAGATGACATACTTGCTTGTCTGACTGGGCTGAAGCGAAAACTTGATTCGGCCGCGGCGGATGTAGAAGTTGTTGGCGTTGCGGTTGACAGCCGCTCCCTTGACGATTGCGTCCGTCGACTTCGAGCTGTCGTTGTACTCATAGCGCATTTGAAGGTATCCGCTCGCTTTGAGCCATTTCAGAATGGCCACATCGCCGTTAAGCGTGTTCAGGTTTTCGCTGATGCCATCCAGGCGATCTTTGATCTCAGAGGATGTCAGGGTCGTCGAGTCAGTTCCGGACTGAGCCGTGGCAGAGCCGACGACCGCAATCATGACGATCAGCGCCGAGAAAAGTGCTGTTCTCGCTAAGGCTTTCACTGTTTTCCTTTCTTCAAGAAGTGAATCCACATTAGATCTTTGCACACAATTTTCTGAGTGAAAGGAAATGAAAGGGTGCACAGGCATGTCGCAGCGGTTCGGTGTGAACACAATCATCTATCATAACCTCTTCCTCAAAGCGTCGAGCGTCGACATACGGTTCTCGGCCCGGCCAGACAGTTTTACTGCCGGAATGTAAACGTTGTGTTAGGAGATGGACAAGATTCAGTCAGTGGACATGAGAGATTGCGATCGGGGGGAAGTCAGCTATCAGGATGAACTGGCCAACAGTGTGGCCGACATCACGATAGCGATATGAACGGCGAAGGGGCGATCTGCCCGGGTTGTGTCCAGTATCAACTGGCGCAGGGCAGATGGATCTGAAAGGTCGTCCCCTTTCCTAATGTGCTTTCGACGGTGACCGCGCCACCGTGTGCAATGGCAATATGTTTCACGATCGCCAAGCCAAGGCCGGTTCCCCCAAGATCGCGGCTTCGGGCCGAGTCGACGCGATAGAAGCGTTCGAACAGACGCGGGAGATGCCGGGCTTCGATTCCCGGCCCCTCGTCGCTCACCGAGATAAGAACCTCGTCCTGCTGTTGAGAAGCCTCAATCATGATACGCGAGTCGTTGTCAGAATACTTGATAGCGTTATCAACAAGATTTGTAATTGCATGCTCAAGCTGAACGGCGTTGACGTCGGCTTCGAGTTGTGGATCACAGATGACGCTCACGGCGATTTTCTTTGAATCACTCTTGTGACGGCAGGCGGCTACCGATGAAGCGAGGATGTCGGACAGCCGTTCGCGGCGTAACTCGATGGCGTGCCCTTCAGTTTCGTTTTCCAGCCGAGCGAGGCCGAGCAAATCCTCAACGATGCGGGCAAGTCGCTCGGTGTGTTTCGAGATGATGCTCAGGAAGCGCTGCGAATCGTCGTCAGAGACACCCGGATTATCAAGCAGGGTCTCAATCGATCCGGTTATGGCGGTAATCGGAGTGCGCAGCTCGTGAGACACGTTGGCGACAAAGTCGCGGCGAATTGTCTCAAGTCGTTTTATCCGGCTGATATCGGTGAAGACAAGCAGCACACCGCTGATCTGATCGGACTCATCTTTGAGAGCGGTACTGTGGACCTGGAGAACTCGGTTAGTATCGCCGCCCAGGGGGATTTCCATTTCAGTGTGCGCTTCGTCACGAAACGACTGCTCAACGAGTGCATAGAGTCGGCTATTGCGAATGACCTCGTGCAATTTCCGACCAAGCGCCTGATCGCGGCTGACACCAAGCAGTTCTGCGGCCGCGCGATTGAGTTCCACGATCAACTCGCTTCGATCGAGGGCGAGGACACCTTCGGTCATACTCGAAAAGATCACGTCCTGCTCTTTCCTCTTTTGAGCTATGGTGAGGATGCGAGAATCGAGATCAGCTGCCATCTTGTTCATGGCATCCACCAGATCGTTGATCTCCGCGGTCTTCGCCGACGCAAGTTTGGACTCCAGGTTTCCCCGGGCAAAACGAGCCGCTCCCGCCTGAAGCTGCTGAAGGGGTCGAGTGACGCGCCTGAGAATCACAACACTGACGGCCGCAGCGATCAGGGCTACGATGAGTACGATCAGCGTCATTTTCTCATACATTGAAGACAGGTTTGAATGAAGGGCGGTTATCGGAACAGCGGTTCGTACGGCTCCAACAATCTCCCCGTTTGTGACCCACGGCACAGCGACGTACAACATTTTCTCATGGAGCGTGCTGCTGAAGCGCCGCTCTGAGTCAATGCGACCGGTCAGGGCCTGCGCAATTTCAGGGCGAAGACGGTGGTTTTCCATCAGGTGAAAGTCCTGATATGAATCTCCCAGCACTCGCCCACCAGAGTCGACAATGGTGACTCGAGTTTCGGTGATTTGTCCCAGATGATGACAGAGCGAGTCAATCGAAAGAGAGGAATCAGCAGCCAGGTTATGAACCAGCTGTTCATTGATCATTCGGGCGTGAACTTCGAGCGCGCGCGTTGTCTCTTCGAAGTACAGATCGCTGACCTGGCGACCGGCATAAACGGTGACCAGAACAAGAGAAAGAACAATGATAACGAGATAATAGGGAAAGATCAGCCAGAACAGGGCGCGGCGTTTCACTCGGGTTCCCTTAAGCGATAGCCGACCCCGCGCACCGTTTCGACGTGGTCGCCCCATGAGCCGAGTTTCTTGCGGAGGTTGGCGATCTGCACGTCAATAGCGCGATCGGTGACAATGTAGTCATCACCGCGAAGAGCGTCAACCAACTGATAGCGCGTAAAGACCCAACCCGGTTTGCGCGCCATAATCGTGAGCAGCTGAAACTCGGTCAGGGTCAGTAGAATTGAAGTCCCGGCCAGCGCGACCTGGTGACGTCCGGTGTCTATTGACAGTTCTCCCAGAGCGAGGGTCTCCCCCGTGTTCTCCTGTTCAGAATCGTGGCGGCGAAGAGCGGCGCGCACTCGGGCGACGACAACGCGCGGACTGAACGGCTTTGTGATATAATCATCGGCTCCTGATTCCAGGCCGGCGACAATATCGACCTCGGCGTCTCGCGCGGTCAGCATGATGATCGGTATGCGGTTGGTCTGAGCGTCAGATTTGAGGTTTCGGCAGACATCCATGCCGCTTGTTCCGGGGAGCATGAGATCAAGTATCACGAGATCGGGAAGATGGCTCCGGGCAAGGTTCAGGCCGTTTTCGCCGGTTGCAGCAATTGTGACTCGATACCCTTCGCGCGTGAGATTGAAATCCAGCAACGCACTGATATCGGTTTCGTCCTCGATGATGAGGATGTGGGCCATCAGCTGTGATCCTTCCTAAGCGTCGACGGCAGTATACACCGGCGTGCTCCCGACAAACAAGCAGAAACTCCCTGTGAGCGTTATGGATATCCGCTCTGGGCGGACGCTGCGCTTACAGAAGCTCATGCCAGGGAAGCGCGAAGGATCTGATCTTGCCTGAACCCTGATGCGAGACATTCTCCACGATGATGAGACCATCGGAATGCATGAGAACAGAGAGAGCTGACGAAGATTTCAGCGGGGACAACGTCGAAACGAACTCCGAACCTTCACGCCGAATTTTCCCCGGCCAGACAAGGGTGCGATCTCCCGTGTAGGAATATTCTCCAGCGATCTTGCATGGATTCAAGGCAGGAAAGCCTGCGCGCACTCCAAATAGCCGTTTCAGCGCCGGGACGACAAAGAGTGAGCAGGTGACTGCCGCCGACAGGGGATTTCCGGGTAGTCCAAAGAGAAGTCGATTCCCTTTGCAGGCTATGAAAAGCGGCATACCGGGTTTGATTTTGACTCGATGCAACAGAGCCTCCCAGCCGCACGCTTTCGCGGTCTCAACGACATGATCTCGTTCACCGGCAGAAACGCCACCGCTGGTGATGATGACGTCGTGATCGCGGTCGAAGAGTGCGCTCAGCATGGAGGGACTATCGCTCAGAATTGGAGACAGTGTGATATCACTGCAAAAAGGGACGATGAGCGCACGCACCTGAGCGCTGTTTGTGTCATGGATTCTCCCGGGACGAAGCTCTTCTCCGGGTGGCACGAGCTCGTCACCAATACTCGCCACAAGTACTCTCGGCCTCGCGTGCACGCTGACCCTTGGCAAACCAACTGCGGCGAGCAGTCCAATCTGGTGCGGCTTGAGTCGATCTCCGCTTGAAAAGAGTCGCTGACCGGCGCGGATATCCTCTGCAATGGGGCGGATATTCATCCCGGGGAATACCGGAGCGGTGATCTGAACAGCGCTGTCGTCGTAACGCGTGCCTTCAAACGGGATGACGGCATTGTAGAATTCCGGAACCGGTGCGCCGGTCATGATCTTCAGAGCTGTTCGATCAGTCCCGATCGCGCTGTGCGTATCCCCCGCGAAGAGCGTTCCGCCGATGGAAAGGCTGACTGAATGAATCGGACCACAATCTCGCAGCCAACCAGAATGCACCGCGAACCCGTCCATGGTAGCGGCACGAAAGGGATAAACATCATGAGATGAGATAACATCTTCGCAGAGAACTCGTCCGGAAGCCTGTTCGATCGAACAGCTCTCGGAGTTCAGGGGAGTCACGACGTCATCAAGACGCGCCCAGGCCTCGGCAAGGCTAATCATCGGCGAGCTCAGAGACATTGCAGTCCGTAATCTTCCCGGATAGTAGAGCCAGTGGGTGTGCCAGCAGGGGGGTCAGATACCTGAGAATCTCTGCGACAGCCTTGGGGGAACCGGGGAGCGATACGACGAGAGAGCTCCCGACAATGCCTGATATCCCGCGGGAGAAGATGGCGTTTTGGTTCCTGTCTCGACTGAAGGCGCGGATGGCTTCATCAATGCCCGGTGTCGGTTTGTCCAGCATGGGGCGGATCGCCTCAGGGGTGACATCGCGCGCGGCACATCCGGTGCCCCCGGCAGTGAAGATGAGATGGCATCCGTTCTCAACTGCGTCCTGAACCGCCTGGGCGATGAATGCGACTTCATCGCTGACAATCCGGGTGAGGCCAATGTCGAAGCGCTGACGATCGAGATGTCGCTCGAATTCCGGCAGGCATTGATCCTTGCGTTCGCCGCGAGCGCAGCGATCCGAGACAACAATGACCGCGACCTTATACTTCATCGAAAAGCCAGCGGATTTCGTCACCGACCCGGACCCGCCCCCCCTGCTCGACGCGTGCGAAGATTCCCAGACGCGGCATGATGCAGTCGCCTACGATTTCGCGAATATAGCAACCCTGATGGCAATCTTTGCCGACATGGGTGACAACTAATCGAATTGACGTTCCAATCGCCAGAACCCGCCCGGGTTGTGAATCAGCGAAGTCGAGGCCTTGTGTTGTGATATTCTCGGCGAAGGCGCCGGGCTGGATATCGGGAATCGCGTTCCGAACAGTGTCAAAGGCTTCAAAGGGGAGCAGTGAGACTTGTCGATCCGATCCAGCATGGGCGTCGCCAAGAAGCCCTGAGCTCGTGACGAACAGACCGGTGTCGATGGGGCGTTTCTTGTCACCGCGCTTGTCCGACATGCAGATGCTATGAATTCGACCGCGCGAAGTCACCAGACTTGCCTCCTGTCTTCTGAAGAAGCTTCAGGTCGGTGATTGTGATGTCCCGCTGTATGGCCTTGAGCATGTCGTAGATCGTCAGGGCGGCGACAGAGCAGGCGCATAAGGCTTCCATCTCTGCGCCCGTACGGGCTATGCACCGGACTGTTGATACGATCAGGATCGTGTACGAAGAGTCGTCGAGTTCGAAGCGAATCTCTACGTGTGACAGCGGGATAGCGTGGCAGAGCGGAATGAGTTCGGATGTCTTTTTGGCCGCCTGAATACCGGCCAGCTGGGCTGTGGTCAGCACATTTCCTTTGGTGATCTCGTAGCGAATCATCTGGCCAAAGGTCTCTTGATTGAGGTGGACAGTGACCGATGCCCGTGCCGTTCGCTGCGACAGTTCCTTGTCACTACAGTTTACCATCTGTACGCCGCCGTTCTTTCCGATGTGACTGAAGTCGTTCATAGGCTATCCCCCCATCACGACAAAGGCCGGGCGACAGTAGCCGGCGACACTTGCGTCACTGCATCCCGAGAAGCGCTTGGTCGAAATCAGCGAGCAAATTTGTTCTCGCGCCAAGTCCGGTTCGGATTGCAGGAGATTGAAGAGGTCCAGTGATTCTTCGGAAAAGAGGCAACTGTACAGTTTGCCGTCGCTGGTCAACCGGACCCGATTACAGCTCTGGCAGAACGGCCGACTGACCGGACTAATGAAGCCAACCCGAATCCGCAGATCTGACGAGCGGTAATAACGAGCGGCGGAAGAGCCTGACTGTTCGATGGGTGAGAGTTCGTAGGGAAGGCGAGAGATAAGGGTCTCGTTGGGCAGATAACCGTGACTCGCGTGCGCTCGCGAAGAGGTCGGCATGTATTCAATAAATCTGATATCGACGCCTCGGCCCTCGGCGAATGCGATCAGTTCCCCGACTTCGTCGTCATTGAGGTCTCTCATGACCACGCAGTTGAGTTTGACTGAGGCGATATAACGCTGGGCGGCGGTGATACCGTCCAGAACGTTGCTGAGGCCGTCGGTTCCTGTAATCGCGCGGAAGCGACCACGCTGAATCGTATCCAGACTGATGTTGACTGAATCAATTCCGCTGTCGGCGAGGGTAGCGGCCTGACGAGCAAGAAGAAGTCCGTTGGTTGTTAAGCAAGTATGATTGCCGGAAGCACAACGTTTGGCAAAACCGATTGTTTCCGGCAGCCTGGTATATAAGGTGGGTTCGCCTCCGGTGAAGCGTATCTTACGGACACCCAAATCGCAAAGAAGCGCGATGGCCGAGGCAAGTTTGGCTGGATCAGCTTCGCTGTGTGTCGGCGGCACACCAGAACCGCTCGGCCGGCAGTAGCGGCAGTTCAAATTGCAGGCGGTCAGTAGCGAAACGCGTAAGTACTCGATGCGATTTACAGATTCCACGTCAACCCTTATTCGTCAAAAACAAACGGCGTCGAGCATACCGACCGGTCCCCTGCGCCGGAATCAATATAATCGCTATCGCGTTTCCTGTAATCAGGAAATCCAGTTTCAACGGAACTCCTGTATCAGTTCTCTGACCTACGTCAAGCCGTCGCAGCGGATAAACACACTCATTATAGTATAGTATTTACCGATGCTGCAACTTCACCGATAGACAGATAATCCGTGCTGATAAACAGGGGATATCGAGTCTCTGTTTCGCTTGACTTATCCGGCCTTATATGTTCTCTTATTCTGAGTGCAGACAGGTGCGGTTTGCCCTGCCGAGCGGCCTGCGCAAACCATACTCCTGCACACCGCTTTTGGTCTCGTTACCGGGAGATCCGTTGAGGAGTCTGACTTGGCGGATTAACGTTTGGTGTGAAAGCTGATTACTGATATGCAGTTCAGTACCTATCGACAAGCGATCGAATATACGCGGGAGTTGTTCGAAGACCTGTCCTACGGTTATCCCAGGCGATGGAAGGAACAGGAGGCGTCACGGCGAGTGATCGGTTTCCTGCCGATCTACGTACCGCGGGAGATCATTCATGCCGCCGGTATGCTGCCGGTCGGCATCTTTGGGGCTGGCGATCGGATTCCGGTTGTTCGTGGGGATGCCTATTTTCAATCGTATATCTGCCATTTGCCGCGGACGGTCATCGAGCTTGGTTTGAATGGCAATCTCGATTGCATCGACGGCTACATCTTTCCTTCCATTTGCGACGTCATCCGCAACCTCTCGGGGATCTTCAAGCTGAAATTCCCGGGGAAACTGTCGCGCTATCTTGATTTTCCGCAGAATTTCGATCCGAACGTTGGCGGTGTCTTCTATCGAAGCGAGCTCGAACGGCTTCTCGACGAGTTAGCGAAGCTCAATGGGAAGCGCCCGAGGAAAGCCGAGCTGAACCGATCGATCGGCCTGTACAACAGAAACCGACGATTAGTGGAACAGCTTGATCAGATTCGAGTGGAGAAGCCTCACCAGATGAGCGCGGTTGATTTTTACCTGCTGCGACGAGCGGCGAACCTGCTGTCGGTTGAGGATAGTAACACTCTGCTGAAAGCCGTACTCGAGCTGTCCGGTGACCTCTACGCGGAGGAAGAAGACAAGATTCGTGTAGTTGTAACCGGTTCGTTTTGCGAACAACCCCCGCTTGGTCTTATCAAGACCATCGAGAACGCGGGCTGCTACATTGTCGACGACGATTTTCAGATGGGTTTGACGTGGTTCTCGCGCGATATCCCCGATGACTCCGACGATCCCCTGGGATCCTTGGTGACCAGCTACCTCGACAACCAAACGTATTCGTCAGCGGTCTTCGAAGGGGAGAACGTCCGGGGAGAAATGCTCGTGAAACGAGTGCGAGAGCGACGGGCAGACGGAGTTATCTTCTGCGCCCCGAGTTTCTGCGACCCGGCGCTTCTGGATCGCCCTATGCTGGAGCGGGCGGTGAGCAAGCATCACATCCGACACACCAGCTTTCAGTACCATGAGAACCTCGGGCAGTTTCATGTCATCAAAGAGCAGGCCGGGACCTTCGCCGATACCATCAAGCTCTGGGAGTAAGTGTGGACATTCAAAAAGAAAACAGCATGATCAAGCAGAAACAGATGCTCGCCGAGCACTTTATGGAACTGTCACAAGTGCGTGAGACCGGACGCAAAGTGGTGTACACGTTTGTCCCGGGGAATCTGACCGAGCTCATTCATGCCTTCGACATGCTGCCTGTCTACCCGGAGATCAATTCGCTTCAATCCGGTATGCGCAAGAAGTCCGATGAGTATATCCGCGAGGCGGAGGACATGGGGTATTCTGAAGATGTCTGCTCATATGTCAAGTGCGACATCGGGATGATGCTTCAGGGGAACATCGGCCCAACCGGCCAGCAGCTTCCGCCTCCCGATCTTCTCCTGCTGAGCTACACGGGCTGCTTTGTGTTTATGAAATGGTTCGAGAACCTGAAACATCTCTACCCCAATACGGAAATCGCGATGCTGCACATCCCGTACCAGGAATCGGGTCGCATTGAGCCGAGCGCGGTGCAGTATATCAAGGATCAGTTTGTTCGGGACGTCATCCCGAAATTCGAGAAAGTGAGCGGCAAGAAATTCGACATCGAGAAGCTTGGCGCCAAATTGAATCTGGCAGCTCAGGCTGAAGATCTGCTGGTGGACATATTCAATGCCGCGCGTCATCGACCGTCCCCCATCGACGCCTACTTTGGCGGTGTCTACTATATCGGACCGATCTTCACTGCCTTCCGCGGCAGCGAGGACTGCGTTGAGTACTATCGTGAGCTGAAGCAGGAAGTCGACTTCCGAGTTGAGCATAAACTGGGTCCGATCACACCGGACGGTTATCTGGGAAAAGAGAGGTTTCGGCTTGTCGTCGAAGGGCCGCCCAACTGGACCCACTTCCGTGACTTCTGGAAAATGTTCTACGATCTGGGAGCGGTGTTCGTAGGTTCGTCGTACACAAGAGTGGGCGGAGTCTACGACTACGGCTTTCGGCATTCGTCGAAGGATCCGTTGGGGAGTATGGCCGAGTATTGTCTGGGGTGCTATACGAATCGCAATCTTCCGCAGCGGATTGATCTTCTGGAACGATTCATTCGGGACTATCACGCCGACGGATTGCTGGTGAATTCGATCAAGAGCTGTAATTCGTTTTCGGCAGGGCAGTTGGTCATGATGCGTGATCTCGAGGAGCGGCTCGGGATACCGGTCGGGTTTATCGAAACCGACCTCGTCGATCCGCGCTACCATTCATTCTCAAACATCAAGAATCGTCTGGATTCATTCTTTCAGATGCTTGAGCAGCGCCAGTCGATTCGGGTCGGCGATGATTCGTTATCTGACGACGTCGTAGCATAGTACGGGAGTGTGGGATGAAAGTCTTTCTGGGCATTGATCTGGGTTCGACAACCTCGAAGGCCGTCATGGTTGATGCGGCCGGCGATATCATCGGGCGGGGAATCACCAACACCCGCTCGGACTACGCAGTCGCCGCCCGGTTGGCGCAGATGGAGGCGGAGTTCAGCTCCAGATTTACGCTTCTTCACCGCGCGCTGAGAGAATCGAGCAGCAACGGGTTCGATTGGGATGCGCTCTTCCCGCTGCTTGAGAATCGGTTCCAGTTCCTGCAATTCGAACATCGTTTCGAGCAACTGCGCGAGGTCATGGCCCAGAACATCGAGCAGATTGCCAGTCCAACGCTGCGTTCTCAGATGTCCGACCTGTTTCCGAAGGCGGTTCAGGCGGTACGCGATGATGCAAGAGAACGGTTTCTAAACAGCGAGGTGTCGGCCACGTCGCAGTTCTTCCGAGATCTGTTCAGTTCCGCGTACATGAAACAGATCAGCGCCGTCGAGGCGGGTCTGTTTGATCAGATGGTGGCGCTCTATGATNNCTCTATGATCGCTCGATCAATCCGGTTGAGAACAGGGAGATCAGCTTCGACTTCGCGGAATTGGTTGTTCAAGCGTTGAAATTACTGCCCGACAACCTGGTCCAATCCGCTTCCCAGATCGAGACCTACCTGAACCGGATCGCTTCTATCGACCTCAAACCGTCGGATTATGTCGGGACGGGCTATGGGCGGCAATTGTTGCCCTTCGAACAGCAGCATATCAAGTCCGAGATTCTCTGCCACGCGATGGGTGCGCATGCCTGTTTCCCGAATACGCGCACCGTGCTTGACATCGGTGGACAGGATACGAAAGCGATTCAGGTCGACCAATACGGACTCGTGACGAGCTTTCAAATGAACGATCGCTGTGCCGCTGGATGCGGACGGTATCTGGGTTACATAGCCGATGAGATGAGCATGAGTGTGGGGGAGTTGGGGCCGATGGCGATGAAGGCCACGCACGAAGCGAACATCTGCAGCACCTGCACTGTCTTTGCCGGAGCGGAACTCCGCGAATACCTGAATCTTGGGGAGAAGAAAGAAAATATCCTGGCGGGCTTACACCGGGCGATAGTCCAGCGCGCGTTTGCGCTCCTGGCGCGATCAGGCGGCGTGCGCAACGAGCTGACCTTCACCGGCGGCGTCGCTCGCAATCCGGCCATTGTGAAGTATGTCGGCCAGATGGTGCTGAACAACTACGGCGCAGTGACGATCAACAATCATCATGATTCCATCTTCATGGGGGCGCTGGGCGCGTCCCTGTTTGCGGCGAGGCGGAAATGAAGTCGAATTCACTGACTTTGGGCATAGATGTCGGTAGTAGTTTTATCAAGATGGCCCTCGTTGATTACAACGAACACCCTACAGTGATTGAAATTGTCAACGAGCGCATTCGCCGCCGCAACCCAGCGCATGTCATCGAGCATTCCCTGGAGCGTCTGCTCGAAAAGCACGGCCTGCTCTATGACGACCTGCTTTACGTGGCCTCGACCGGTGAAGGGGAACTGGTGCCACGCAAGCGCGGGCATTTCTACAGCATGACCACCCATGCGCGCGGGGCATATCACTATCATCCGGAAGCGCGAACCGTGGTCGATATGGGAGCGCTGTTTTGCCGGGTGATGTCGCTTGACGGCGCGAGAGTGCGAAACTACGCCATGACCGGTCAGTGTGCCTCGGGGTCGGGACAGTTTCTCGAGAATATCACGCGCTACCTCGGGGTGACGATCGATGAAGTCGGCCCGAAGTCGCTGACCTCGACCAACCCGGCTCAGACCAGCGGCATTTGCGCTGTGCTGGCTGAGACCG
>CXWL01015477.1_pt1 | contig 14102 bp, 10 predicted proteins | sample 590931 | NCBI WGS metagenome assembly CXWL01 (sample SAMEA3498368, study PRJEB10139) | groundwater metagenome | biome: water well; material: biofilm material | place: Germany | collected 2015-04-27 | reverse complement strand
TAGAGCGAACGGCGCTTCTTGCGGTCTTTCACGCCTTGGGTGTCCAAGACGCCGCGCAGGATGTGATAGCGCACGCCCGGCAAATCCTTCACCCGGCCGCCGCGTATCAGCACCACCGAGTGCTCCTGCAGATTGTGGCCCTCGCCGGGGATGTAGCACACCGCCTCGATGCCGGTGGTGAGGCGCACTTTGGCGACCTTACGCAGCGCCGAGTTCGGCTTCTTTGGCGTCGTCGTGTAGACGCGGGTGCAGACGCCACGCCGCTGCGGGCTGGCTTTCAGCGCCGGCGACTTGTTGCGCACCGGCTTCGGTGACCGGGGCTTCCGGATCAGCTGGTTAATCGTCGGCATTTCGCCCTTTTCTCTTCCCGTTCTACCAAACTCAAGTAGCGCGCCGGGCGACCTCCCCACCTGAAGTGAGCCGAGACCGCCGAATGGCGCGCGACAAATTTCCAATCGGCGGGGCCCGGATTGTCTCGTGACGCGGGGCAGCCGTTCCGAAAGAGCGGCGAGACATAAAGGTGGGGGGCCGGCAGGTCAAGGCGTTGTGCGTGACCATGGCGCCGCGCAGACCGAGAAAATTTTCGCGGCGAAATTCGGTTTGCCCGATGCCGCGCCGCACGTCCGCCTTCATCGCCATGCGTCAGGCCGTCGGCATCCGTCGGCGCGGGACCGCAAACGAAAAGCGGCGGACCCGAGGGCCCGCCGCAATCAAAGTAGAACAATAATTCAATCGCTCCTAGAACCGCAGACGGGTTCCCGCGGAGAAGCGACGGCCGAGACCATCGTAGATGTCCGGGAACGTGGTCCAGCCAACGGTCTGACCAAGGTCGCCGTTGGTGCCTGTCGTTTCGACATAATCGTCGAACACGTTGCTGACCCCGAAGAAGACCTCCGCGTTCTCCGACATATCGAAGCGCACCTGGGCGTTATGGAACCACTTCGTGCCGATGATGTACCCAGAGTCCTGGCCGAACAGATCGACCTGGCCGATATAAGCCCCGCTCCAGTTAAAGGTCAGCGGACCTTGGCGGTAGGTGAAGCGCACGACGCCCTTGTCGCCAGGCAGACCGATCGAGTTTTCGGTGTGCAGTTGCCCGGCAGGATCGCCTGGGAAGGCCACGCGCGAGAACTCGCCCAACTTGGTGTAATTGGCGGTCAAGTTGATTTGCCCATCCGCTAAGAACGTTCCCTGCAAAAGCCCGGCATCGGCAAAATTGAGCGACCAAGCCGCCTGGTAGTCGACGCCGTGCGTCTCGATCGTCGCCAGGTTCTGAAGGTTCGAGTTCACCTGATCAACAGCGCCGATGCTCGGCCCCGCTGCGAAGCGCACCACGTTCGCGCAGAACGCGCTGCCCGCATTGAAGGCATTAACTACGGTGCCGATCGGATTGCCGGAGGCATCAGCTCTGCCGTAGCAGTTGAACAGCGAAGTCTGGCGTCCCAGCGAGCCAACCCCATCTGCAATCTCGATCTGATAATAATCAGCCGAGAACGTGAAGCCAGAGAGCCAGGGATTGTCCAGCGGAGACCTCAACACGAAGCCCGCCGTAAACGTGTCTGCAGTCTCCTCGAACAGATTGACGTCGCCGCCGCCTACGAAGCCGCCCACGCCTTGTACTTCAGGTTGGGTGAGCACCAAGCCGCCGGTGAGGTCGACACGTTGCTTTACGAGCGGGTCGGCATAGCAATTGACCGCCGCCAGCGAACCGACCGTTGCGAGATTTACGCCGCTTGCGGTGACGTTCGCAGTGTTCGCCACATCCTCGCGAACATTGAAGAACGCAGGGGTGCCGCCGCTCAAGGTGAGGCCGGAGCACGGATCGCTGACGACCGCAAAAGTCTCGCCCGGAGGGCCGAACAATTCGCCAACGTTCGGCGCCCGCACGGCGCGCGCCGCTTGAGCACGGAAACGCAAGCCGTCGAACGGCTCGTATTCGAGGCTCGCCGCGTAGGCCTGAGTCTCCAGCTCTGAGCCCGCACGCTCGTAGATCGAGTGCCGGGCGGACAGGTTCAACGTCAAATCCTGCGCAAACGGTAAATCACGCAGAAGCGGAACCTGCAATTCGCCGAAGACTTCGCCGACTTGGAACTTGCCAAAGGTCGGCGGCGCCACGTTGCCGGCGTTCTGGCCGGTGCGGGTCAGCGCGTCGGTAACATCTGCAGCCGCTTCGTTGCGCGACTCCGCGCCGAGAACCCAGCTGATGTCGGCTGGGAGAATGCCCGTTCCGAACGAGCCTTCGAGGAACCCGATCGCGTAGGTCTGCTCGTTGTAGGCGTTGCGCAGCGTTGCGCCGTCGATCCAGTTGAGCATTTGCGGTGTGATCGAGCCGGCCCCCGTGAACAAATCCAACGGTACGCAGCCTTCGGCCCGGGCGGCGGTATCGCGGCAAACGATGTCGTTCGTTGTCAGCGGGTTGCCATCGAGGTCGATGGCATCGAGCGCGTAGCGTACGTTTTGCGCGATGATCTGGCCTTCGCCGTTCTGCGTGTCTGACGTGCGCGCATAGTTCACCGCGACTTCGTAGTGAACATCCGGGCTCAGGTCGCCACGGAAGCCCGTTAACAAACGGAAGGTTTCGCGTTCAGCGTCGGATCCGCGGGTACCCACTTCCACCAGGCGGCGGGCGAAGCCGATGACCAGGTCGTTGACGCTTCTTCCTGCGTTACCTGGCCGAGCCAGAACCGCATTTACTATCGCCGCCGGGATCAGCGGGTTCGCCAGCGGAATACCATTGAAGCACTCAAGGATGTTGCCGTCGCCGTCGCTGTCGCTCGCCGCGGAATCGCAGAACGACTCGGTCGGATAAATGTCGGCGGTTCCCATCGCGAAGGGCTCGATATCCGTCGCTGTTTCAGTGCGCCCGTAAATCGCCTCGGCGAAGATCTCCATCGAGGGGGATATCTCATAATTCAGCATCGTCTGGAACGAGAANNATTGACATTGCCGGCTGGGCCGGAGGTCACGATCAGGCGCGTATTGGCCGAGAAGCTGCTGAAGGCGGGGCAGATTTCGGTGGTGATGCCTGTGGCCGCGCAGTCGAGGCCCATGCCTTGATCGCCGCGGTTGCGTGCGTACACGCCGTTTTCCTTGTTCCAGGAGGCATTCAGCACGGCGTTGCCGCGGCCGTCGGCGAAATTCGACCCAACTGTAAAGCTGGCGCCAAAATTTTCGAAGTCTTCCCGCTCGGTGATGCCGCCGCGCAGGTTTACAACAACGCCTTCAAAATCGCGCTTGGTGATGACGTTGATGACGCCCGCAAGCGCATCGGAACCATACACCGCGGACGCGCCGCCCGTGATCACGTCGACGCGATCGATGAGTTCGGTCGGGAGCATGTTGAAGTCGACGATGTTCGACGCGGCGACGCCGCCGACGAAGCGACGGCCGTTCAGCAGGACGAGGTTGCGGTTTTCGCCGAGGTTGCGCAGGTCAACGGTGTTGACGCCGCCAAACTGCGTAGAAAACACAGAGCTGGTGGATGTGATCGCCGGGACGCCGGACACCGGCAGGTCCCGCAGAACGTCTTGTGCGTTGTTGGAGTTCGAGAGGTCCAGGATTTCAGAGCCGATCGACTGCACCGGAACTGGCGAGTCCAGGTTCGGCTGACGAATGCGCGTGCCCGTGACGACGATGACGTCTTCGTCTTCAGCGCTTTCCTGCGCATAAGCAGCCGGTGCGCCAGTGAGCGCCGCCGCGGCCGCCGCGAGCACGGAGGCCCCCGCCAGCAAAGACTTGCGCTGTCCACTCTGCGTCTTCTTGTTTGACATGTTTCGAACCCCCTAAGAGCGCCGGGCCATCGCCGAAACAGCTCGGCGCCCGTTCATCGTCTAACCAACGGGCGACTTCGCCCACCTGCACGTGCTAGCGGCAGCTCTCGTCCCGCCAAGGACGACCGGACCTAAGGCCCGGAGTCGACTCCCGCGATGCTGCAGTAACGCTAACGACACATTTTCACCAAGGTCAAACGCCTCTTGTCGCATTTTGACAATTTGGTTCGCGTGCTGTGTCGAACAAACACGAAACATTACATTACACAAAAGTAATATTACAGACGCCTGCTTGAGAGCAGGCCGGCGCCTAGTGTTTCTGCTATGCTGAGGTGGCGATTTTTCAGCGCCTCCAATCTTCGAGGGAACTCAATGAGATACCTTATCGCCACCCCGCTGTTTCTTCTTGCCGGGGCCGCCCAAGCACAGGCGCCGACCCCCGAGACCCAGCCGGAATCGCTGACAAGGGTGTATGCCTGCTCACAGATCAGTGATGACGCCCAACGCCTGCAATGCTTCGACTCTGCGGTGTCACAGCTTCGCCAAGCAGATGCTCAGGGCGACTTCGCAGCAGTGGACCGACGCCGCGTAGAGGAGATTCGTCGCGAGTCTTTCGGCTTCAGTCTCCCCAGCGTGGCGAGCCTAATCCCCCGCATCGGCGGCGGCGAACGTGCAGAGGAGCAGGAGAGCATCCAGGTCCGCATCGCACAAATCACCACACGCGCGGATGGCTATCGCATCTTTATCATGGAGGACGGCCAGCGCTGGCGCCAGTTGGAGCGCAGGCATCTGACATTCCGCGTCGGCGACCAAGTGACCATCAGGCGTGCGAGCCTCGGTAGCTTCATGCTCGTTCCCGAGGGCAATGGCGGCGCCCACCGGGTCCATCGCGAAAACTAAAGGCGGCGCGCGACTTAGCGCTGTTCGTGATCCAAGCCCTGGTCTCTTTAGGGCCACACGCTTTAGGCATCCAGCGACACGGTGCGGCGCGCCGCCGCCATCAGTTCGCACACCAGCGCGTGTTCGGCTTCTGACAAGAACGGATTCCAAACATCGAAGATCAGCACCACACGCAATTGGTCGCTGTCGTTGCGCGCCTCGTGTTCGATCGTATCGTCGAATACGAGGATCTTTCCGACCTCCCACTGCCGTTTGTCGTAGCCAACCCGATAGGAACACCCGTCAGGGACTATAAGCGGCAAATGCGCCACCACGCGCGCATTGGTTTCACCATTGTGGGGCGGGATGTGCGTGTTGGGCGCCAGCGCCGAGAACATGGCGTTCGGACAAAGCCCGTCGATGGAGGCCATGGAGACCGCTTCCAAGGCCTCCGCCGTCCTCGGGCAGCGAGCCAAATTCTCCGCCACGGGGCGGCCGGCCCGCCAGAGGTGAAATGCGCTCCAACGCGGCGAGTGGTTGAGTTCTTTCCATTGGTTGACAGGCGCGCCCGGCTTGTACGCCACATAGGGCTGAAATTCTTCGCCGCCGCCCTCGTCGAGGAGCGCCAATAACTCGGCGTGAATGTCAGCAGTCGCCGCCTCAACCGCAGCAACCCATGGAAACAGCGACACATCGAAGAACGGGACCGCAGAGAGGCGCGGCACGTGAAGCTGGTTGCATTGGGACCGATAGGGCTCGCTGANNCCGCCATGATCGACGCTGCTTCTTGCCAGCGCGCCCTTGCGGCGAGCGGCAGCGACACCAATGAGTCCTTCATCGACTCATTGAGAGACCCCTCCATTGTCGCCGAGAAATTGTCCGCAACACTTCGGGCATGGGAGAGCTGGAGCCGCAAGCCGTCCGGCCACTTCTGCTCGGGCGGCGCGAACTTCACCGCGCTGCGATAATAAAGAGCGGCGCCAGCCGCCATTCCCTGCCGCTCCAGCCAAGCCCCCTTGGCCAATATCGCCGGCAAAAAATAAGCGTCTATCGCCAGCGCCGCTTCGATCGCGGCGAGTTCACCGGGCAAGTCGTTGAGTTCACGCCGGATGACCCCAAGCGTCAATCGCGCCATGGCATCGCCAGGAGAGGCGGCGCACGCGGCCTCCATGCGTGAGGCCGCGGCGGCAAAGTCCCGCCGCTGCATGGCGTGAACGCCAAGGCTGAACAGCGCCGCAGCGTTGTTCGCGTCGAGACTGCGCACGTCCTCCCACAGGCGTTCCGCTGTCGGCCAATCGCCTCTTTGTGCAGCCTCGCGCGCCGCAGCAGAAATCGCGTTTATGTCCATTCGAACGTCGCCTTGGCCAAATTCAAGCTAGACGGCCTACTCAGGGATTCAATGGAGAGTGCTGCCCAAAAAGCAACATGGCGGACCCAGGAGGGCCCGCCATGAAGCTTTTTTAGTTACATCAAAGAGAACGATCAGAACTTCGCTTGCACGCCAACCGAGAGTACGCGGCCAAGCACGTCATAAGAAGACGGGTAGGTGTTGCCGCTGTTAAAGGTGGTTGGCCCGATGCCGGTCGCGACAAACGGCGCGTCCTCGTTGGTGACATTGGTTACGGTCAGGTTGATCCGCCATTGATCGTTCACCTGCCACTGCCCTGCCAGATCGATGTAGCTGAGCGAATCGATGCTCAAAGATTTGGCGATGTCTGCAGGATCGACGCCAAGTTCATCGACAACACCCGGGACGGCCAGCCCTGCCGAGGTGCGCTGATCCAGGTCGACGCCGCTCTGGTAGCGCCACCGATAGGAGAGGTCGAAGTCTCCATAATGCCAGGTCGTCCGCTGAACGAACCTGTCCTCGGAGACTGGACCGCCGACCGACGCGTTTACTGTGCTGGGAAGGCCGCAGGTCTTTCCATAATAGCCCAAGCAATCCACAACGCCGCTGCTCGGGTTGTATTCGGTGGCCAGCAAGTGGGTGCCGTCGAACGATGCCTCCACTTCACCCCATGCGCCGATGTCCCAGGTGTAGGCCAACCCGTAATCAATGCCCTCAACTTCCACTTCACCGATGTTCTGCGTCCGTTGATTGACGCCAAACGCCGGATCGCCCTCCATCGTGCCATTGATCGTGTTTCGGGTGATCAGCAGGCAGTCCGCCGCATTCGGATCGGCCATAGTGTTTCGGGTGGGGCTATAGCAGCCATCAAGCACATCGAACGCCGGACGAATGGAAATGGCGTCGTTCACCTTGATGTTGAAATAATCCACCGTGACCGAGAAACCAGGCAATTGCGACGGCCTGAACACGCCGCCAATTGTGATCGTATCGGCCTCTTCCGGATCGAGGGCTGGGTTGCCGCCCGAGAAGTTGTTCACTTGGCCCGACGTAGGCTGAGCGAGCACCGCTGGGTTCGGCACACCTGTCGCGACGCAAAGATTGAACAACGTCGCGTTGCCCGCAAGCGTAACGCCCGCGCACGGGTCAACCAATAGGTCCCCGGTGCCTGGCGTGAAGGGTCCGAACAACTCGTTGATATTGGCCGCGCGGACCGCTCGCTGATACATCGCGCGAAGGCGCAGGCCTTCGAATGGCGTCCAGTCACCGCCGAACTTATACGATTCCACACGCCCCGAGCTGGAATAGTCGGACGTGCGGTAGCCGAGTTCCAAATTCAGCGATTCCGCGAATGGCGCGTCCTCGACCAACGGCACGAGCGCTTCGCCGAAGGCTTCAAGGACGTCATATTCCCCGCTGACAGGCAATGTTTGGCCGAAGCCGGGGGAAATCCCGGCCTGCGACGCCGCGTCAGGGCGATAGTCCGACGCCTCATTGCGATATTCGACCCCGAACGACACGCCGATAGGCGATGACGCAAGCGGGCTCTTGAACGCGCCCAGGTCGCCGGTGACGGAGCCCGTCGCATATTCTTGTGTCGTAAGCGCCTGGACTTGAAGATTAAGCCGGATGAAATCGAGCGCCGCGGCCGTAGGCGCAGTCGCCGGGCTGAAGATGTTCAACGGCGAGCAGAAATTCGACGGGTCCGAACAGGTGTTCGCATCGAGCGCAAAGAGCGCCTGTTGAACGCGCGTTGCGTCGATGTCGTTGTTCTGTTGACGCTTCAGGCTGCTCTCGCCGCGCGCAAACGCAACGTCATAGCTCCAGGTATCGTTGATGTCGCCGCGCACGCCCGCGAGCATTTGGAAAGTGTCATACTCGAAGGAATATTGCCGCGCGCCGACGTCCACCCCGCGCCAGCGCAGACCAACGTCAACGCATTGCGCGAAGGCAGGATCGGCGCACGCTATCACCGGGTTGTTCGCAGCCAAATAATTCGACGCCTGCGCATTCAAGAACGGGCTGTTGAGCGGGACTTCAAAGGCCAGTCCGAACGTTCCCGAGGAGGCAAGTTGGGGCGCGCTGGTTGAGCTGCTATACACAAAACGCGAGTAAACCTCGACGTTCGGGTTGATCTCGTAACTCGCGATCGAAGTCGCGTTCCAACGTTGTTGCGGCGCCTGGTAGAGGTTTTGCCCATTGAAGTCGAAGAACTGATAGAAAGGCACCAGATCGCCGTTCGCCGCAAATTGCGTGCGGCCTCCAACGGCCGAATCGACGCCAGAAGGCACCGAGGTCGAACTGGCGCCGGGCGACAACGCGGCTGGTCCCTTAATTTGGAATACCGACTCACGATCCAGCCAGCTCAGGCTCAACGCAGCGTTTCCTCGGCCGTTGTCGAAGCTCGCCCCCAAGGTCAGCGCAACAGAATCGGTTTGCCCGGTGTCGTGGAGATCGTTTTCACTGTGCTCCGCGCGGATATCGACGCCTTGGAAATCGTCGTTCAGGATAAAGTTGACGACGCCCGCCATGGCGTCAGAGCCGTACACGGCGGAAGCGCCGCCCGTGACAACGTCCACCCGAGAGAGCAGCGCAAGCGGCACTGCGCTTACGTCAAACAGCCCGCCTGGCCCGAAGCCGACCATTCGCTTGCCGTCGATTAGGGAAAGGGTGCGCGGTTCGGAAAGGCCGCGCAAATCCAGCGTCGACGCTCCCGAAGAACCGTTGTTCACCTGGGCGCCGTTTCCGGAGCCGAATTGCGGCTGATTGCGCAGGATTTCTTCGACATCCACCGGCTGCTGCAGAGCGAGTTCTGCGCCGCCCACGGTGGAGATCGGACTGTTAGAGACGAAACCAGGGCGAGCGATGCGCGAGCCGGTGACGACAATCACGTCCTCTTCTTCGCCAGCTGAGTCCTGAGCGGCGGCCGGCGCGGCCGTGAACACCATCGCTGCCGCTGCGAACAGCGAGGAGCCAGTCATCAACAACTTATTACGCGTACCCTTAGCTGAATCGGCCATTTCCTCATTCCCCTCAGAAGCGCAAAGCGCACTGGAGCCCCTAAGCGCGACCGCCGCGCCACCGGTGCGAGGGACGCCGCGAGGCGCCCCAGCCGACTCCAAGTTAAGGTTAATCTGTATTCGATCGGCCACACCAACACCACATCGACTGTCGCAAAATTTTGATTTTCGTCGTAATTGTGGCTCATTCGCAACCGCGCTGACCCGGCGGTGGGCTAGCGTCACCGAGCGAAACGGGCAAAATATCGCCCGACGGCCCTAGATATTACGAAATGGCAATAATGTTGAAACCACCAAGCGCGCTCCTTCCGGGGATCATCTTCGCCCTTTCCGGCGGTTGCGCTTTTGCTCAAGCCCCCCCCGCCGATGCGGGCCTTCGCGACCAAGTGCGATCATGCGCTTCGCTGAGCGACGGCGCCTCTCGCCTTGCCTGCTACGACGAAATCGGCGCGGGATTGGCCCAATCCGACCTGCAACAAGGCGCCGCCGGCGCATCAGCGCCCCCGGAGTGGAGCATTACACTGGACCGAGAGCGGGTCGAAGCACTGCAGCGCGAGACGTTCGGTCTCAGCACGCCGAGCATCGCCCAAATGCTACCCGGATTCGGCGACCGGAGATCTGAAGTAGCAAGCGTGGAAGCGACAATCGCGCGCATCATTGACCATCGGGACGGCAGCTTCACTTTCATAATGGACAACGGCCAACGCTGGACTCAAACCGAGCCCCAACGCGCTTCGAACGTGAGGGTTGGCGATACCGTCACTATCCGGCGCGGACTTCTCGGTAGCTTTGTCCTCTCACCCCAGCGCGGCGGCGCCCCCCACCGCGTTCGTCGAGAGAACTAGGAGGTCCGCTGTACGCGAACGCGATGGACATAGCGCAGTTGAACCTGGTCGAGGCCACTAAGAGCGCCCAAGCGCTGAAAGCTGAGGGAAGGCTAGCGGAGTCGATCGCGGCCCATCGGCGAATTGTCGAAGCCCACCCCGCCAACGCAATCGCCTTGCACAATTTGGCTTCCGCCTTGGGCGATGCGGGGTGCTGGGCCGAAGCGGCACGCTGCCTTAGCGTCGCCCTCGGGATGGGGCTCGACGCGCCCGAAACCTGGCATGTGCTCGCGCGAAGCCAGCAGGCCATTGGGCAGCTCGATGATGCTGAGGCCAGTTACCGCGAATCTGCGCGCCGAAGGGACAGCGCAAACGTCCATCGCGACCTGTTGCAATTGCGATGGATGCGTACTGGCGACATCGAACTCTCTCTCATAGACCTCGATCGCGCCCTGGCCCAGGCGCCAGGCTCGCGTGACTTGATCTTGATTAAAGCGCAGGCGCTACAAGAGGCCGGGCGCGGGCAGGCTGGTCTTGAGTTGCTGCTGTCGGCGGCAGCCGCATCGGAGGACGGCAACTTCGCCACGATCGTGGCGCAAACTGCGTTGGCTGTTGGAGAGATCGACGTCGCGGCGCGGCACGCCTCTCTGGCCATAGCAAGGGCGCCAAACCTTCCCGCGGCACATGCGGTGCTCGTGGAGACCTTTTTGGCGACAACCCAGATTGAGCGCGCCGACGCCGCGGCTGCGGAATTCCGACGCCGATGGCCGATGGACCAGCATGCAATAGCGCTCCAGGCTGTTGTCTGGCGCTTATTGGCTGATCCCCGTTACGCCGACTTGTACAATTACGACGCCTTGCTGCGCACGGCGACCCTAACGACGCCGCCGGGCTGGCCGTCGCTTGGAGAATACCTGGCGGACTTGGCGGGTGAACTGAAGCAAGCCCACGTCTATCGCGCCCATCCGTTTGCGCAGTCGATCAAAGGCGGAAGCCAGGCCGCCGATCTGCTGCAGCTGGAGAGCCCCGCTATCGGCGCGCTCCCTTCCGCCCTGGCGGCGCCATTGCGGGGTTACATCGATGTGCTTGGCGCAGGTCATGATCCTGTGCGTTCGAGAAACCTCGGCAATTACGCATTCCAGGGAATGTGGTCGATCCAAATGAGCGCCGGCGGTCGCCACATTAATCACGTTCACCCGAAGGGCTGGATTTCGTCGGCATGCTATGTGGAAATGCCCCTCGAGAGCACGGGGCGCGAGGGATGGACCAAGTTCGGAGAGCCAAGCTTAGCGGAACTCCTGGGGCTTGAAGCTGAGCGCCATATCGAGCCGGCGCCGGGCCGTCTCGTGCTCTTTCCATCCTATATGTGGCACGGCACGATCCCCTTCTCAGGCGACGGCATGCGTCTGACATTTGCCTTCGACCTTGCTCCCAGCGACTGACCAGCGCGTTGACTACATCGCGCCGACCTTCCCGGTCTCGTGGCCGCGCCTCTCCCCCGCCCCATCGTCCTGCGCTCGATCCGCCAGCGCCACATTATACACCTGCGCCGCCACCGCTGCAGCAAAGCTACAGCCATTGCGCAGCACGATCGCCGTAGCGCCTTCGCGCCGCAGCGCCTCAATGAACCCATCAAGCGCCGCCCGATAGCGCGGCCATCCCTCGCTCGACTCGCCGAACGTCGACCAAAGTCCGCGCCACGTATGAATGAACCGCGCGGCCGCCAGGCTGGTAGCTTCGAAAGCCGGGTGCCGCGGGTCACCTTCGGACAACAAGAAATCGATGTGCTCGCGCACCTCCCACGGGGTCATGACGGTCGGCACGTTCGCAGTTTCGAAATCGAGCGCCGACGCCGGAACGCCTTGCGGCGCGATCCGGCGAGGCGTCCAAGGCGCTGTCGAAGCTTGGCTCGGGTTACGACCGTTCATAGCAAGTGGCCAGAAGCCCTCGCCACCCACGGTGTCGACCACAAGATGAATTCGCGATTGCACAGCGTCGTTGATTACCCGGTGAAGCTCCCAAGTGTCGAAAATCCAGAGCTCTCCGGCCTTCATGTTAATCTCGTCCGGCCCGCAAATGAACCGAACGGTCGGCTGCGTTACAATTGGCACGTGAACACGCATCCGCTCGCGCCAATAATAGTGGGCGTCATAATGGGGCGAGACTTCGGCGTGGCCAGTCAAACGCATCAGCCGAGTTCGCCCCACCGAAGCCCCAAGGCTGGCGACGACGTCGACCAAATAGGGACATCGCTGCATATGCGGCGTCGGACGCATCGGTCCCTTGAATGATTCCTCGCGCGGATTCCCGTTGACCGAGACGAGCGGCAAAAAATCGTTGCCGGCGAAATTCTGCGGGTGCGGCAGCCATGCCGCTTCCTCAAGCGCGCCCACCTCCGCGGCCAGCCTCTCGGCGTCGCACAGCAGCGGCAATTGCAGAAAACGCGAACGCAATTTCATGGATTTCGCACTTCTTTCCTCGTTGTCCCCACTTCCAGCGGCACCTGGGTTAGGGCGTTGGCCGCACTCAAGCGGGCCGCCAACCCACGCCGCTAAAGTGAATCGTCATAAACGTGCAGCGGCTTGTCAATTGGTATCAATCCGTATCCAGCGCCCGCATCCCCGCTTCGTCATAGCGTTCGCCGGTCACGCGCTCGGCCAGCGCCCCGAGACGGCTCATGTCCGCGTCGGTCAACACCACATCCCCCGCGCCGAGATTGGTGCGCAGATTGGCGAGTTTGGTGGTGCCGGGAATGGCGTGAATGTTGGGCGCGCGGGCAAGCACCCAGGCCAGCGCCACCTGTGCGGCCTTGGAATTCTTCTCGGCCGCGACCGCCTCGATCTCGCGCACCAGAGCCCGATTGGCCTCGAATGCGTCGCCGGCGAAGCGCGGCGACAGTCGGCGGAAATCGCGGTCGCTGGCGGCGTCTACCGAAAACGCGCCCGTCAGCATGCCGCGACCCAGGGGCGAATACGCCACCAGCGAAGCGCCGACTTCCGTGATCGCAGGCAGCACATTGTTTTCCACGTCGCGCGTGAAGATCGAATACTCAGTTTGAATCGCCGCAATCGGATGCACCTTGGCGCCGCGGCGGATGTTTTCCGAACTGGCCTCGGACAGCCCAATCGCGCGCACTTTGCCTTCCGCCACCAGCTTCGCCATCGCGCCGATTGTCTCCTCGATCGGGCGCTTCTTGTCGGGACGGTGCAGGTAATAGAGATCGACGTGGTCGGTCCTGAGCCGCGTTAGCGATTGCTCGATGGCGCGGCGCATATTGGTTTCGCCGCCATCGACGCCGAGACGCCGCCCTGTGGACCAGTCGATGACAGGGCCGAATTTGGTGGCGATGAACACCTTGTCGCGCTTGCCGGCGAAGGCCTCGCCGAGCTGCTCTTCGTTGGTCATGTAGAGTTCGGCGGTGTCGAAATGATCGACGCCCAGATCGATGGCTTGCGCGATCAGGGAATTGACGTCCGCTTGCGCCATCGGCGGGCCATAGAAGGCCGACATCCCCATGCAGCCCAGCCCGATCGGGTTGAGCTTCGGGCCGCCTCGGCCCAGTTCGCGTTTATTCATACTTGGTTCCTCCGCCACCGCGCCAACCTCTTAGACAACGAATTTATTCCAAACCACCTAGCATCGTCATTCCGGCCTCGCGAAGCGAGAGCCGGAACCCAGGGGCAAACGCACAGCGCTCCGTCTTCCCCTGGGTTCCGGGCTCGATGCTGCGCATCGCCCCGGAATGACGGCGGAGGACAATGATTCAAGCGACGGCATTTTGGTGAACGCTGGCGCCGACGCAGCGCTGGCGCATCCCCGCGGCGCACCCTATTTTGCGTTCATGCCCCGTTCCCAGCTTCCCGGCGTCGCCGAAGCGTCCGCCATCTTCGACGCCACCGCCGCGATCTGGACGCCGCACCGGCCCGAGCGGGCGTGGGAAAAACTCGAGGGCGGTCGCGCGTTCAAGCTGGTGTCGGATTACGAGCCCGCCGGCGACCAACCCACCGCCATCGCCGATCTGATGGCCGGCCTTGAGGGGCGCGAGCAGGACCAAGTGCTCCTCGGCGTCACCGGCTCGGGAAAGACCTTCACCATGGCGCAAGTGATCGCGCGCGCGCAGCGCCCGGCGCTGATCCTCGCGCCGAACAAAACGCTGGCCGCCCAGCTCTATGGCGAGTTCAAGCAATTCTTTCCGGACAACGCGGTCGAGTATTTCGTCTCGTACTACGATTATTACCAGCCGGAAGCGTACGTGCCGCGC
>CXWL01001539.1_pt1 | contig 14102 bp, 14 predicted proteins | sample 590931 | NCBI WGS metagenome assembly CXWL01 (sample SAMEA3498368, study PRJEB10139) | groundwater metagenome | biome: water well; material: biofilm material | place: Germany | collected 2015-04-27 | reverse complement strand
ATGAAAAAACGCGGTGTCGGCGCTCCAAATATTGAAACCATGAAAAGCGGCAATCTTCGGCGAGAGCACTCGTCCGCGATGAGGCGCATATGCGGTGTAAGAATATTTTTAACATTCTCTATAGGGTTCGCTTTTGCGATACACAGAAACAATAGTAAGCGAGTTATCGTATCAGCACACCAGTCGGCGCACAGTCGCCATATATTGCGTAGTCTTCCAAGACTGTATCTTGGAATTGCGGCGGGGAATGGAAAGAAAAAAGAGCTACCACGAACTACATATTTTGTAAGAAAGTGATTTGAACTGTGAGGTGCGCAATGTGGACAGGTCCCATCACTAACAACCCATCTCTTGACACTATTCATTGTTCTAGTATACAATGTGCCAAGATTTATTGGAAGGAAGTGATTACTTTGAGCAAATCACTGCGCGGGATTGAAGATGAGGGATACAAGGATGGTATGAATCATGAGTACGATCCGCCTCACAGCAGCATCTTTCAAGGATACTCGAAAGAGGCAACCGAGGAACTAAAAGCCTACAACAAAGGCCACGAGGAGGCCAAGAAGGATCGTGATTAAGTGACCACTCCTACCTCAAAACAGGCGCGAACAATTCTTGTTTGCGCCTGTTTTATTTTTCTTCGTAAATATTAAAAATACACAATTGTTTCTTGTAGAAATTGGGGGCAGTCACTACGAATACCTGTGCGCATCCACCGCGTTTAGCAAACCCCATTCTACGATGCGTGAATGGATTCTGCCGAAATAGTGTAGAATACAAAACACACTATTATGAAAATACATTACTTTTCGGGCGAGGCGTGGGAAGAGGCATATGTGCGCGAGAAGCTCGCCGAGCACGATATTGTTTTTCATGACGGCTCTATTGCTGCGCATCCTGACCTGACAGACCCTGAAGCAACAGTTCTTTGTACGTTTATAGAATCACATATCGGCGAAGCGGAGCTCAATCGATTCCCTGCTCTGAAACTTATTGCGACCCGATCGACCGGTTATGACCATATCGACCTTGCAACAGCAGCGGCAAAAGGCATCGCAGTAGTGAACGTGCCTTTCTATGGTGAAAACACCGTAGCGGAATTTGCGTTCGCCCTCCTTCTTGCTCTTTCGCGCCGCATTGTCGATGCAGACGAACGCGTACGGGAATCCGGACTTTTCTCACCCGTTGGACTGCGCGGCTTTGATCTCGCCGGTAAAACTATTGGTGTCGTCGGTACTGGACACATCGGTGCTCACGTTATCCGCATGGCGCAAGGCTTCGGTATGAAAGTCATAGGGTTTGATGCTTTCCCGAACGCAGATCTCGCTCATACACTCGGCTTTACCTACCTGCCGCTCTCCGAACTGCTCGCGACCTCCGACATCATCACCCTGCATGTCCCCTACAACGAACACACGCACCACCTTATCAATCGCGAAAATATCGGCAGCATCAAAAAAGGCGCCTACCTCATCAACACCGCGCGCGGAGCCGTTCTTGAGACACAAGCGCTTGTCGAAGCACTGAAAAATGAGGTCATTGCAGGTGCCGGACTCGATGTGCTCGAGGAAGAGGGCCATCTCGCTGACGAAGCAGCGCTCCTAACTACTGCACATCCGCATGAAGAAGATCTTAAGACCGTCCTTGCAGATCACTATCTCATCAACCATCCACGTGTCATCGTGACGCCACACCTCGCCTTCAACACGACCGAGGCCGTGAAGCGCATTCTCGATGCCACTATCGAAAACATACAACACTTCAACGCGGGAACGCCTTCAAACACTGTTGCTGCGCACCACTAAAATCCCTCCAGCAAGGCGTGATAACATGTTTTCTAAAGCCCAACTTGAGCACATAGGGACCCTCATTCTCCTTGCCATTGGATATTCGTGACAATTTCGTACTTTACTCGCGCAAATGAAGCGACGATTACTGCGATTATTCAGGATGGAGATGCGATGAGCATGATCAGCTTCATTGCGCTCACGATGCTGTGTGTCATATTTATCATTCCACTTGAAATCGTATTCCTCATTCCTCTTGGTGCAGTAGTGTGGGGACCCATACCAACAGCGCTCATGAGTATTACAGGATGGCTACTTGGAAGTATGGTTGCCCTCGGTATTGCTCGAACATTTGGAGCTCCAATTGTAGGAAAGATGGTCGGACTCGAACAAATACAAGCGATCGAAACGCGCATACCGAAGAAAAATCTCTTCTGGACAGTCGTGTTTCTGAGACTCACAGTCTCAGTTGATATTTTGAGCTATGCGCTCGGACTTTTCAGTAAAATGCCGCTTCGCCAATATGCACTCGCGACGCTAATAGGTGTCACTCCTTTTGGTTTTTATTTCTCCTACGCCGGAACACTATCGTTTTGGTATCAAGTTACGGCGATGGGTGGAGCACTCATACTTGCTACTGCGATTTTGTTCACATACGGTAAGCAAAAAGAGTCGTAACGCACGATATCGAAACCGGACAGCAAAAACCCGGCTTACGCCGGGTTTTGCATTCTTGTTGCCCGTGTCGGTACTGTACCCGTACCCATATTCAAAATCAGATCGATTTGGACGTGATTGCGACACGAAACAGTGCCGAATACGAGAGTCGGAATCGAACTGGAAATACGTTGTATATGCTGAAAACGCAAAAACCACTTTCGTGGTTTTTGCTCGCTTTTCTAGCTGAATAGGGGCGCCGGTACTGTACCGACTTTGACGGGGACAGGAACTGGTTCCTGGCGTCACAACCGTGTTGCGGGGTCCATTATCGAACTGGACTTTCTACGGCCTAGATGCTCAAGTTCGATTCCTGCCCTCATTTTTTGCTTTGCTCGCTGCAGTTCGATTCCTGTTCCCTTCATTACTGTTTTCACAACCGTCGATTCAGCTAATCAATCCAATCTGGCAGAAAATAAAGGTAGAATGAAAACATGGGAAAGAAAATAATAATAGTATTCGATCTCGATGGTGTCTTGTGTGACACTATTCAAGTCGTACGAGAAAATCTGTCGGATATCTATCATGGATTTACCGAAGAAACCCACAAGGAATTAATGAGTGGGAATTCCCACGAAGAGATAAAGAAAGTCACATTGCCAAAAAAAGAAGAAACTGAAGCAGAGACGACTGATCGTAGGTTTAAGTTTGAGAAAAGAAAATCTGAAGCGCCTCTGTATCCAGGCGCTCAAGAATTCCTCAAAGAACTGCATGCTGCCGGATATACTCTCGTCCTAAATACGTCTGCATGGGATCGCACATCAAGACCTCTTCTCGAGAGGGTAGGAATAACAAATCTTTTTGATTTCATTGCGACAGCGGAAACGTCGAAGAGTAAGGTCGAGAAATTCAAAATAATCGCAAAGAAGTACGCTGTACAAAACGACGAACTCCTTTTTATTACGGATACCATGGGCGACATACGAGAAGCAGACGAAGCGGGAGTCCCAACGATTGCTGTAACTTGGGGAGGACATGATAGAGATTATCTGACACGAGAGAAACATGAAAACATGGTCGCCATGGTTGATTCTTTTAAAGAATTAAAGACTTTAATCGTCGCCAATTAAGGCTCCTCCGACATGGCTCATATCCTCTAGTTTTGCTACCATGAGCATCTAAATGGACGCTTCAGAAAAAAAATCCCTGCTTGTAGAAGCACAGCGCGAGACGGCACAAATAATAAGCGCGATAACGCAACAAATACCCGTTGCAGAACAAGTCGTACATGATACCAAAGTTGAAATGTCCCGAACTCATTCGTCGGAGGCGGTATCTCTTATACAAAACCTTCTCGCCATTAGACAACTTCAGCTAGCCGGCCTCAAAGAGGCTTATAACTCGCCATACTTCGTTCGCTGTGATGTAGAGCTCGACACCGATAAGACGACCAAGACACTCCGCTTCGGAAAATTCTCGATTCCCGAGTTTGGTATTTATTCATGGACTACTCCCGCAGCACGGATTCGTTTCAATAAACCTGGTTCATTCTCCTACACAACCAACACAAGAAACGAAATCTCTGGACAGATGAGCCGTGTCGACCAGTACCTCATCGTGCAACAAGAGATACGCTTTATGACGACCGAAATGATTGGTGTGCCACGAACGCTTATCCACCAAGAGAAATTCTCAAGTCACAAAACCGAGTTTATGCTTCCCGAGATCGTTGAGCGTATGGAAAAAGCACAGGATGATATCATCCGAACCGACGCCTACGGTTCATTTCTTATTTCTGGACCCGCAGGCTCCGGTAAAACAACGCTAGCACTTCACCGTATCGCCTACCTTCTCCAAGCGCCGGAATATGCCGACCAATTTGATCCACGTAAAATACTTGTATTGGTACAAGATGATAGCTCTAAACAATATTTCGAAAAACTGCTTCCGAGTCTCGGTATAACAAATGTTGGTATATCCACATTCGATCTTTGGGCCATGGATCTTCTCGATCTTAGTACGTTGTCCTACACTCAGCACTATGGACATTCTGAATCAGAACGTGATTTGTACGCAGCAAGCAAGTATCAGGCTCTGAAAGAACGCGCCTCGGGCCACAAAAAGGATCCTTTCGATTTGCTTGAGAAGTGCTACTACACCCATTTTTCCGATCCTCAAAAGGAACTCTTTGCCACTCAACGCAAAGCAAAAGTACTTGATCGATTCGACCTTACACTACTCCTCCGTGCACACTTAGATACAAAAGGTGCGTTTACCAAACGTCAACGCGTATATAGTCGGACAGCAAAAGATACCGTCAAAACTAGTATGCAGAACGTCGAGGTGAAGTATTCGTTAATCGTCGTCGATGAGGTCCAGAATTATTTGCCCGAACAGATCCACGCTCTACAGTCATGCATATCAGAGGAAACGAAAGCTATGACCTATGTAGGGGATCTCGCTCAACAGACGTCCCTCTTCGCCCTTCGTGATTGGTCGCATGTCGGTGAGGAATTCACGAATGGTCGCGCGGTTCACTTGAGCAAAGTCTATCGCTCTACGCGACAAATACTCGAATATATACGATCGGCCGGTTTTGAAATCGACATCCCAGAAGGTATCCGTGAAGGCGTCGTCGTCCAAGAGTCCACTCTGCCGCTTCCAGATATCTTTCAAAAGGCAAAAGAGATACTTGAACATTCTGGAGATGCTGTTGTTGGTATCATTGGTCTCCAAGACGAGGATATTGCACATTACGCACAGTTCAAGACAACACGCTGCAAAGTCATGACGGCACCAGAGGCACAAGGTCTTGAGTTCGATATCGTCATTTTCATCCGCAATCAAGATGTCACCCACCAAGAGTATCCAGAAAATCTCCGTGTCGAAAAGACAAAAGTGATTCGCGATCAAGTGTATGTTGCGCTCACACGCGCAATGAATGTACTACACGTATTCAACGTCACTCCGAATACACCTCTCTAAGAAAGCATGAATTCCCCCGCGAGAATCCTGTTTGTGTACGCTCCGATGTCGCTCAGCATTTCATCAATCATCCCCTGAATTTCAGCTCTATCTAAGTCTTGAGTCGTGTTTATGATCACCGACCAGGGTTCATCTATTGGCACGTCCGATTGACTCACGAGAAACACTTCGCAAGGAACATGATATTTCTTCCAAATCTTCTGAGCTAAATCCCATGCCATGACGGAATAGAGTTTCCCGCCGTGATATTGAGGATTCTTTCCATTCAACCCCTCTACGCTAAACGGCCGCCGTGAAGAGATGACCCCGCCGAGACGATTACCCCGCCCAACTTGTGCCTCATCTCCAGATTCAATACATGAACCCGTGTATAGCATGTAGACTAGGTCGTCCCGTTGCTCATCTGCCGTATTTAGCGAGAACTCAACCGTAAAATAATCTTTGTATTTTTTAATGACATCACCAATCATCGAGCGGATAGTCAGTATGTTCTTCTTGTATTCATCCATATTCATCACCAGGGTCGAAATCTGAGGAACACAGAGTGTCAAATTCACTTCTTTTTCATTACGAACAGCCATGATTTTTATATCCGAACCAATCCATGGATACTGTTTTTTTGCTTCATCTGAATTGAATGTATTTTCAATCTCAAGAATCATCATCTCAAGTGGCGTATACGGAGCCCAGCCACAGCCAGCCGCTGTATCATTAGAGACAGGCTTCGTGTACTCTGGCAAATCGCTCAGTTTGCTTGGTCTAAAACGAGAGTAGGGTGTTGATCGATCGACATCGGGTGTATCCGTACGTATTCCTCTCGTTGTGTTTGCAGTAATTTCTATCATTAACCTGCAATTGGTGAGGAAATCAAAATTTCTCAATTCCTTTTCTAGGAAGTTGGACGCGGTCTCAATGAGCGCATCCTGGTAAAATAGCTTTTCGTCTCCCACCTGAGGCGTCGCACGACCGTTAATCAGGAGCCTAACGGGTGAGACAAAATTGCCGCCTCCAAAACGAACATCACACTTCCCTCCCATTAGGGTTAGCTTATCGAATTGATGACGAAGTATGGTTCCGAATTTTGCTCGCGAGAGTTCGCAGTACGTGCGGGACAGCAATTCTGCCAAATGATCAGAAAGAGTGTCGGGATGACCTCGCCCCTTTCTCTCGACAACCTCAAACTTGCTCTCCGCTGGATTCTTCAGGTCGTTTACAATATCAATTCTCATACAGGAAATATACAGTTTTATCTCCGAGATAACAAACTCATTTAAAAACTCCCTTGGCGTACATTCGCTCCCATTTCTCGTTATTCCACAGTTTCCAGCCATCAATGACCTGATCTTTTAGTACATCAGGAACTATTTCCGGTGTCCTGCCAAACGTATTAGGGAAAGTGGTGTTTATCAACTCATCTTGCAGAATGTGCCATTTACTATATCCACCCATGATTGGAGATCTCAATCCAAAAACCACTCGCCGTATATTTAGTTCTTGGACAGCAAAGGAACACATCGCGCATGGTTCAACAGAACTATAAAGTACGCATTCCGAGAGTTGTTCACGAGTTAACTTTTTCTGAGCATCAACAAGTGCCAGCATTTCTGCGTGTCGATACACTTCTTTCTGTTCAAGCGCACCGTTATACCCCTCACTAATTATTGCATCATTAAGGACTACTACCGCACCAAACGGAAACTCTCCCGCATTCCCTGCTATGTTCGCTAGCTCAATACATCTCTTTATATAGCGCTCATCTTGATTCAACGTTTTCATATTCTATTTTGCTGAGAGATTCTTTAGCATTTCTCGATGCGTTTCAATATACCTATGTGAGAGCACACGGTCCTCATCACTGGCGACTTGACGTTTTGCCTCACTGTCAGGTACAAACTTTTTCGTCTCACTAGGATCTTTCGAATACATTTTAGTTCTGGAAAACATAGCATCTTTCTCAGCATCTGTAAGCGCAAGGTTCCAATGCTCCTCAATAATCATTGGGAGATTCTTTACAATGTCGTCATAGTCGATATAGAGAGCTCGAGATGACATCTGTGACGCTGCAATCTCACAGAAGATTCCCAAAAGTCTGATTGCGTATTCGCTCTCGCTAAGCTGCTCAAGATCCTCAACTGACACACCAATCTTTTCTGCAAAGAATGAAACATAAGTATGACGACTTCTTAACCATCCTGGCGGATCACGCAATACAGACTCTAACACTTCGATTCCATTGCGGTGAACAAACATCCATTGAATCCCTGGAAACGTCTCCAAGATGTCTTTCATAAATAAACTGTTCCAACTCCTGAACTTTATGAAAGTGTGTTCAATATCAACTGGTTTACATGCGCTTATGGCACCAACAACAGCGCGAAGCAGACGCATTTTTTTAGTCGGTTCCTGTGGCATGAACTTTGGGTTTAGCACCGCATTGAGAATTTGAGGCTCAGAGACCACAAAGAATCTTTCTGAAGTTGCGAGCATCTGCGTTACTAGGGTTGATCCGCATCTCGACATATGAAAGATGAGTTTCGTTTTTGAAACATCTAACTCTGTATCGGCATATCTCGAAACAAATTCGTCGATTGGAACATACGAAAACCGCGTATCACTATCATCAAAATGTAGTGGACGAACCAGAACATCCTGTTCTCCTGACGCTACCTTGCTGATATCCGCTATTTGAAAACGACGCGCTAGTGAATCAACAAAAAACGGCTCCCTGAAGTTAACTTGAGGTAAACGACCAAGCATTACACAAGTTTCTCCATTGTGTACTTGTATGTCGAGTGGAAACAAAATTTCATTCATATCATTTATTTAGCACACTCATTAGTTGATCGTGTGTCATGTGAGGCATAGGCAAACGATCCGAAACACCCAAAGCCATCGCAACACCATTTATCACTCGAACATAATTCAAACACCGTACCACCATAGACTTGTCCGATTCGCTCATTTGCGTCCCACCCGAGACGATTTCCGTTGCTCTGCTATAAATCAACTCAGCCGGCACCGGAGTAGCATCGACCAAAAGATACGTCCATTTGCCGTCTTTTTCATAAAAAATGACATTGTCTTCTCCCGCCAAGGCCAACGTTTGTCCCTTCTCACTTGTGTAATGAATTGCGCACTTAACAAAGTCGGTTAGAGCCACCTTCAGAGATTCATTCGTTGCTGCCTCTGTAACGAGACGGGTAAGATATTTTTCTTTTGAGAGGTCTTGTAACTGTAGAAACTGTTCAACGGAGATCTCACCTGAACCTGAATCAAGTAACGCGGTCGTTATCTTCTCGTAATCAGAATGATCAACATGGGACCATTCGGGATAATTCCCAAAACAAAACGCTAGACGTTTTTTATTTTCAACTTCCTCAGTATATCGCTGCACCGACACATGGGTCCAGACACTATCAACATTCTCGGTAGCTTTTGGGAGTGGCCTATCAAGATAATCATCTTTATAGAGTTCGTGAAGCATTTCGACTGTAATAGGCACCTGCATCAAGTATCTGCGCTCAGGCAGTGTATGCTCGGAGCCAAAATAGGTTTGGAGATCTTTTGCTTCTGCATTTTTTTGCGCGACATCGTGAGTATATTCGGCTTCAGTGTAAGCCCTTACATCATCTTCACTCATTACGTGACCCTCTTGATAACAGTGATGGACGATGTCTTTTATTTTGCGCCATGATGCTTTTACTACTACATTTGGATGACCAGGAACTCGGTAAACCAAGTGATCACCGCCACGCGCAATGAATTCGGGACGATATTTCTCAACGGCCTCTATTCCAGGAGGCCATACATCGAATTCTGATTTGAATTTTTCAATACCCATACATTCCATTATTCAATAGTCTTTTCCAAGATGCGCATGATCATTCCATGCTTGGACATACCAACCAGACTCACTATATCCAATTGTTGGATCATACTGAATTTTCGTGATGCCAGTGTTGAAAGGAATAAACGCACGTTTGACGTGATCAAACATTTCTGGAGTCAATGTCTCGCCAAACACAACAAGGCTCAATATCATCCTGAGTATCTCACCATGCGTCACCACTAGTATTTTCTTCTCAGTTCTAGTCGAAAGAAATTCCAGAACTTTTGCAGCTCGTTCTTTTACTTCAAAATAGTTCTCCTCATCTGAGTGATGCCAATTGGAATTGGTGAAATGTTTCTTTACATCTTGCATTATTTTTTTAACCTCAGGATCTTCCTTACTTTTTCCGCGGACATCAGAAGGCCGTTTGATCTCTTCAAACAAAGCATTTTCAATAACAGGATGCCCTGTGCGCTGTCCTATTGCCTGCGCAGTTTGCAATGCTCGTTTCATAGGACTGGCAAAAAGAATGTCTATCGGTATCTTTTCAAAACGCTTCGCCATAAACTCAGCTTCCTGTTTTCCTTTTTCTGAAAGCTCAATTGTTGGAAGTTGAAACTGGTTTGCGGCGTTACCGTCTGTCGACCCGTGTCTCACAAAATAGATGATCATAATAAATCCTTAAGTTTATAAATAGCTACACAAATATACCGTCGCAAACTTCTCGTACTGCGTATTGTAGCTGATCTCGCGAAACTTCATCAAGAACGGTGTACTTATCAGTCCGCGGCTTTACATCAATCATGATAGGTTCTATAACCTCTCGTTTAAATTCGCTCTGAAGATACGCTCTGATCGTATCATTTTCCCGTAAGAATCTTGCAATCATTTCTGTGTGTTCACTATCCCGATCTGATTGAGCCTGTAAGATTGATGCTACTTGTATGCCGAACCATAATCCTGCACCATGCGCGCAGCCGACAATTTCATTTTCAATGTATGCAGAAATGACATGTTCTGACCCGCTAACAGGCCTTCCACTGCCAAAAGACTGAGTAATCATACCCGATTCAAGCAATCCCTCAAACACTTGTTCCAGTCTATTTGGAATATTTTTTATATCCCCAAGTAATTCAACGGTTTTTTCTATAAGACGAACACATCGTGCATTTATCTCAGTATTCTGGGGAGCTTTCCCTTTTTCTATCGCGCATAACCAATCGGTCAGAGCGGTAGTTGTTGCAGCCAATTCAATCGTTCCCAACGTGTTAAGTATCCCGGCGCTTCTAAGTATTTCGAAATCGAGCACGATCGTATCGGGCGCGATTGTGTCCATACTCTGTTTGCTTTGACCATCAAAGAAACTGCTGCGGTGTGTGGCGAACGAGTTCACAGACAAAGCTGTCGGTATTACAACAAGGGCACTCTCTGTCATTTTGGCTATATATTTTGCAGGATCAATGACAGATCCAGCCCCGAACGCGAGTATCCTTCCATTCTTTTTAGACATAGAACGTAAAAGTATTGGCAAATCAGAGGATAAAGAATGCGTCAAAATTAGAGAATTTGCTTCTCGTGGAATGAATTGGGCGGAATAAGGATTGCCTACGTACAAATCAAACTTATGAGTAGCCAAAAAGCTTGCTGCATCTTCCTTTACAACTTCAGGAATACGCGTCATATCAATTTGTGTTCGAGCAAATATGCCAGCACTTTCCCAACAGCTTTCTTCAGGACTCATCGTGCAAGTATCAATGACAATTTCGGCACTGTCAGGAATTTCATATGGATCATCAACACCGGTAAATCCTTTGAGAAAACCCTGCTCGGCTTTTGCATAAAGACCTTTCGTGTCCCGTTTTCTGCACTCCTCAATTGGAGTTGAAACATAGACTTCGATATAGCTACCAATCTCTTGGATGGCTAGTCTATTTTTGTCCCGCGACTCCTTATACGGCGCGATGGCACTACAAATTGCAATACCGCCATGTCGCACCACTTCTGCAGCAACAAATCCGATACGCTCGATATTCGTATTTCGATCTTCCTTAGAAAATCCGAGACCTTTTGAGAGGTGTTGGCGAACAATATCTCCATCCAAGAAGGTAATGTTTCTACCAGTTAATTCCTGCAGCTTTGTAGCCAAGAGTTGCGCAATAGTAGATTTGCCAGCACCAGAGAGCCCAGTAAAGAACACGGTGAATCCTGCGGTAGAATCTTCATTGCCGTTCATGCGCAAAGTATGGCACAAACATTTATCTAACGTAAGCTTTCAATCAGAAGGAAAATTACGTATTTAAGCCATATTTTCAAAACACTTCCCGCGCCCTAGAGGGGACGGGGACTCAGGAACTCTTGTATTCATTGAATTCCCCCCGTTCGATTCCTGCGCCCCTGCTAAAAATCAGACCGGCTCGGGTGTGATTGCAACACGAAATATCGCTGAATACGAGAGTCGGAATCGAACTGGATATACGTTGAAAATACTACATAACAGAAAAAGCGCCTCTAACATTTAGGCGCTTTTTCTGGTGAACACCCGGGCAGGTACAGTACCAATTTTTATGCCTGTCGGTACTGGTTCCTGGCGTCACAACCGTGTTGCCGGGTCCATAATCGAATCGACGATTTCGCCCCGTATTTGCTAGAGTTCGATTCCGGCCCCCACTTTTTGCTTTGTTCGCCTCAGTTCGATTCCGGCTCCCCGTTCTCACGAACACGTCTTCTAGTTTGTGAACTTCACACGAATAGCCAACACGCCGTGTTTCTTTTCCTCGTCCTTGGAATAATACTTATACATATTTTCCCATTCATTGCCTGTCTCAGCACCATACTCAGAAGGTGGATATGCGGAATATGCTTCCTTGAATGAGGGGAACGTATCGAGATTGGCTACTTCCGTGACAATCACTTGTTCTGGGTTTTCGCGTGACGAGAATTTGATCTGGTCACCAATCTGAATAAGCTGGCGCTTTTCGTCATTGAGGCGCATTTCGATTTTCTTCGTACCATTCCGTCGTATCTTCTCAAATGGAGTCGGGTGGAGCCTCATCTCGTGAACGGTCATAGCACTTCAATCGGATATACGTCGGTCGCTGGCTCCTCGTACGGATGAACCTTACGAATTGCTTCGAGTACATTCCGAAACTTGTCGCCAGAGCAGACTGTTTCGATGCGATCCTCTTGAACCTCCTCAAACTTACCAACCTCTCCTATCGTCGGATTGGCACCAATCTCAGGCCTGAAACGACCAGTGCCCTTGATTGTAAATGTGCAATGGGAATAATTCCCTATCTTCCCTGCACCAGCGTTACCCATTGCTTCTCGAAGCTGGTCGGCATGAGTCTCTGGTACATAAACGACAATCTTGTAACGCTTTTCCATGCGAAAAGTATAGCGCAACCTAGGTATTCCCGCGCCCCAGGGAGGACCGGAAATCAAGAACTGCTGTATATGCTGATTTTCTCCAGTTCGATTCCAGTGCCCCTGCTCGAAATCGGATCAATTTTGCTGTGATTGCGACACGAAACATCACCGAATACGAGAGTCGGAATCGAACTGGAAATATGTTGGAAATGCTGCATAACAGAAAAAGCGCCTAAATACATAGGGCGCTTTTTCTGGTGAACACCCGGGGCGGTACAGTACTGACTTTGATGCCTGTCGGTACTGGTTCCTGGCGTCACAACCGTGTTGCGGGGGCCGGAATTGAACCGGCGTCTGGAGGTTATGCTTACCACTACAATTTTCATTGCCCCTTTGGTTTGTGGTCTGGACTATGCCTTCATCCGCAAAATGTGGATGTCTACCGTCTAGTCTCTACACCTTCCCTGGCGCGCTTGCCTCCCCATTCGGAAATGGGGACCCCGTAAATCAATACGAGAAGGGCTTGGCTCGGTGTTGCCTTTCGCTCTTCGCGAGAGGGGTTCGCCGAATTTGGCAGATAATCTTACGCGCAATTGCTCGCGCGCACGCCCGTGTTATTCAAGCCTCCCGAGGTACCTCTCCTCTACCCCGCACATAAAGTATACACATAAAAATATGTTGAGCAATAATCATTTATGGAACCTGTGGATATAGCAACATTTGGCAGAATATACTGGTACCATATGTATATGAAGACTGTCGCCAAATTAAAAGCGGAATCATTACGATATCAAGGTAAAAGTATCAAGGAAATTGCTCGAGAGATTGGCGTGAGCCAAGGAACTGTAAGTCGATGGTGTTCTGACATTATTCTTTCTTCAGATCAGCAGATTAGACTTGAAAATAAACGGCGGGAAGCTGGAATGAAAGCGCTTGCTCCTTGGATACTTAGAAATCGCAAATTGAAACAAAGCGATATCCTGAAACAAAACATTCAAGGGCGCCAGGATCTCGGAAAAATGACGGGACGAGATTTATTTATGATTGGACTTGGCCTCTATTGGGGTGAAGGATACAAACGCGGAAGTCAAGAATGGGGATTTACAAATTCTGATCCAAAAATGATACGGATCATTCTTATATGGCTTTCTAAAACCTATAAGATACCGATTGGACGTATTATCGCCCGGATTACAATAAATCAGCGTTATAAAAATCAAACTGAAAATATCACAGACACATGGGCTCGCGAAACAAATATTCCTCTTTCTCAATTCGGAAAACCAACTTTTATAAGCGGCTACAACAATTCAAAATTAGACGAACGCACATATCGAGGTACCTTGCGAATTAAAGTGCGATGCGGGACATCACTTCGACGACGCATTTTGGCAAGTATCGTCGAGATTAACACTCAGATGATCTTGAATTCCCTGAAGACATTTGCATAGCGCGCGATAGTGCGGCGAGCGAGA
>CXWL01020806.1_pt1 | contig 14108 bp, 11 predicted proteins | sample 590931 | NCBI WGS metagenome assembly CXWL01 (sample SAMEA3498368, study PRJEB10139) | groundwater metagenome | biome: water well; material: biofilm material | place: Germany | collected 2015-04-27 | reverse complement strand
GGCCGCGGGTGGGCGACGCCATCGCAACTGCGAACGAGGAGTTGGTGCACGGCTATACGTGGTCGGGGCATCCGGTCGCCTGTGCGGTGTCTTTAAAGAACTTGGAGATCATCGAAAGAGAAAAACTCGTCGATCGCGTGCGCGACGACATCGGACCTTACTTTCAGGCGAAGGCTCAGGAGCTATCGACACATCCGCTGGTGGGTGAAGTGCGGGGCAAAGGCCTCCTCGCGGCGATCGAATTGGTAAAAGACAAAACGCGCCGTACGTTTTTCCCGCGTGAACTCGACGTTGGAACCCAATGCCGCAATCACTGCTTTTCGAACGGACTCGTGATGCGCGCGATTCGGGACACGATGGTTCTTTCGCCGCCTTTGATTATTTCTCGAGACGAGGTCGACGAAATTGTCAGGCTGGCGCGGCGGTGTTTCGACTTAACAGCGAGTGATCTCGGGTTACCCACAGGCTAGTTGCATCTGCTCGTTGCCTGTTCCCCACTGCTCACAAAAACGATGTGTCTAACGAGCCATAGTCATTAACATTGTGTAAGAGCCAAAAAAAAAGTTGCCCGCTGTGGCATCGGCGCATATAGTGAGTCGTAGATGGTTGATTTGATGCTGGTTTCGCGTTGCCCCCCCCGCTAGCGGGACCGGTTTTCAGCCATCTAAGCGTCAGAATATCCCCTCCTGACGCGTGGCGCGTTAAAGCGCGTTTTGACCCTCGGCTGGACGCACAGCCGGGGGTCTTTTCATTTCTAGTTGCACCTCCCGCCTTGCTACACGCACCCCGTTAATCGCCATGCCCGCCCTTCGAATCGCGACCTGGAACATCAACTCCGTGCGCCTGCGGATCGGGATCGTGGGCAAGTTGGCGCGCGAGCAGAAGATCGACGTCTTGTGCTTGCAGGAGACGAAAGTCGCGGACAGTTCGTTCCCGCACAAGGCCGTACGCAAGCTTGGCTTCGAGCACGTCGCGATCAACGGGCAGAAGGGTTATCACGGCGTTGCCATTCTCAGCCGCGTGCCGTTCGACAGCGTCGACGCACGCGAGTTTTGCAGCAAAGGCGATGCGCGGCACGTGCGCGTGAGCCTGCCCGGCGGCGTCGAGGTGCACAATTTCTATGTGCCGGCCGGCGGCGACATTCCCGATCCCAAGGCGAACGAGAAGTACGCGCACAAACTTCAGTTCCTGGACGAGATGACCGGGTACTTCGAGGGGATGAAGAGCAAGCGCACGGCGGCGCGGGTTGTCGTGGGCGATCTCAATGTCGCGCCTTACGAGCACGATGTTTGGAGCCACAAGCAGCTCCTTAACGTCGTCAGCCACACGCCACCCGAGACCGAGCGAATGGGGGCGGCGTACGCGACGCACGATTGGATCGACGTGACGCGGTCGTTCGTCCCGATGGAGCAGAAGAGCTACAGTTGGTGGAGCTATCGCAATCAGGACTGGAAGAAATCCGATCGGGGGCGGCGGCTCGACCACATTTGGGTCAGTCCGGCGTTGAAAGGGGCAGTGAAGAAGCACGCCATCTTGCGCGACGCTCGCGACTGGAAGCGGCCCTCGGACCACGTGCCGGTGGTGGCGGAGATCGAAATCTAGGCTACGACCGCTTCACCTGGGTGATCATCACCGTCGATGAAGCTGTCGCGATCAGCTTGCCTGCTTCGTCTTTCAAATCGGCATCGAGGAAGATGACCGTGCCGCCGCGGCGGACGGTGCGGGCTTCGGCGATGAGGCGGGTGCCGGGTTTGGCTTGGGCGAGGTAGTTCACCTTCATTTCGAGCGTCGGCGTGATTTGACCCCATTCGATCGTGAGGCCTGCGGCGAGGGCGATCACGTCGTCCATCATCGCGGCCGTCATGCCGCCGTGGACGGCGCCGTAGCGGTTCGACAGTGTTGGGGTCGTGTCGTAGGCGACGCGGACAGTGCCGTTCGCGACGTCGACATCGAGCAGGTCTTGGCCCAGGAGGACCGACGCTTCGGCACGACGCTTCAGGATTGCTTGGATGTTCGGCGGGTATTTGTCCGGCTGCGTGCGATCGATCGGCATTATTCGAGGCCTGCGTCGCGCAGCTTGGCGTGCGCTGCGGACAGTTCCTTGTTGACGTTGTTCAGGCGCACGGCAAGTTCGCGCATGATTTCCAGCGGCATTTGCGGAATGTCGCGCAGCATCTGCAGGAACTGATCCTTCTTGATCCTGAGCGTGTCGAGCGGTTCGGCGGCGACGATCGTCGCTGTGCGCGGCATTTCGCAAAGTAAGGCCATTTCGCCCACGATGTTGTTCGCGCCGATGTGCGCCACAACGACATCGCCCTTCGGCGAGTTTACGGCGACGTCGACCTTGCCGCCCAAGATCAGATAGGCGCTGTCGCCGCGGTCGCCTTCTCGAAACAATACGGCGCCGGCGTCGAACGCCAAACGCTCGCTGGTGAAGGCCAGGAGCTTCAGACGCGAGGTTTCGATATTTGCGAACAGCGGGACGCGGCGCAGCAGCTCGACTTCGTTTTGGATACTCACGAGGCTACCTCCACGTTCGTCATTGCGCGGCCTCGCGCACGGCAGCTTGGGTCTGGTCCGACGTCAGCTTGCCGCGATCAAAGTGCAGCACGCGGTCGAAGCGGCTGGCGAGATCGGCCTTCGTTAGGACCCAAAGCGTCGCCTTGCCCTTGCGATGGGCGAGGACGCGCTCGACGATCAGGGTCTTTTGTTGGTCGTCGAGGTTGGCGAGCGCGCTGTTGACGACCAGAATCTGCGGGTCTTTGATCAAGGCACGCGCGAGGCCGAGCTTTTGCCGCTGCGCCGTGGTCAAGCGCTTGCCGGCGGCGCCGACGTTGAAAGTGAGGCCTTCTTCTATAATCACGTCGCGGACATCGAGCTGGTCCAAGATTTCGCGGACGAGCACGTTAACCCGCTCTTGCGCATGGGCGATGCCGTAGGCGACGCGGCCGAGCAGGATGTTGTCCTGGATCGAGGCGGAGGCGTTGTATTTATCCGCCTCGTAGAACGATATTCGTGCGGCGAGATCGGCAGGCAGCGTTTCCGCGAACGTCCGGCGCGCGGCGAGCAGGCGTTCGCGGATTTCGGGCGTGATGAGCCCTAAGCGATGGCGCGCTTCGACATAGCGCAGCGGCAGCACGGAGAGGCGCGAGCGATCTTGGTAGGAAAGTTCAGTCGTCTTCGCGCGTTTCATGATCTGCTGATAAGCGGGCAATTCGTTCGAGGGGATGAAGCTGAATTCATCGAAGAACGGGTGATCGGTCGGGAAGTCGCGGAACAACTCCAGCATGGTCTCCGCAATCGAAAGGCCCATCGCGACGAGGTGCTTGTCCAAACGCTCTTCCGCGGCCACACGGCGGAAATGGGGCAGGCTGGGTAAGTTGTGCGGCTGGAGCAGGGGATCTGCGCTGGCGCCGAACAGAATGTTCTCGGCGATCGAGGCGTTCCGGTTATAGGTCTCGGCGTCGAAGCGCTCGACGAGATTTGCGTAATCGGGCGCGCTCAAGCGCTCGTGCAATGCGAGACGTGCTTCGACAATGCGTTCGGCCGCTGCGCCGTTCCGATTCGGGTCGATGCGGGACTGCAGACCGAATTGATAGATGTCGTTTTCGAGTTCGACCATCGAGAGTATGTCGATCAAGCGATCGAGAACGACCTTCGGATCGCGCGTGCCGAGCGCCTCGTAGTCGACCCAATCGGCGTCGGCGTCGAATGTCGGATTGCCGGCACGATCGGCCTCGCGGAAGCGGCGCTCAGCCGCCGGCCCTGAGCGCGGTGCAAGCTTGAGGCCGTAGAGCAGGTTTTCCTTCACGGTCAGCGGGAAGAAGTATCCGTCCGGACCTGCGTAGCCGAGTGAGCGGCCTGTCACGCTTTCCGGCAACGACATAATGTCCGCATCGCCGGCCCTGATCGTGCCGTTCTTCATCGTGATTTGGCGTGCGAAAAGCTGACCCAATGCTTCCTTGCCGCATCCGGCCGGGCCGACGACGGCGACCATTTGATCGAGCGGCAGTATCACGTCGACGTCGTCGAGCAGCGTGAAACCGGAATCATCGAGCGCCGTCACGTTCTTTAGTTCGATCGGATTTGCAAACAACACGGGGGCCGCGGCCGCATCATAAACTTCGGGCAGCGTCATGCCTTCAGGGTGGAATTGATCCATCACTTGGTTGAATTTGATTTCGACATCCTGGCGCTGCAGATCCCAGTCGATCAGTTCCTTGATCGGGCCCGGCAGGTCTTTGTATGCAACGATGACGGCGACGAGCTGACCGACATCGAGCGTCTGATCGACGATCAGGAAATAGCCGCCAACCAGATAGAAAATGAACGGCGTCATCTGTGCCATGAAGTTGTTCAGCGACTTGACGAAGTACTTGCGCTGATAGAGCTCGAAGCGGATGTCAAAGATTTTCCCCAAGCGGCGCACCATGTCGGCGCGCTCCCAGTTCGAGGTGCCATGGACACGGATGTCGGGGCCGCCGTCGACGATTTCGCCGACGCGGCCGGCGAGTTCGCGGGCTTGAATTTGGCGCTGTTTGCCGAGTTGCAGAATCGGCCTGCGCAGGCGCGGGATAACGATCGCTTGGCTAAAGACCACGACGCCAGCGATTAGGCCCAGCCAAAAGTTCTGCACCAAAATGAAGATCAGGGCCGTGAGGCCCTGACCAGCGAGGAACACGGGCCAGACAACGGCGTCGCCGGAGAAGCCCCCCAAGGGCTCCACCTCATCCTTCACCATCGACGCGATTTCGGCTTGCTTGGCCTTGCGCAAATGCGACGGCGGGAAGCGCAGGACGCGGTCGATAAGGTCGTAGCGCAGGCGGCGCAATAGGCGCTCGCCCAGACGGCCTTTCATCGTGTTGATGAGGTATTTGAGAAAGCCGTTGAAACCGACCAACGCCAGGTAGGCAAAGCTAAGCGCCACAAGGTAGGGCATGCGCTCCAGCGCGAAGCCCTGGAACAGCGCCCATTGGCCGCCGAGCCACTCGGGAAAGCTGAACACTATGCGCAGGAACTGCTCGGTCGCGCCGGGCGCTGTGAACGCAGAACCGTTCATGGGCCCGGAGATTGGGCCGTTGATGATCAGCTTTGGCAGGGTGAGCGTAACGAAATAGAACGGCTGTGCCGCCAGCGCGATCGCGAGGATGACCAGCTGGTCGCGGCGGGAATGCTGCCAAATGTATTTGTAGAGCGACTGGTGCGTGGCCATGCAGTGATTGCCGGATTCGGCGCTCAAGCTAGAGGCAAAGACTTAACAACGCCACGCCCTTTCGCTGCCGTGCGTCCCGTGCGAAATTCGGGCGCTTCTTGCGCGTCGAGGTTTAACCATTAGCCAGTCGCACGGCCGGGTTCTGATCTACAGCCACGACAGTTTCGGGCTGGGGCACATCCGGCGCTGCCGGACGATTGCGCATGCGCTCGCGGAGGCATTTCCGAAGCTCAAGGTCTTGATCGTCTCGGGCTCACCGATCATTGGCAGTTTCGATTTCAAGACGCGCGTCGATTTCGTGCGCGTGCCGGGCATCATCAAGCTTCGGAACGGCGACTATGTCCCACTCGGCGAACATGGGTCGATTCAAGAGACGACTGCGCTTCGCTCGTCGTTGATCGGCGACACGGCACTCGCGTTCGCGCCGGATCTCTTCATCGTCGACAAGGAGCCCCTTGGCTTGCGCGGCGAACTTGAGGGGACGTTAGAGGCGTTGAAGGCGCGGGGAACGCGGCTTGTGCTGGGGTTGCGCGATGTGCTCGACGAACCCGAAGCGCTCGCCGCGGAATGGCAGCGCAAGCGGGTGATACCGGCAGTGGAGCAACTCTACGACGACATCTGGGTCTATGGGTTGAAGGCAATTTACGATCCGCTGGGGGGGCTTGGCTTGTCGAATGCGGTCAGCGCCAAGACAACGTTCACCGGGTATCTGCGTCGGTCGCGGCCCGCGGCCCTGCCTGCGGCGACGCTTTCGGATATCGCTGAGCGCATCGTGGTGACGGCGGGCGGCGGTGGCGACGGTGAGCTCCTAATCGATTGGGTGCTCAGCGCCTATGAGCACAATGCGCGTGCGTTGCCGCCCGCGCTGATCGTGCCAGGGCCGTTCATGCGCGCCGATTTGCGTGCTGGGTTCGAACAGCGTGCTGCGGGGATTTCGCAACTCAGCATGCTCACGTTCGAGCCGCGGATGGAGCACTTGATGGCCGAATGCCTCGCGGTCGCATCGATGGGCGGATACAATACATTTTGCGAGATTTTGTCGTTCGACAAGCGCGCCTTGCTGGTGCCGCGGCACGCGCCGCGACGAGAACAGACAATACGTGCAGAGGCGGCCGAGCGGTTGGGCCTTGTTCGGATGTTGCGCGAGCCGGACGGTGCGCCCGTGGCAGATGCGATGCGTGCTGCGTTACGCGCGCTACCCAACCAAGCATTGCCGTCGCGCTCTGTCGCACCAGGTCTGCTCGATGGGCTCACGACGATCGTCGATCGGTGTGGTGCCTTGTTCGGGCGAGCTGCGGCGCACGGGTGATGACGCCCAAGCTTGCGATTGTGGTGAAAGGGTTTCCGCGATTGTCGGAGACGTTTGTCGCACGGGAGCTTCAGGGTTTGGAGGCGCGCGGGTTGTCGTTTTCGTTGCATGCGCTGCGCAAACCCGGCGGGGATGCGCCGCTTGTCGAAAACGAGGTGCAGGCCGTACCGCAGTATTTGCCGGAATATCTGCACGACGCGCCAGCGGCGGTCGGGAGGGCTTTTTTTGCCGCGCGCGGGCTACCCGGATTTGACGCGGCATGGCAAGCGTTTCGGGTCGATCTCGCTTCCGAATTTGCGCGCGCGCGCGTTCGACGGTTTGGGCAGGCGTGCGTTTTGGTATCGCAAATGCCCTCAAGCGTGCGGCACATCCATGCGCACTTTGCGCATAGCCCGGCTTCCGTTGCGCGCTATGCGGCGCTTATGCGCGGGATTGGTTTCAGCATTTCTGCTCACGCGAAAGACATCTGGACAGCGCCGGAGTGGGATTTGAAACGCAAGCTTTCGGGAGCGGCATTCGTCACCGTTTGCAACAAGGCGGGGTATGAGCGACTGCGTGCGTTCGGTGCAAACGCACCGCTGAATCTGATCTACCACGGCCTATCACGGGATGTGATTGCGGACGCACTCCGAGCGCAGTGGCACGATGGTGCTGACGCGCGCAGTCCCGTTCGCATCGTTTGTGTCGCGCGCGCCGTCGAGAAAAAGGGCCTGCGTCGATTACTCGATGCGTTGGCGTTGTTGCCGCGTGAACTATCGTGGCGCCTCGATCACTACGGTGGTGGCGAGTTGCTGGCCGAGTTGAAGGCGAAGGCGTGCGTCCTTGGCCTGGACGGTCGGATCACTTGGCATGGGCCTCGGCCGCATCGCGAAATCATCGCCGCGCTCGATGCCGGCGATCTCTTCGTTCTGCCGGCGGTCGTGGGCACAGACGGCGACCGCGACGGGATACCGAACGCGTTGCTTGAGGCGCAGGCGCGCGGACTGGCGGTGGTTGCGTCGCGCGTTGGTGGAATCGATGAGGCTGTCTCGGAGGGACGCACGGGGCGCCTTGTCGCGCCGGGCGATGTCGATGCCTTGCAGCGCACGCTGGCTGCGTTGATTCGAACGCCCGGCGCGCGCCAGACACTTGGTGCGGCGGCACTCGAGCAGGTCCGGCGCACCGGCGACGCCGAAAAGGGCTATGATCAGATCGCTGCGTTGCTGAAGGAACGGATGAACGGTTGATGCGCGTCGCGTTCTATTCGCCGATGGCCGAGCCGGATGCGCGCGTTGCATCCGGCGTGCAGCGCATGGGGACGTTGCTACAACGGGCGCTGACCGGCGCAGGCATGGATGTCGTGCAGCCCAGGTTACCGCGCACGTATGAGGGACGCGGCGATGCAGCACGGCAAGCCGCCCTCAAAGCCGAGAGCGAACAAGCGGCGGAGGCGTTCATCGAGGCCGTGCGCGAGGGGCGAGAGGCGAAGCCCGATCTGTGGTTCAGCTATCACGTCTACTACAAGTCACCGGATTGGACTGGGCCCGCGGTTTCGCGTGCGCTTTCAATTCCCTATTTGATCGCCGAAGGATCGCATGCGCCGAAGCGCGCCGGCGGACCTTGGGCGTTGGGGCATGACGGCTCGACGGCGGCGCTTTGTGCAGCGAACCGATTGCTTGCGGTGACGGCGTTCGATCGCTTCTGCCTCGATCAACTCGCACCGGGCCGGGTGCGCGATTTGAAACCGTTCATCGACGTTGCCGACTACAGTGTTCCGCGAGAACCGGCAACGCGCGTGCGCTTTGTTACGGTCGGAACCATGAAGGACGATCGGAAGCGCGCGAGTTACGCACTGCTTGCGGCGGCGTTGCGGAGTGTTGGCGTTCCTTGTTCGCTGCGCGTTGCCGGCGACGGGCCGCATCGAGGCGAAATCGAAACGATGTTTGCGGGGCTCGACGTTCAGTTCGCTGGGATGGTCTCGCCAAATCGCATCCCAGCGTTCTTGGCGCTCGGCGATGTGTTTGCGTGGCCTGGACTCGGCGAGGCTTATGGGCTTGTGTTTCTTGAGGCGCAGGCCGCGGGCCTTGCGGTCGTCGCTTGCCGGGATCGCGGTGTCCCTGACGCCGTTCAGGAGGGTCACACCGCATTGCTGAGCGCGCCTGGCGATGTCGCTTCCTACGCGGCAAATCTGAAGCGGATGTCTACCGATTTGGCGTTGCGACGGCAGCTCGGCGAGGCCGGTCGCACTTTCGTCGCTCAAGAGCGAAGCCTTGAGGTTGCTGCGCGCACACTCGCTGCCGTGATTGCGGAGGTTCGCTGAGTGAGCGCGCGCGTCTTCATTTGGGTGCAGCATCTGTTGGGCTTCGGGCATTTTGCGCGGGCCAAGGTGGTTGCGGAAGCGTTGCGCGATGCGGGGTTTGCGGTGACGCTCGCGAGCGGCGGGGTGACACCGGTCGACGCAGTGCCGAAGGGCGTTTCGTTTGTGCAACTGCCGGCGGCGCGCACTAAAGATGAGCTGTTCGACGAGCTTGTCGATGAGCGCGGGCTGGATGTCGATCACAGCTGGCACGAGGGTCGGCGTGACCGATTGCTTGAGGCGTTTCGTCAAGCACAGCCCGACGTGCTGATCACGGAGACGTTTCCGTTCGGGCGGCGGTTGCTTGAGTTTGAGCTTATGGCGCTGCTGGGCGAGGCGAAGCGTGCGCCGCAGAGGGCGAAGGTGGTGTCGTCGGTCCGCGATGTGTTGCAGCGGCCGCGAAAGGACGTGCGCGCCGCCGCCATGGTCGCGCGCGCGCGCGACCACTATGACGCCGTTATCGTTCATGGCGATCCAAGCGTATTGCGTTTGGAGCAGAGCTTTCCGGAGACGGAAGCGATCGCCACGCGCTGCGTCTATACCGGCTACATCTGTGCGGACATCCCGCAACGAACCGGACTCCGGCGCGAGATTTTGGTATCGGCCGGCGGCGGGGCGGCAGGGCAAGGCTTGATTGCGGCGGCGCTTGTGGCGCGGCGTCATTGCCGCGCGATAGACGCGCCCTGGACGTTTGTGACTGGGCCGCTGACGGCGATGCCGCCTGCGGTTGACGGTGTCACGATGGTGCGGTCACTGCCGGATTTTCGGGCGCGGCTTGCGAACGCGGCCGTGTCGATTTCGCAGGCAGGCTACAACACGCTGATCGAGACGGTGAAGGCGCGGACGCCCGCAATTGTGGTTCCGTTCGAGACGGATCGCGAGCAGGAGCAGCTCACGCGGGCGCGGGCTTTCGTCGATCTGGGACTTGTGCGGATGATGCGATCGAAGATGCTAGAGCCGCACGCGTTGGCCCGCCTGATCGATGCGACTGTGGGTTCGACGCCGCCGACCGCGGCGATCGACTTCAACGGCGGTGAAGGGACGGTGCGGGCGATCAAAGCGGTGCTCACACGATGACGTGGGGTCGGGTGGGCCAAGAGCTTGATCTGTGGGCGCGCGAGCGGCGCACGGCCCAGTTCTGGTGGCGCGACGACGATGCGCAGGACGTTTCGAATAAGCTTTCGCGGATGCTTGCGACTGCCGGACGGTTCGATGTGAAGATCGGGTTATCGGTGATTCCGGCAAAGCTGAAGCCGCGATTGATCAAGGCCCTCGAGCGCGAGCGGCATGCGCAAGTTCTCGTGCACGGATTTGCGCACGAGAACCACGCGAGACCCGGGCAAGCCAAGCGGGAGCTTGGCGGTGCACGAAGGCCAAACGAAATCGTTGCAGACTTGGAGCGTGGTCTGGCGCTCATGCGCGCGAGCTTCGGGCGACGGTTGTTGCCGGTGCTGGTGCCGCCGTGGAACCGGATCGCGCCTGCTGCCATCGAGCAGTTGCCGGCATTGGGTTATCGCGGGCTATCGACATGGAAGCCGCGTGTGACCGCGAATCCCGCACCGGAGCTCGTGCAGGTGAACACGCATCTCGACGTGATTGATTGGCGGCGTGGGCGCGTCGTGAAGGACGAGAGCTTGATTGCGGGGTTGCTGCTACGAAAACTGCGCTGGCGGCGCGAGAGCCAAGCACGGGCGGCAGAGCCGCTCGGGCTTCTCACGCATCACGCGTATTGGGACGCGGCGAAGGAGCGGATCATCGTGAATCTGCTTGGGGCGACGCGCGGTCATCCGGCCGTCCAGTGGCACACGCCGGCTGCGGTGTTCGGGCTGTGAGCGATGTCACCATTCATCGTTGGAAGTCTTCCGCGCTTCGGGGCGATCTCGCACGCGGGATCGTCGCGGTGGGGCTGACATTGCTGTTCTTGGCTCTGGTGCCGCGCCTTTCTGTGGCGTTCTTCACCCTTCTGGTTCTGGCAGTCTTGTTTGGGCTTTATCTTGCGGGCACTGTGTCCCGCTGGATGAGCGTCGTTGAGGCGGACGACGCTGGCTTGCGCGTTTCGGGCGGGGTGTTCGGGCAGCGTACGATCAAGTGGGCGGAGCTTCAGCGGTTCGAGCTTAGGCATTTTCCGTTGAGCCGCGACCGGCAACAGGGGTGGATGGATTTGAAGCTTGGTAGCGCGACGTCGACAGTGTCGGTCGACGACCGTCTTGAAGGGTTCGGTGTGCTGCTTTCGCAGGCATGGGCGGCGGCGCAGCGCGCAGAGATCGGCATTTCTGACGCCACGCATTCCAATTTGCTTGCCGCCGGGTTGATAGCGAAGGCGGGGCGTTAGGCGCATGGCCGGCGATGTCCTGACCATCGAGAAATTATCGGTCGGCTACCGCGATGGGCGCTATGTGCGGCCGATCTTGCGCGAAGTCAGTTTGAGCGTGCCGCGCGGTAAAACGGTCGCGCTCGTCGGCGAGAGCGGATCGGGCAAGTCGACGATCGCGGGCGCCGTCATGGGGCTTTTGCCGAAACATCGGGCGGAACAGAGCGGGCGCATTTTCTTTCGCGACAACGCGGCGGAGATCGATCTTTCGCGACTGTCGCCCGGCGCGTTTCAGAAGCTGCGCGGCAACCGAATTGCGATGGCATTTCAGGAGCCATCGGCTGCGCTCTCTCCCGTCGTCAGTATCGGCGCGATGCTGACAGAGACGCTCTCGATGCACGAGCGCGTCTCGGCGAGCGAAGCGTGGCGGCGCGCGGTAGAGGTTCTGGCGCACGTCGGCTTTCCCGATCCGGACGGCGCGATGAAGCGCTATCCGTTCGAGTTGTCGGGGGGCCTCCGGCAGCGCGCGATGCTGGCCTCGGCCCTCATTTGCCGACCCGCGCTCGTCATCGCGGACGAGCCGACATCAGCGCTCGACGTGACCGTGCAGGCGATGGCGTTGAAGCTGCTTGGCGATTTGCAAGACGAGCTGCAGTTGGGATTGCTGTTCATCACGCACGATTTCGGCGTTGTGGCGAACATCGCGGACTACGTGATCGTGCTACGCGAGGGCGTCGTCGTCGAGCAGGGCGCGATGTACGACGTTCTCACCAATCCGCAATCGGACTACACGCGTGCTCTGCTTGCCGCAGTGCCGCGCCTGGAGGGCGAGCCGTTTACGCTGAATCCGACGCATGCGCGCAGCAGCGCGATACAGACGCTCGCGCCGGTGTGGAAGGAACGGATAGGTCCTCCGCCTGGGACGCCGTTGCTCGACGTCAAGGACGTGAGCAAGAGCTTTACCGCTCGTAAGCGGGGGCTGGTCGCTGCGGAGAGCGACACGGTCGATGCGGTGCTGGGCGTCAGTCTTGCGATCAACGCGGGTGAGTGCGTCGGCCTCGTCGGCGAAAGCGGCTGCGGGAAGTCGACGCTATCGAAGATGATACTACGCGTGCTGATGCCCGACAGCGGAACGATCTCGATCAACGACGGTGAGACGATGCGATCTGTCGCGGCACTCAGCGGCAGCGCGCTGACGAAGTATCGCGCGCGGGTTCAATATGTCTTCCAAGATCCGTTTGCGTCGCTCAATCCGCGCATGACGGCCGAGGAGATCGTGACCGAGCCGTTCGTCATACATAGCCTCGGCGATCCGGCGCACCGGTTGCGTTGGGGCGCCGCGCTGCTTGAGCTCGTGGGTCTAGAAGGCGTGATGCTGATGCGTCATCCGAATGCGTTTTCGGGTGGACAGCGCCAGCGCATCGGGATTGCGCGCGCCTTGGCGCTTGGACCCGATCTTTTGATTTGCGACGAACCAGTGTCGGCGTTGGACGTCTCGGTGCAGGCGCAGATTTTGGGCCTACTCGATGGTTTGCGGCAGGACCTTGGGATCGCGAGTCTATTTGTGAGCCATAACCTGGCGGTTGTGCGAGCGGTCGCCTCACGCGTTTTCGTGATGTGCAGCGGGCGGATCGTTGAGGCTGCCCCCACGACGGAGCTTTTTGCGAACCCGCACCACCCGTATACAAAGGCGCTGCTGGCCGCGAATCCGGAACCCGACCCCGACCGAAAGTTGGATTTGGGCGTCTTGATGCAAGGCCGTGCCTCGGACCCGACCGCATGGGACGAGCCCTATCGCCTGAAAAAAGGCGCGAAAGCGCGCTACAAGACGGTCGGCGAAGGCCACATCGTGGCGGTCGCCTAAACAATTCGAGGGACGGCATGAAGCGTTCGATCTGGGCCGCGTTGGTGGTCGCGTGTTTTGCAAGCGTGGCCCAAGCGGCGGATAAGGTCGCCTACAAAGAGACGCCGTCGCTACAAGCCGACGTGCAGAAGAAATCGCTCCCCGGCGTCGCGGCGCGCGTACCCAATGAGCCCCTTGTCGTCGATTTGAGATCGCAGGGGCGGGAGACCGGAAAACCCGGAGGCGTGTTGCGCATCTTGCTGAGCAAGGAGAAGGACGTTCGCCTGCTCAACACGTGGGGCTATGCACGGCTTGTCGCGTGGACGCCGAAACTGGAACTCAAGCCCGATCTGCTGAAGTCGGTCGACGCGAAGGACGGGCGCGTGTTTACGCTCAAGCTTCGTGCAGGCCACAAGTGGTCGGACGGACAGGCCTTCACGTCGGACGACTTTCGTTATTTTTGGGAAGATGTCGCTTCGAACAAGGAGCTCAATCCGGGCGGGCCGCCTGTCGAGCTTTTGAACGGGGGCGAGGCGCCGAAGGTCGAGATCATCGATGCGGTGACCGTGCGTTATAGCTGGTCGAAGCCCAACCCGCGGTTCCTGGCCGCGCTTGCGCAAGCGCGCGAGCCTTACATCTACCGTCCCGCGCGTTATCTGAAGCAATTCCACGTCAAATACGCGAACGCGGCCGAGCTTGCGAAGAAAGTCGCGGCGGGGAGAGCGCGGTCGTGGGCGGAACTGCACAATCGCATGGATGCGATCGACGACAACGACAATCCCAACATGCCGACCTTGCAGCCGTGGGCGGCCACGACGGCGATGCCTGCAACCCGATTCGTCTTCAAGCGCAACGCTTACTTCCATCGCGTCGATTCGACGGGTCAGCAACTGCCGTATGCAGACGCGATCGAGGTGTCGATCACGGATTCAGGTTTGGTCGCCGCCAAGACTGCGGCCGGCGATTCCGATTTGCAGGCGCGTGGGCTTTCGTTTGCCGACATCAGCGTGTTGAAAGCGAACGAGGCACGCGGGAAGTACAAGGTTTTAACCTGGCCGATCGCGAAGGGGTCGCAAGTAGCGCTCTATCCGAACTTGA
>CXWL01131254.1_pt1 | contig 14110 bp, 13 predicted proteins | sample 590931 | NCBI WGS metagenome assembly CXWL01 (sample SAMEA3498368, study PRJEB10139) | groundwater metagenome | biome: water well; material: biofilm material | place: Germany | collected 2015-04-27 | reverse complement strand
CCAATGAGGCGGCGGCTGGAAATATGCCTTCGCGACGGCGACTGTATGAAATATCCGGGCTAGATTCTTCATCGACGTTCGGGGTGTGGGTGGGAGAGTTCTCAGTGAGTCTGTCCGCTGCACGGCAGATGCCAGTCGATGTCCCTCCACCCCGGCACCTTCCAGTTTCTCAAGAAGGAGCCATAAACACCATACAAGCCTGTCGAAATGCGCTCTCCGCGAATCAACAGATCAGCAAAGGCTTCGACAAGCCCGAACGGGCTGAATAAATCAGCGCTTCCTTAGATTCTTTGGGTTGAACGCAGTTTTGCAGGAGCACAATTTATTGCGCGATCAGATTTCAGCATCATTACAATCGCGCAATAAATTGCGCTCCTACAGCCACGTTGCCCAACTTGCCACACATCGCCTAACTCATTGCCGATGCCGGGCAAATGCAAAATTCCTGTCATGATTTGGCATCATTTGGTTGATAAGAGGCTGATATGCATTCGCAGGTGCGAATTTATTCGCGCCCACAAAACTGCCAACTGTTTTTCCAGGCTAAATGAGGCCGTGCTCCACCGCATACACTGCGGCTTGCACGCGTTTGGCGATGTTGAGCTTGCGGAGTATGCCCTGCACATGAATCTTGATAGTGGATTCCGACAGTTGGAGCACACCGGCGATTTCCTTGTTGCTGGCGCCGCGGGCAAGCATGACGATGATTTCCCGCTCGCGCGGGGAGAGCTTACCCGGATTAACATCCACCACGACGACACTATCCTTGGGCGGTACACGCAGGGACTCTGCCAGCTTGTTGGCTATTTGCGGCGACATCACGGATTCGCCGCGCGCCGCGCGCTGGATTGATTCCAGCAGAAACTCGGTGTCAATATTTTTCAACAGGTAGCCGCGTGCCCCGGCGCGCAGTGTTTCCAGCAGGTCTTCTGCATCTTCCGAAACGGTGAGCATGACAACTTGCGTTTCCGGAACATCTTCCGCCAGTACGCGCAGTGCTTCCAGCCCGCCGATGCCGTGCATGTGCAGGTCGAGCAGCACTACGTCGGGCTTGAGTTGTTTTGCTCGCTTGATGCCTTCCAGCCCGTCGCCGGCTTCGCCCACCACCTCGAATCCCTCATGCCGCTGCAACACCAGCTTGATGCCGCTACGGAACAGCGTGTGGTCGTCAACGATCAAGATGCGTATCGGTTTCATGCTGCAGAGTTTCTCCTGTGCGGCAGGACAAGATGCACCCGCGTGCCCTGCCCGGGTTGTGATTCCAGCGCCAACTCGGCGCCAATACGGTGCGCTCGCTCGCGCATGATGCTCAGTCCCACATGAGTGTCGCCGGCATCGCGCCCGACATCGAAGCCGGTGCCGTTGTCGCAAATACAGAGCGTGCATTCTCCGTCACAGGCGAGTTTCACGTCAACGCGGCTTGCTTTGGCATGCTTGCGCACGTTGGAAAGCGATTCCTGCACAATGTGCATGGCCTGGAGCACATGTTCCGGAGGCAGGTCCGGCACCGTCCCGCGATATGAAAAGGTCACGCCAATACCGGTCTGCCCCTCGAATTTCTCCAGCGCGCTGCGCACGGCGGTTTCCAGGTCGGCGTTGCCGACCCGCGTGCGGAAATGCACCAGCAGTTCGCGCACATCGTCATAGCTTTCCTGCACCCCTTCGCGTAGCTGTTCGACGCCCTGCAAGGCCGTGGTTATCTGCCCCTGTTGCAGATCGTTGTGCAGCAATTGTACTTGGATGTTCAGAAAGGCGAGCGATTGGGCAATACTGTCGTGCAGTTCCTGCGCCAACAGATTACGCTCTTCGGACACCGCCATTTCTTTTTCGCGCGCGACCAACCGCTGGTTTTCAATGGCGACCCCGAGATGTTGCCCCACCGATTCCAGCAGCCGGACCTCCGACGGGGGCAAGATGCGCGGCGTTTCAAAAAACAGGTTGAGCATGCCCATCACGTGCTGTTTGGAGCGGATCGGAACCGCCACCACCGCCCGGAATCCGTCCCGTTTGCATGTGTGCAGCCGCGGTCGTGTCAACGGGGTGGAAAAATTGGAACTGACCGCAATGCCGTCACGCGCGACCTCTCCGCACAGGCAGTTGCCGACTGCAAGACAAGATTCCTCGGCAAGGAATGATTTAGAAACTTCGCGCGATGCAACAATTTGCATTTGCTCCCCCTTGGTGTCAACCAGGCGCACCACGCCACCGCGCGCGCCGATCAGGGTGGACAGTTTGTCCAGCACTATGCCGCACAGGGGTTCAGTTGCAGTCGCGGAATTAAGGAATGCGGCCACATCGTAGAGCGCCTCGAGTTCACGATTTTTCTCCTCGACGCTGCGGGATTTTTCTTCCACCCGCTGTTCCAGCGTGGCATAAAGATCCTGCAATTGATCTGCCATCTGGTTGAATCCCTCGGCCAGCTCGCCGAATTCGTCCCGCTTGGCGACCTGCAGGCGCACACCGAAATCCGCCTTGCCCATGCGCTGAATGCCATCCCGCAGGCGGTTGACGGGCCGCACCACCATCAACGAAAACAGGTTTATCAACAACACCGTGCCGATAAACGCCAGGCTCACCAGCCCGATCTGGAAGGTGCGCAACAGCGTGGTGGCGTGGGCGTTGCTGGTTTCCACCATTTCTACCAGATCGTTCACGCTTCCAACAAAATTTTCCACGACAGGCCGATAGTCCTCCATCATTCTTCCCTGTTCCGCATGTTGCGGGGTATCGAGTATAAGTTTGATGCGGGGTTTGATATCGGCATCCCAGACCTGGTGCAATTTGTTCATCTGGGCACGCACATCCTTATCCTTGGGCAACGAAAGCGGCCGCTGCGGGTCGCCGCGATCAAGGTCGGACAGGACTTTCTCGAACTCCGCGACCTTCGCTTCGATGTCACGCCGTAATTCAACAGTAGGGTGCTGCACCTGCTGGGCAAGCAGGAATGCGATGTGATACGAACGCATGCGCTCGCTGCCGGCGTCGTTAATCGCCGCAGCGCCGCCCTCCAGCCGCCAGGACACATACAGCGTCGAACCGATGGCGACCAGGGCAATGAGGAAATAGAACAGCAGCAGGCCGGTGATCTTTTCCTGAAGTTTCAATGCAACCATGCGAGTCTCTTGCCGATGTTCGTAACGCGGATTATCGAAAGCCCCAATTGCAGCGCAGTTTATTGATTGGGGGGCAATTTGATCCGATCTTGCCTGGTGCCGGCCTGGAATGGCCTTCGCCATTTTCAGACAGTCCTCCAGATTTTGATGAAGATTGCGGAATGGGCGCATGATGCGGTCAAGACACCGGTTTGCGCAAGTGGCACATCCGGGTGCAAAGTTGACGCGCTTTGCCTGATGATAGAATTCTGGAACATAGCTCCATACTAACCGGAAAGAGCCGGACTACCCAAAAGAACTAGTCCGTTTTACTCGTTTACACTGTACTTCAGAAGGCTAGGCACACTGCCTGCGCAAGCCTATTCTTCGCGTTCAATAAGGGATTTCTCCCTGCGGGACTGGCGAATTACCCGGCCAGCACCCGTGCATTGATTTAATATTGCTCAACTACCATGCCCGAAAAACTCATTCTCATGGCGCACCACCAGCTTAATGCGGCTCCAGTGATCCCCGCCATAGCCGAAGCCCCAACAGGGTTTGTCGCTGACTTGCTCGCGCGCCCATTGAAAGATCTGCGTATCTCGCTCACGGATCGCTGCAACTTCCGTTGCGTGTATTGCATGCCCGAAGAATCATTCGGCAGGGATCACGCTTTTTTGCCGCGCACATCGCTGCTGAGTTTTGAAGAAATCGCCCGTATTGCACGGATTTTTGTCGCCCATGGTGTCCAGAAAATCCGCTTGACCGGCGGTGAACCCCTGCTGCGCAAGAACATTGAAAATTTGATCGGGATGCTCGCGCAACTGAAAACGCCGGATGGCCGCGACATCGAACTGACGCTCACCACTAACGGATCGCTGCTCGCCAAAAAGGCTCAATCCCTGAAAGATGCCGGGTTGCATCGGGTGACGGTCTCGCTCGATTCGCTGGATGATGCCACTTTCAAGCGCATGAACGGTGTTGATTTTCCTGTGGCGGATGTGCTGCGCGGCCTGGAGGCTGCACATGTGGCCGACCTCGGCCCGATCAAGGTAAACATGGTTGTCAAAAGAGGCATGAACGACCAAGAAATCGTGCCCATGGCACACCACTTCAAGGACTCTCCTTTCACCCTGCGGTTTATCGAATACATGGACGCAGGCGCTTCCAATAATTGGAAAATGGATGAAGTTGTCCCTTCTTCCGAGGTGGTGCGGCGCATTGCCGCCCACATGCCGCTTGAGAAAGTTGAATCAGGCCACAAGGGCGAGACTGCGGAGCGTTGGCGCTACCGGGATGGTGGCGGCGAAATCGGGGTCATTTCCAGCGTTACTCAAGCCTTTTGCCGTGATTGCGTCCGTGCCAGGCTGTCAACCGTAGGCGTGCTCTACACCTGTCTTTTTGCGGCGAGCGGCCACGACCTGCGGGCACTGATGCGTGCCGGAAAAACAGATCGTGAAATTTCCGCTGCCGTCGCGCACCTGTGGCGATCGCGTGCGGACCGGTATTCAGAGCTGCGGGGCGCAATGCCAAAAAATGTAACTCGAACGGCCAGGAAGATTGAAATGTCTTATATCGGGGGTTAAGCCAAATGGGATCTGAACGCCCCTTGTTGTCCGCCCTTGCAGCACGGGACGACTACGACCCCGCTTCGATGCCGGTGGAACAAGCGCGGCGGTTCATTCAACAGTTCCTGACCGCCATCACGGGGCAGGAGCTTGTCAAGCTGTGCAACGCATTGCAGCGCACGCTGGCATCGGACGTTTTATCCCCCATGAACGTCCCGCCGCACAACTATTCGGCGATGGATGGTTATGCCGTGCGCATCGAGGATTTGGCGAACGCCCCGCGCAAACTCAAACTCATAGGCAGCGCCTATGCCGGACATGCCTTTGACGGGCGTGTATCAGCAGGCGAATGCGTGCGCATCATGACCGGATCACTCATTCCGGATGGTTGCGACAGCGTGGTGATGCAAGAGGACACCAAAGCCGATGGGGACTGGATTGAAACAGGTGGAGGCCACCACCTTGGCGAGAATATCCGCCTGGCCGGAGAAGACATTGCGCAGGGCGCAACGGTGCTGGCTCGCGGTCAGATTATTCGCCCTGCCGAGATGGGCTTGCTGGCCTCTCTGGGATTCGGCGAGGTGATGGTTTACCGGAAACTGAAAGTTGCGCTGTTTTCAACCGGCGATGAATTGCAACAACCGGGAACGCCGTTGGCTGCGGGCCAAATATACGACAGCAATCGTTATTCCCTGTTTGGCATGCTGGGCGAACTGGGTGTGGAAATTATTGATATGGGCAACATCCGGGATGACATGGCCAGCCTCAAAGCGGCCTTGCTGGAGGCTGCCAGCCAGGCTGATGCCATCATTACCAGCGGCGGAGTTTCAGTGGGCGAGGCTGATTACGTCAAGCAACTGCTGGCGGAAATCGGCGAGGTTGTGTTCTGGAAAATTGCCATGAAGCCGGGCAGGCCGCTCGCCTATGGAAAAATCGGAACCTGCCATTTTTTTGGCCTGCCCGGCAATCCCGTCGCGGTCATGGTGACCTTTCAGCAGTTCGTGCGCGATGCGTTGCGATTATTGATGGGGCAACAACTCAAACCCACTCTCTCGTTCCATGTTATCAGCGCCAATCCAATCCGAAAACTCCCCGGACGCACGGAATTCCAGCGCGGCATTCTCAGCCAGGATAAAAACGGCAGATGGGTAGTGCATACCACCGGCGGGCAAGGCTCCGGCATTCTCAGCTCAATGAGCAAAGCCAACTGTTTTATTGTGTTGCCAGAAGCGCAAGGAAACGTTGAAGCGGGCTATGCCGTTCAAGTGCAGCCATTTTAGCCTTTCCTTTCAAACTGAAGGGCAACTCATCTGAAGCCCCCGGCTCTGGCACCGGTTATTGCCGTGCGTAAAAAGCCGCAATCGCTTTCATTTCCACCAGGCTCAGCACATCGGACATGGCATTCATGAATTTATTCTTGCGCGTCCCGTCCTGATATTCCTTGATCGCCAGCACCAGATAGGCTTCGGACTGCCCCGCAAGGCTCGGTGTGCCGGGTTCGGTGCTCCTGCCGTTCTCGCCGTGGCAACGGCTGCACTTCTGGACGATGGAGAGCTGCGGCGATACAGGCAACATGGTATCCGGCCTGGCGGCCTTGAGCGAGGCAAAGTATGCCGCCACGTTTACGATTTCAGCCGGTTTCAGGTCCTTGGTCGGCCCGGTCATGGCTTCGTTGCTGCGGGCGCCACGGGCATAGTCCCGGGTTGCGGCGGCGAGGTAGCCGGCATCCTGTCCGGCCAGGCTCGGTGTCGTGGGGGCGGTGCTGATCCCGCCATGACCATGGCAGGAAGTGCAGCCCGAACTGATTTTTTCGCCTGCCGCAAGATCGGCCTTGGGCGCAGGTTTGCTGGATACGGGGTGCTGTGTCGCATAGTAGAAGCCGACCTTCTCGATGTCGGTATCGCTCAGGTGGGAGACTATTTTTTTCATCGCGTTATTCTTGCGCGCACCATCCCGGTAATCCTTGGTGGCGGAAACAAGATATTTCACATTCAGGCCGGTGAGGCTGGGAATGCCGGCTTTGTTACTGTTGCCGTTCTTGCCGTGGCAACCGTCGCATGAGCCGGCAATCTTGTGTCCATCAGCGACCGGAGAGAATTGCCCGGTGTCCTGCCTCGCCTGATGCAGAGGGGATTCCGGTTTCTGGACCGCATAGTATGCCGCCAGATTGACAATGGTTTCATCCTGCATCTTGTGTACCGCATCAGACATGAACGGGTCGTTACGGCGCCCGTCGCGATAATCCTTCATCGCCTTGATCAGGTATTCCGCCGGCTGGCCTGCCAAGCTGGGAATTTCCGGGTTCAAAGCATTGCCGTCAATGCTGTGGCATCCTGCGCACGCTCCGGCGGCCAGCTCGCCTGCCCTGGCATTGCCTTTGCCCGAACGGGGCCGGTTTAAGGGCGGCTGCACGGCGTAATAGGCGGCAAGCTGCCGGATTTCCTTATCGTTGAACGAACCGAATATCTTCATCACGCCATGATTGCGCTTGCCGTTGAAATAGCTCTTCAATGAGGGAATGAAATATTCCGGCGGCATGGCAGAGAGCACGGGGATGAGTTCATTTTTGGAGGTGCTGCGGCTTGCGCCATGGCAGCTATTGCAGCCCGAAGCAATGGCGGAGCCGGCTTTAACGGCATCCTGGCTGAGGGAAACCATGGGTATGTTGCTGGATTTGTTGCCGACATCGGCGCCTTTCCATGAGGTCTTGAGGCTGGCGTAGTAAGCAGAAACATCGGCGATCTGCTCCGGTTTCAGTTTCAGTTCGGTGACCAGGAGCTTCATCTGGTCATTCATGCGCGAGCCGTCAGCGTAGGCCAGCATGGCGCTTACCATATAGTCCTGGTCAAGGCCGGCGATAAAGGGAGCGCCCAGAGCGGCGAGTACCCCATCCATCCCGTGACAACGTGTACATTTCGCCGCGATGGCTTTGCCCGCTTCCGCATCCCCTCCCGATTTGTGTTTGGTTTTGGTCGCCGCATTTTCATAGGCCTGCTTGACCTGCTGAGCGACTTCCTTTTTCTCATCGGGCTTTTCACAGCCTGCCAGCGCGAACGCGGCAACAAGCGCCAAGCCAACTATATTTTTCATCGGGCCCGCCATTGTCTTGAGAGTCTTTAGTGCCGGTGACGGGGAGTTTAAGCGTTGTTTTCCGCCGCCAGATGCGGTGGAATCTTGCGAGAAAGCCACATTTGCCAAATGGAAACAAAGAACATGATGGCAAAACAGGTTCCCATCAACGCGCCGCTGCCGATGACCACCCAGGCAAATTCCACGTTAAGTTTGGTGAGATACCACGAGGCGATATCCGCGATGATGCAGAGGAACGGCGTGATGACGATCGCACCCTGCAACCATGGGCGGCGAAAGTAGGCATGGGTGAATATGGAGCCGACGAGGAAGAAGATGAAAGTCAGCCCGAACAGGTGAATATGGGACACCCTCACCAGAGTATGGACATTGGCGCCGGTGTCTTTTTCCGCGACCTTCATCACGCCTTGATAGCTCTCCAGGCTGGGAAGGTGCGGGTTGTTGTTGTTATGACACATCACACATCGCCTTGCTATCAGTGGGCCGATCTTGCCATCAAACGCTTCCTTGTCGGCGCCCTTGCGCAACCATTCCACGATCTGAATATTCTCGTCCGGCTGCAACATCTTGGACATGGGACCCATCAGGGCGCTTTCCAGTTTGGTGCCGCTGTTGCTGCCGGCATAGGCAATCACGATGTCCTGTTCCGACAACTCCGGCTTGCCATCGCGCCCGGCGTGGGAAATGAACACAAACACCATGGCCGCAAGATAACCGACCCCGAGGACGCAAAGCACCCCGGTATAAAGCATCCTGGCGGTAATGGTCAGTTGGGAAAAATGGACGAAATGGCGATGGTTCATGGTGGCTACCTTAGTTTTGCGCGCCTCCCAAGGCACTTCGCAATTATTATGCGCGAGGAATCAATAGTGGAACGCGAATAACCTGGCTGGCGCGTGTTCTTTGGGCGGCAGAAGCTATCTGTTTGTCCGCTCCAAACCTACCGCCCCGGCTGCTCCAACCGTTCCGGTCGCCCGCAGAAAGCGGTGCCGGGGGTTATTGATCCAGGATATTCACCCGCATCATCCCCGCTGTTGGATACCCCCAGAGCCGGAGCAAATGAAACGGGCATCATTATACGGTAATGTAATGGCCGTGCCAGCAAGCAGGTATGAAAAATGTCGCGAGCAAAGAAGCATCAGCCCCTCACAACTACGCCCGAACAACCAAATCTCATAGAAATCCAGGTTGAAAAACCAGCTACAATTACCCGCTGCTTCAACCGACAAAGCCTAATCAATACCGGCCAGCGCCTTATGCAATTATTCGCTTTACCAGTGCCTCGCCTGCCCCGCGCTTCATGCGGCAACGGAAAACCGGCGCCGGGGCAACTTGCAATCACTACCGTAATTCTGGCTGGCGGCTTGGGCACACGCATTGGTGGCGCCAAGGGATTGCAACACTTGCATGGCCGTGCATTGATTGACTGGGTGCTGGATGCCGTCAGCAAGCAGAGCGAAGAAATATTGCTTAACGTGAACGGGGAACAGAGTGCGTATGCGCGCTTTGGGCTCACTATTATTGCCGATGAAACGCCGGGCTGGCCTGGGCCGCTGGCCGGATTGCAGTCCGCCATGCGTTATGCGCGCCATGATTGGGTTGCGTGTGTGCCGTGCGACACGCCATTTCTGCCGGATGATTTGATTGCCCGGCTATTTGCCGCCGTCAGCACAAATGCCGCCGAAGCGGCGGTTGCCGTTGTTGGGGGGAGACGGCAGCCCACCATCGCCCTGTATCACAAGAATATATTGCCCGGGCTGGATGCCTACCTGAATTCGGGTGGGCGCAAGGTGAAAGATTGGCAGGGCACGTTGCATCTGAGCGAGGTAGTATTCGATAATGCCGTTGCGTTCACCAATATAAATTCGCCGGACGATTTAACCCTGGTCAACCAGATCGCCGCGAACGGCCACACCAAAATGGCTTGTACGACGGGCATGCCTATAACCGCCAAAGGAAAAAAATGATGGCTCTGCCAAAAACGGAATATGTTGCAACCGCCGCGTTTTATGGTCAAATTTATGCTGGATAAAAAAATAATTGGCTTCGCCGGTTATTCCGGCAGCGGCAAGACAACACTGCTGGAAAAACTTATTCCATTGCTGATTGCACGAGGCTTGCGCATTGCGGTCATCAAACATGCTCATCATAATTTCGACATTGATAAGCCGGGCAAAGACACTTACCGCCATCGCCAGGCCGGTGCGGGCGAAGTGATGATTATCTCGGCGCATCGTTGGGCGCTGATGCACGAACTGCACGATGAAACGGAACCCGCTCTGGAAGACCTCTGTGCGCGGTTCTCACCCTGCGACCTGATACTGGCGGAAGGATACAAGCACTCCGCCATACCAAAACTGGAAGTGCATCGCAGCGAAACCGGGAACGAGCATTTATATCCCTCCGACCCCCGTATCATTGCAGTTATCACGGATAGCAGAGACCCGCTCCCCCTCCCCCTGCTCAATATTGANNCCAAAAAGGCAATGGAAAAGACAATGGAAAAGCAAAACCATGAAAATTGAGTTGTTGTATTTTGGCCGGCCCGGGGAGCGCCTGAATATTTCGCGGGAAACTGCCGATATTCCTGATGGATTAACCACGCTTTCCGGACTGCTGGCATGGCTGCGGTCGCGCGGGGAAAAGTGGGAGCACGAACTGGCGGACAACCGCGTGCGTTGCGCGATCAACCAGGAGTTTTCCGGACTGGCGGCCAGCATCAAAGAGCATGACGAGATAGCCATCTTCTCNNCCCATCTCCGGCGGATAAAATGAGCGTGATGAAATGAGCGTATCAATACAGGAAAACGATTTCGACCTTGCCGCCGAACTGGCTGCCCTGCGTTCCGGCAGCTCAAAAGCGGGTGCCATGGTCAGCTTCGTCGGGTTGGTGCGCGATTTCAGCAATGACGGAAAAATAGAAAACATTTATCTCGAACACTACCCCGGCATGACCGAAAAGGCGCTGAATAAAATTATCCATGAGGCGACGGCCCGCTGGAACCTGCTGGGAACGCGCGTTATTCACCGCATAGGGCCGCTCCGGCCAAACGACCAGATCGTGCTGGTGGCAACGACGGCACTGCACCGGGGCGAAGCATTCGCGAGCTGCGAATTCATTATTGACTACCTGAAAACCGCCGCCCCGTTCTGGAAAAAAGAACAAACCGGACAAGGCGCACATTGGCTGGAAACACGCGACTCCGACGTGCANNGCATGACAAATGGCATGACCCACTTCGACCGGGAGGGGCAGGCGCATATGGTGGATGTCGCCGGTAAGAACGAAACCCGGCGTATCGCAAAAGCTTCCGGCAGCATCAGGATGGGTGTCGGCACGCTTGAGTTAATTGCTTCCGGCACGGCCAGCAAGGGCGATGTGCTGGGCGTGGCGCGCATTGCCGCGATACAGGCGAGCAAACACACTTCCGAATTGATCCCCTTATGCCACCCGCTGTATCTCACCCATGTTGCGGTGGAATTTCACCTGGACCGGCAGGGCAGCGCGGTGGATTGCATCGTCACCACGGAAACGCTGGGCCGCACCGGGGTCGAAATGGAGGCCATGACCGCAGTGAGTATCGCCCTGCTGACCATCTACGATATGTGCAAGGCGGTTGACCGCGGCATGGAAATCACCCGGATACGTTTGCTGGAAAAACAGGGCGGACGCTCAGGGCATTGGCGGGCTGAAAGTTAGCGGTGTGGTACGTGGCGTATTTTGGATTGACGGGAAGAAAACCCGAACCTGACCCCTTTGATCTGCTTCTTTGATCTGCTTTGATCTGGAGTGCCCTTTTGGGTATCCTTTGTTGTTGGCAGGGCAAACAGGTTGATGTATGATGCGTGATGCTTGATGCAACCATTCAGGAGGCACAAAATGAGAACGACCCTATCCATTGATGACGATGTGCTCGCGGCGGCAAAAGGATTGGCATCCTTGCAGCACAAGAGCGTCGGCGAGGTCATTTCGGAACTCACGCGACAGGCGCTACGGCCCAACACACAAAAAGGCAAGGCGCGTAACGGCGTTCCTTTGCTGCCGGTGCGCGCCAGCGCAAAGGCTGTGACGCCGGAACTGGTGAACCAGTTGCGCGACGAGTTGCCGGGATGACCTTCCTGCTCGATGTAAACGTGCTGGTCGCGCTGATTGATCCCGCGCACGTCCAGCACGATGCGGCGCATGGCTGGTTTGCGAAGCAGGGGAAAAAAGCGTGGGCCACCTGCCCGTTGACCCAGAATGGCGTGATTCGCATCGTGGGGCATGTCCGCTACCCCAATTCGCCGGGCACACCGGCGGCGGTGGCGCAGTTGATGACGGGCTTATGCGCGCTGCCGGGCCATGCGTTCTGGCCGGACGACATCAGCCTGCTGGATGCCAAGAAACTGGATGCATCGCGCATACTGAGTTCCGCACAAGTGACGGACAGCTACTTGCTGGCATTGGCCTGCGCCCACGGCGGAAAACTGGCAACCTTCGACCGTCGTTTGGTCGCAGATGCGGTGCGCGGTGGCGCAAAGGGACTGCATCTGATTGGCTGACAAGATTGCCGGTTTACCCAGGATGGCGCTGGAAAATAATGCGAAGCTGAACCTGTTAGCTGCTCTGAGAAACAGCTTTAGCTTCCATCCGCAGAATTTTAGGTTGCTCTAAATGGAAAGCCCAGCGCGGGATGAAACGGTAAGGTACTGAAAATAGTGTGATACACGGCTGACTATTGGCAGCAATGCTGAACATAGGCAGCATTTCAAAAAGTTAAAGTTGTTTTCTATATTACGTTGGGCGGCAGAAGCTGGCGACTCCGGAGAGGCATGAACAGTGGGCAACGAAAAGGATGTCTTCGCGTGGCGACGATATGGACACTGGCGTACCAGCGCAGCAAAGGCTCGCTTGTCGGCTTTCGTTCTATGGAATATGCGAGATGACCCGCGTCTTATTGAGATGGCGAAAGAGTGCGGCCATTCAGGTGGCGATTACACGCTTGGGATATCGGAAGCATTTCGCCGCGAGAGTGCCGTCGCGCTTGAACTCGTCGTCAAGGCGGTAATCGCAAATGCGCTCGAAGCCAAGGCAGTCGATCCCGCAACCGAAGGCGTTCCCGCAACACACGACCTACCGAACCTTTGGAAGCAAGCCAATCTTCCAAAGCTATCACGCGATGATCGTTATCGCCTTCAGCTTGTGAAGTCAGTACTTATTTGGTCCGGTAGATATGCCACGCCACGTACTGTGAAGGCTTGGGAAGAAGAGAACAAAGACTTCGAGGCATTGGAGGAGCCGCCGCCTCGTACAGGCAAGTTTGTATTTCGAACGCCAGTCACGTTCGGATGGGCCGAATTTGATCGGCTCTACCAAGTTGCGCACGGCTTTCTCCAACAGCACGGCTGAGAGATAACGCTATGCAAATCTGCCGCCCAACCCATCATTCGAGCGGACCTGCGCAAAAAGCCGCGCAGGCCGCTCAATTCAAACTACAAGGGCTTCCCCAATTTCGCAAGCGCTTCTGAAGTTTTTATCTCACTGCCATTCTCCGTTCCGTTTAAAACCTCACTGCTTGCATCGTGCGAGAAGGTGAAGGACTGCTAAACTACAACCGGTCATGTTGGGCTATTGNNGCTCTCCCGGCGCGGGTCCAACCCGCTTCACATCAACGCTGGCAGTGCATCGGTGATTCCTTGCCGCGCCGCCGCTTCGCAGCGCGTATATTCCTTTCCGGTTGCTTCTTTGGCAGACGGTTTTGGTTTTCTGTTCAGATCGTGCCCGGCTCCAGTTTGAAATCCTCACCATATTTCAACACCGCCCAGGCCAAGCGCGCGTTCTTCGCAGCGATGGCAATCACGGCTTTCCAGTAGCCGCGCCGCTCCTGCAACGATCTTGCCCAGCGGCTGAAGCGATCCTGCTTCTCGCCGATGCTGTTGAGCACCGCACGCGCGCCCATGACGAGCAAGCTGCGCAGGTAACTGTCACCCGCCTTGGTGATGCGACCCAGCCGCGCCTTGCCGCCGCTGCTGTATTGCCCCGGCACAAGGCCGATCCACGCCGCCACCTGGCGCCCGTTATCGAAATCGTGGCCACCACCCATGCTGGCCAGCAGCGCGCTCGCGGTGACAGGGCCGATGCTGGGGAGTTTCATCAGGCGTTTGCTGCGCGCGTCGTCGCGCGCAGCCTGGGCGATGGCGCGGTCGTACTCTGCGATGCGCTTGTCGAGTTCGGCGGTATGCGAAAGCAGATCGCCGACGCACAGGTTGGCGTAACCCGGCAGGTCTTCCAGGTGTGCGCCGATCTCCCGGCGCAGACAGGTAACTTTCTGCGGCAGCACGATGCCAAACTCCGCGATCAATCCGCGCAGGCGGTTATAG
>CXWL01128116.1_pt1 | contig 14110 bp, 16 predicted proteins | sample 590931 | NCBI WGS metagenome assembly CXWL01 (sample SAMEA3498368, study PRJEB10139) | groundwater metagenome | biome: water well; material: biofilm material | place: Germany | collected 2015-04-27 | reverse complement strand
ACCACATTCCTGGACAAATGATCCATGGGAAATTATCGCGAAGCTGGCATAGCACCCTTCCGTCAGGTGCGCGGACAATCGCTCCGATATAGATGGTGTTGGGCGTGGCCAATGGAACGCTCAGAATTGGCTGCGATCACGGGTCACAGGAAGTTCACATGCAGAGGCTTCGGATCAACGCCGGGCTGCATGCGCTGAACCCCTTTTGCATGATTATCAAGTGCGACACTAACGTAGTGCTGAATCGGCAATGTACCCATCATGGTCTGCGCATCGAACGCTGGTGACGCAAGGTAATTCATGGCTCGCCAATAGCGTTCTGATTTCCATATGTCCTTGAACCGTTCCTCTGTGAAATTGCCAATATGAAGCTTTGAGTAACGGGCATTAAAAAACATCCCGGATGGAGCCACCAGCCCGCTACCGCTGATCTGGAGCAGGAATTGCGGCCCATAAAACCGCTTATAAGTTGGCTTGTCGCCATCCNNATCCTTGATTTTGCTCCATTTTACGATCACTTTGGTTTGTTCATTACTCATCGATTCAGCCTGTGTGAGTAGCCCATGAAGCTCTTCGTATTGGCTATAGTCAATGCCCAGCGTATGTTGCTCATCATCCGAACAGTGCTTGATGACGGCATAATCAACACCCAAATCCAGGCCCAACTGGGCAAATGGGATGATTTCATCTTTCAAATGGGGCATCAGAACCATCTGAATGCCAAGAGTTACCGGCAATCGATTACGTTTTTTTAGGTCTACCGCGTACTTGATGTGGCTGATGGCACGATCAAATACTTCGGTGTGCTCCGGCCCCTTGTACATAATGCTGGCATAGCTTTCCGGCCTGCCGGCTGCCACCGTGAAGCGAACCCAGGTAAGATATGGCAACACCTGTTCGATCTTCTCGGGTTCCCATTCCCATGCGTTGGTTGCATTCCCGACATCTATCCCGAGGGATGTGGCATGCTGAATAAAAGGGACATACGCCTTGGATAAAGTGCTTTCGCCGTCCGACACAAGCGAGACGCTTCTTACTCCGATCTCAGCAAAATCATCCAGCAGGTTTAACGCATGCGCTGTCTTTATGCTGCTGCGGGCTTGCGACTCCTGCATCATGGCATAACAGAAAGAGCACATCGCTCCGCATGCCCGAGTCAGGGACATGTCTACGCTGACTGGCGCTATTCGCTCCCCGGCTTCCCAAGCCTGCACTCTGTCAAAGTGATAGGAAAGCTTGTGGGAGTCGAGAATTAATGCCCCTTCACGTGTTTGAACAGCAGAAGTCATCCTTTCACCTCAATTCCACGAAGATTCCTTAATGAGTTCTTGTCCCCCAACCCTTCCAGCCATACCACGAGCCCTCGATCAACCGATTCCTTCAAAAAATCCTCCAGGTCGAGAAGGATAGTTCCGCGCTTGTCCGCCGGAAGCTGCTCGCGCAACCTTACAATGATTTGCCCGTCATCATTAGCCGATGTGGCCACGAGTAAATCTGCAATTGATGGCATTCCCGTCGCCAGAGCGCCTGCCACCCGCGAAAGCCGCTCGGCCTCCGAAAGCTTCACCCAATCCGAATTGGGTGCGGGTGTATCCAAATTTGCAAATTGAAGATTGCTGCCCATAGCTGTTTACCTTAGTTGCCCATCGTTATGATAGTTTCAGAACGGCCCGGTGAATTCTCGATTCGGAATGTCATGCGGTCCGTTGCGTAACAATCGTGCGCACAATTCGCGATAGCTCGCCGAGTTTTTGTCAGCACCAACCATTTTGAGCACCTCATCAGCGATCATTTGAGAGTTTGGGTAGTAGTTCTCGGCCATGAAGTGAGAGGTTGGTACCGGATGATCGGGAGATGCGATGCGTACAGGGTGCGTTTTCAGCGCATCAAAGGCTTGTTCGGCAACCTGGCTGATTAATTCACCTGCAATACTGCCAGTACGAAAGGCTGTATCCGCAACAATCAGCCGCCCCGTTTTTCGAACTGAATTGAGTACGCTTACAACATCAAGAGGGCGCACGCTACGCATGTCCAGGACTTCGATGCCAATACCCATGGCCGACATCAATGCCTTGGCAGCAATCAAGGACTCGACCGCCATGTAGGAAAAGGCAGCAACCGTAACAGCGTCACCTTTATGCAGCACTTTTGCCCGCCCCAGCGGTATCCGGTAATATTCTTCAGGAACACTGTCTTTAATCTGGTGCAGCCAGCGATGTTCAATAAATATGACCGGGTTGTTATCCTCAATTGCCGAAATCAGCATTCCCTTCGCATCATGGGCAGTAGTTGGCATAACAACCTTCAGGCCCGGCACCTGCGAAAACATTGCCTGCAGGCTCTGCGAATGCTGCGGGCCCTGCCCCCAGCCGCGACCGACAATCACGCGCACCACCAACGGAACGGATGCCTTGCCGTCGAACATGTAGTGCCATTTGGCAGCATTATTCACTAATTGATCCATCGCCAGCATGGCGAAATCAATCCGCTGATGAACCATGACCGGGCGGACGCCGGATAGTGCAGCCCCGATGCAAATACCTGTTACGCCATTTTCGGAAAGCGGCATATCGAAGACACGCCGGGCTCCAAATTTTTCACGCAACCCGGCAGTCGTGTTAAATATGGCTTTGGGATCTGGCACGCCCTCGCCGATAACAATCACTCTTGGGTCTTGCTCCATAGCCTGTTCGAGGCCTTCGCGAATTGCCTGCGCAAAAGTGATGTCCCGCTTTTCAAAATCAGGCATAAATTCGTTCCCCTGCCCCTTTAATGGATGGCTTCGCGCTGGAAAGGGCAAACTTAAAAGCGCCAGCTATTTCCTCGCGAATTTCCGCCTCGGAATGTTCAATATCTGATAAGGTCATGGTGTTGTTTTCTTTAAGCTGTTCTGCAAATCTGGCGATTGGGCAGTTTTTCAGGCCATCCTCTATTTCCAGCGCTGACCGATAATTAAGACCGTCATCAAAATCGGGGCCGCAATGCTCCCTCCAGCGATAAACCTTTAATTCAATAAATTGCGGCCCTTTGCCTTGCCTGGCGTTACCAACAGCAGTTCTGGCAATGGACAGCACCTCTTCCACATCATTTCCATCGCCGGTATAAGCTTCTATTCCATACGCTTCGGCCAACCTGTATATCGGGCGATCCGGCTGCCTCTCGGCCAAACGAGTATAGACAGAAAATCCGTTGTTCTCACAAACAAAAATGATCGGGAGTTTATGTAGTGCGGCAAAGTTTAATGATTCGTGAACAACGCCCTCTTCAAAACAACCATCCCCGAAAAAAACTACGCTGACCCGTTTTTCCTCTTTTAAAGATGCAGCCCATGCCNNAGATGCAGCCCATGCCGAACCAACCGCTAACGGCACCGTCCCTCCAACTATCGGGGTCGCACCCATGAAGCCAACCTCCAGATCGATCAAATGCATAGAGCCGCCACGCCCGCCACAGCAACCGGTTGACCGCCCATACAACTCCGCAACCATGGCATTTAAATTGCCGCCTTTGGCCAGATAATGCCCATGCGCCCGATGATTGCTGAACATTACATCGCCGTCGGACAGCGCCGCGCATACTCCTACGGCAATAGCCTCCTGCCCTATACACAAGTGCATTGGACACCGCATTTCCTGCTCGGCATAGCGATCGGCCAATGCCTCTTCAATGCGCCTGATCCGCAACATCGAGTAAAACAACTGGGTAGGCTCCGCTTTTTTCATACGCCACACTCCATTTTTATTTCAGCAAGGTAGAAATATACTTCCTCAGGATGACAGGATCTATCGGTTCCCGGTTGCATACGATCTGGACATCTATTGCGGCCGCGACACTACCCACAAACGCCGAAACTTCCGGGTCTATCCCTTTGCACAGGCACAGCGCCGACAGCGACAGGAATGCGTCGCCGGCGCCAATACGGTCAATCACCCGCGAGGAAAGCGCAGGTATCTTATGGAATGTCCTGGATTTTGTATCCAGGATCATCACCCCCTTGGTTCCTCGTGTTACGGCCAACTGTTTGGCTTTGGTGTTACCGGCAACTTCCGCACTTACTTTTTCCAGCGGGTCATGCCGATTGTGCGCCGCCAGGCGCAGCTCTGGTTCGTTGAGGGAAACAAAATCCGCCCGGGGATAACGATTAATGACGTGATAGCCGCGATTACCGCTGTTGATCTGGGTATTAACCGCAAGATACCGTGACTTGTCCCCCAGAATACGAACCATGTCACTGGTAATGAAGCCATTGCCAAAATCTGCCACAACGACAACATCATACTTGGCGAGGTTGTCCGTCAGCCATTGGCAAACTTCCTGGCCGTCATGTTCGAGCGCCGGCTCATCATGGAAAAAATAAACTTCAAATAATTTGGACAGGTCGCTGTCCACGAAACGGCGTTTGGTGACAGTCGGCGCATTTTTAAACCGAGAAAAAACAGCGGTCACGTTTTTTTGCAATTTCTCTCGGATGAAGTCCTCATGGCTATCCGTATCACCCAGCCCCGCCGCCAATGTTACAGAATTCACAAATCCCGCAATATGGTTGGCGACCGCAATGGATCCTCCCGCGAACTGCTCTTCCGTATCATAACGAACCGCAAGCACATTCCCTTTGCCTGTTTGCCCCAGCGGTGATACATAGTGGTACTGGTCAATAATCGCGTCACCCACAACCAGCACGTTGAGGTCAGCCAGAGATTCAACCATGCGACCGATTTCCTTTTCCGGCCATTTGTCACGGAATCGTTCCAGAAAACTTTTGGTTTCCGGCTGGAACACCCCGAAATGCTCATTCAGCAAACTGCTTGAACTGAAGGTAAGCTCATCAGTGTAGAATATCTCGCCACCATAAGCCTCGACCGCTTCCTGCTCCCTGGTAATATTGCCGGTGACATCGTCCCCGTGCGAACGATATTCGCCGCCCTTGGCGTAGACATTAGGCTGTATTTTGTGCAGAGCTTCGACCGCTGTTACCGCATGGTTGATCGCAACAAAATCCACGCATTCCAAGGCGGCCAGATTCTCCGCACGCAGGTGTTCGTTAAAAATCGGGCGACCCGGGCCTTTGTTCACATACTCGTCCGCTGTCACCGTTACCAGCAAGGCATCGCCCTCTTTTTTTGACCGCTGCAGATAACGGATATGCCCTGTGTGCATGAGGTCGAAGGTGCCATGGCACAGTACTACCCGCTTGCCTTGTTTGTTCAATTTCCTGGAATGCTCTGCCATCGTCTCCAGGCTGACAATTTTTCTGCTTGTCATGACATTAACCCTAACCGGTCGGAAATATTGTGCAAAATGAACTGGTGTCCGATTTCAACGGGCCCATAGCTGCAGGAGTCAAGCCAGAAATTAACCTCACCCATCGAACGCAAAGGATTATCCGGCGCAAACCCGCTTAAAGTAACTACCACGCCACCATTTTTTGCAGCTTGCATGGCAGCATTCCTGATGTTTATGGACTTGCCCGAACTGCTGATTGCAATTACAACATCGTCAGGCTTTACCATCTGCGCCAACATTCGCGCAAAAGCATTTTCATAACCAAAGTCGTTGNNCAACAGCGAAGATTCGTGCAATGTAACGGCTCTGAGCTTGGCCACATTGAAAAAATCGGTCGCTGCATGGCTGGCAACCCCCGCACTCCCGCCATTCCCCACCAGGTAAAGATTATGCCCATTCTTGCGCATCTCAATCAGCCGATCACAGAATGCAGAAATGCCGGCCTCGAGCGCGCCCGTGACGCCATCCTTATCGGTGACGATGCTTCGTTCCAGCAAATCCTTGAATTGAGCCGCTCGCGCGGAGATTGACATATCGTGGTTCATAGTTATTTTTCCTGCCCCCCCAAACAACGGAACCACGCTTCAGTCGCCTGGTCAATGCTCGCCGGATTCCATACAGGCGCATCCTTCCAGTCATTTATATGCGCAAGCATTTTTCCCACACCCTCCTCAAAGGATATCTGCGCCTTCCAGCCCAACAGTTGCTTGATCTTTGTGGTTTCTGCAAATGTACAATCCGGTTCACCGGGGCGCTTGGGGATATGCTCAACCTCTCCATTCAGCAATTCCACAAGCCGGTTGACGCTATAGTGATTNNGGTAACATAGGTGAAATCCCTTGTCTGGTTACCATCACCCACGACAGTAAACGGGCGCCCATTCAGCTTTTGCGCAAGGAATACGCCAAACACAGCACCATAAGCTCCAGTAGTGCGGGAGCGCGCCCCATACACATTGAACAACCTCAGGGAAATCGCAGGTAATTTGTACACTTGAGCCCAGTGCAACACTAACTCCTCACCCATGTATTTCGTCAGGGCATAGGGATATTGGGGTTTGATAGGCGAGGATTCCGGGGTCGGGTAACTGTCTGGAATTCCATAACTTGATGATGAGGCGGCGTAGAGTAACCGCTTTACTCCGGCGGCACGCGCGCACTCCAATACATTGAATGTCCCCGTAACATTGGTACTGAAATACTGGGCCGGCATCTCGATGGATGGAACAATATCCGCCAAGCCAGCGAGATGAAACACCCAGTCCACCCCATCGAATATCGGCTTGAGTGATACATGATCGCGGATATCAGTATTGATGAATCTGAAATTCGGATGTGAGGCAACGGTCTTTAGATTACTCATTCGTCCAGAGGTCATGTTGTCTACGACCACAACCTCATGCCCCTTGTTGATCAGAAGCTCAGTCAGATGGCTTCCGATAAAACCCGCTCCACCAGTTATCAATGCTTTCATAGTTTCCCGCGCTTAAATAAAATTGACATGGTTGATCAGGCCTTCACGCAAATTGAACAGGTAACGGTTCACTTCATCCATCCGGCAATTTTTACGGCATTCCTGGATATTGAGTTCGTGCCTGACGTAGTGGAAATTTGCTTCGCGCCTCGATCCTTCCCATATTTCCTGGAACGTAGCCTGATTGATATTTCCGTATTCGAACCGTTTGTCCAGCAAATAGGCGCTGCAGCCATACACCGACCCATCAGCCATGATATAAGCCCAGAAAAATGGCGTCGCGTTGCATTTCGTATAACGCTCGTTTTCCGCCTGCATATATTTCTTCATTGTGTTCTCGCGGAACACTACATGGAATTTGTCTGTATTAAACCTTCTCAGTGTGTCCGCCATCGTAATGTAGTCATTGTAATCAATGCCTTCGTAAAGATGGGTTTCACTGAAGAGATGCTGTGAATATGGCTTGATGACGAGATAATCCAGGCCAATTTCGTCCCTGCATATCCCGGCAAGTGTTTCCATCTCTTTTGCATTTTCCGGCAACAGAAGGGATTGTGCGCCTATGGTGCAACTCAACCCACGCTGCCTTTTGGCTGAAACAGCACGTTTAAGATTGTCGATGACGCGACCGAAATCTTGCTCCTTAGTACCATGAACACGTGCGTAGGTTGCAGCAGTACCTGCATTGATGGACACTTTTATCCATGAACTCAGCGGCAATGACTGCTCAATGAACTCATCGTTGAATACTGTGGCATTGGTTGTGAACGATACGTCTATGCCGGCATCTTTCGTAGCCTTTACGATTTTGTTGATCTTTTTGTGCAGAAGAGGCTCTCCCTCCCCTGCGTACATGATGCTTTTAACGCCAAGCCTTCCCATTTCAGCCAACCGTTCCGAAAACATATCGGCATTCAGCATCTGGCTCTTGTAACCGATGTAGTCAACAGCGCAGAAAGTGCAGCGATGGTTGCATGCGCCCACCGGAGAGACTTCCATATAAATCGGATATACATGTTTGGCTTTTTCCCAGTCTTCGCCAGCAGCTAAAAACTGTGCAACACGCTGAGGGTGATAAACGAGTTTGTGGCTATCTATTCCAAACTTATCCATAGTTGCTTATCCGCTACCTCAATCCGTTGTAATACCAAAAGCGCCCCGGTTCGGACGCTTATAAATAGCCGTGCATTCTATACAAATATCCAGCCATGTCATATATACCTTTCGACATATTGACTTATCCAGAATTACCTGCTTCAGAAACCGGCAAATCTGCTTTGCCGAGCCGGAACGATCTTGTGGAAAAACCGAGGTCACGTGCAGCATCCGTATGTTCAAAAACCAGGTCGGCATTCACCCTGCAAAGCTGAGAGCACACCACAAAAGCATCTTTGGCGGCACACAGGGGAATATTCACGTTGGTGTTGCTGTCTGGCCTACGCTGCGGGTTGCAGGCTCATGTATTGGGGCAATTTGTGGAATCGATCCATGCCTGCACCATCTTGAGTTGTTTGAGCTGGATGTCAGTCAACCAAGGGCATGGTCAACCTCGTAAGCCTCGGTTAAATTACCCCGGCATAACCGGGGCTTACCTCACTGAATTATGGATGCTCAATAATGGCGATGCTCATTCCGGTTTAATTTTATACGCATCGGCACAAAAGTTGAGCAGTCGTTGGAAATACTCAAATAATTCCGGTGTGGCTTTGAGTGTCTCAGCAAAAAATTGTGTGAGCCGCTCAGGATTTTCCTCGTATTCATGATTAACCGCATTTCTTAGTTCGCGGATAAGTTTCCAGCGTTCTGCTGTTTCGATTAAACCCAGCTTTTCCATGAAAGCGAGGACTGCGCCAAATCGTTCCACTTCGATTTCTTCTTCGATAGCGACAGCTCGCATTGTCTTGCCAAGATGCTCCTGAAACTCGCTGAAGCGAACACGAAAAGCGGCGAGCGTCTCATGCTGCTCCAGGCTTAGTGCCTGCCAGTTTGTGATAGGTAAAATGCGCTGGACTCGTTGTGCGGAATAATCCAAGTATTCACGCATTCGCTTTAAATGGCCAAGTTGCTTGGCAAGCAGGCGTAAATGCTCGGTCACAATTGGATTCCCTGAGCCTTTGCCAGGTTGTATATTGGCTTATCCTGGCCGGGTTCTTTTACTATCAGATCAACGGGCAAATCCAGACTGTCCTCAAGCGCAATCTTGCAACGCAATGCCGACATCAGTGTGTCTCGACGCGTGGATTCAACATATAGATCAACGTCTCCGCCGCGCCTAAAATCATCGGCGCGCGACCCAAAAAGCCACACTGAAGCATCAGTTCCAAAGTTCTGGTGTGCCACTTGGAGGATGGTTTCAATTTGTGCAGCAGTTAGTCTCATTTGGATTGGCTCCCAAGCATCGAGAATGGCATTTTAAAGCATTTGTTACGCATTCCGTACGCAACAGCACCGCTCGGACTAATCTTGGACAGGCTCAGCAACAGGGTGACAGCAGCGGCAAAACAGGGCTTGATTATAGCCACCCCGGCTGACTATTTCGACCAGTGCATCTCCCACCACGGGCGCGGCGGGAACCAGCATTTCACCGGCAAACAAGGCATCCAGCCAGGCTGAGGATGCGCCCGGAGCGGGCGTAATTTCACATTGAGCCAAGGGCAACAGCACCAGTGTTTCCATCCGCCCGGCGAGAGAATCTGCGACGCTGGGAAGCGCCATCAGGTTGGCCGAGCCGGTCAGCAAAAAACGACCGGGGCGACGATCCTCATCCACGGTTTTCTTGATGGCCAACAGCAGGTCGGGGGCGCGCTGAATCTCGTCGATCACCGCACAATCGATGCTGCGAATCAGCCCTACCGGGTCTTCCCTGGTGGCAAGGCGGGTGACTTCATCATCCAGCGTCAAGTATCGGCGCGTGGGGCCAGCCAGTTGGCGCACTAATGTGGTTTTACCAGCCTGCCTTGGCCCGCTCAGCAAAACGACCGGTGTGTCCGCCAGCGCATCCAGAACTCGGGGCTGGATGCTTCTGGGGAAAATGGCTGGATTTATATCGGCATCAGGCACGGCAACGGGTTCTGTCTAATTGGGAAAATAGTATAGTCTATTTGGGATTATGTTGTCCTGTTAATGGGATTAAAGGCACAGCATTCAATCGGCGCTAACAGTACACCAATTGAGCCTGTAACGCTCAGATTAGATGCCTGTGGCGGCAGTCAGCGCGATGAGCGGCGTGGTGTTGGTGACAACCACTTTTGTTTGTTCAGGCATTGGTGATGTCATCGGCAAGCTCATTTGCATCCAGGTCAATCACAGGCACGCCGTACCGATGCAATTCCCACAAAAACTGGAGTCTACCCATTTCAATTAGTGACGCAGCCATTCCAGACGACAGTCTCTTCATTTCGTACAACTTGATCGCCATCGCCAATTTGGCTTCCTGCATGAATTGCTGCGGTGTGCATTGTGCTGCATCGGGCAGATTGGGCGGTACTTCTACAAGTATTTGCATGATGCGGTTCCTTTTAGTGGCAAGGTTCGATATTTAACGCTAATGTTTGTGGTTACATTCACAATTTGTCAGGCAATAAACGCGGGGCAGATGCCATGTGCGTAGTGTACGGTGCCTGCCGGAATGATGAGTTAGCGGCAAAGTTCCTTCGCTTGGTGGATGAAACGCGGCAGCGATACGATACGGTTTTTGATCGGGATGGGTTCATGATTTTGCGGCGTAAGTGAACAACTTCTGAAAGCCCCATTCACGTCACAAGCTGGGTGCGGTTTTTTTATCGACATTGATTTAAAGTAGTTTATAAACTACACTGAACTATGATCGAATTGGGCCGATATCAGCTTGAAGGTGGAAGCACGCCCGTCACTGAGTGGCTACGCGGTTTGCGAGACGCACGGGCGCGGGCGCAAATTGAGGTTCGGTTGCGGCGCGTATCTGCGGGCAACTTTGGTGACTGTAAACCTGTGGGCGAAGGTGTTTCGGAACTGCGGGTGGATATTGGAACCGGTTACCGTGTGTATTACGGAAAACACGGGCAGGCGCTGATAATTTTGTTGTGCGGGGGCGACAAAGGGTCGCAGCAGGCCGACATCACACGTGCCAAGGCTTATTGGGCGAACTGGAAACGGAGGAATTCATGAAAAAGGTGTTGAATGGATCGGTGTCTCACACCGAAGAAACCATCAAAGAGTTGCGTGCTGATCGGCAGTTTGCCGTCGAGTATTTGAAGGCAGCACTGGAGGAGCTGGATGATCCCGACAACCGCGCGGCGGGTCTTTTGGCCTTGCGTGATGTGGCCGAAGCTTACGGTGGCTTGGGGGCTGTTGCGGCGCAGGCCGGTATCAGCCGGGAGGCGCTTTACCGCTCGTTGTCCCCGAAGGGCAATCCGACCTTGAAGACGCTGCTGGCGGTGTTGAAGTCTGTGGGGATGCGACTGTCGGTCGAGCCGGAAAATCCCGCTCACGCGTAAAAAACTTGGATCGAACCTAGAAAAAACAGTTGGTGATGAATAGCTCCTGCGCCAACGCCAAGGCAATGAAGAACGGGTCTCCCTTACCCCAACCCCTACCCATGAACCTCAAGCTGGCAATGAGGTTTTGTAGGGTGCATTCCATGCACCATGGTGCATGGAATGCACCCTACGGTGAGGTTCATGGGACTCAATTCGGGCGAAAAATTGGCGGCTGCGGTTTCTCCCCAACCCTCTCCTCAATCCTCCCGGCCCTCTCCTCAACTCCTCGCTTCGCTCTCCTCCCCCGTGGGGGGCAAGAAGCTCGTGTCCGGGCACCCGGAGGAGGCGATCGTCCCCTCTCCCACGGGGAGAGGGTTAGGGAGAGGGTTGGAGGGGGAAAGGGCGATTGTCCCCTCCCCCCGGGGGGAAGGTTAGGGAGAGGGATGGGAAGGTTAGGATGAGGGCGTTTTTGGGCGAGGGACTTTGCTCCCTACCCATGAACCTTGGTGCTCTGTGAATACGGTCGTATGTATGCCATTCGACATATCGGCTTATTGATGATTTTTTGCCCCAAAAACCGGCACATCTGTTTTGCCGAGCCGGAACGCCCTTGGAGAAAAACCGAGGTCACGCATCGCATCCGCATGATCGAAAACCAAGTCGGTATTCATTCTTTCGGCCATGGCCGCAGACCAGTTGCGGAATCGCGGCAGCACTCGCAAACAGGCGATTGCCGAGCGGAATACAAAAAGAGGTATGTTTACGAATCGCTCCGGCTTGCCCATTATTCTGAAAACTCTTCCAACCATTTCCCGATAGGACAGCCTTTCCGCGCCGGACAGGTTATAGGCATGGTTGCACGCTTGATCACTTCGCAGCGCCGCAACGCAAGCGCTTGCCACATCTTCAACATGCACCGGCTGGCGCAACCCTTGTGCCCCTCCAAACAGAGGAAAGAATCCGAAGCGTGAAATAAATCGCGCGATTTCACAGATGTTGCGATCGCGCCCGAGGCCGTAAATCAGGGTCGGGCGAAGGATCACCCATTCGATCCGGTTTGCTTCGGCCCAGGCAATAAAGCGTTGCTCGCCATGCCGCAATTTGTCTGCAGTTTCTTGTTCTATGTGCTCGGAAGAGTTTTGCTTGGTGAAAATACTGGTGGAGCTGAGCGCAACGACACGCTTGGCCTGATGCGCCGTCAGCATCGGAAAGTAATCCGGCAATACCCAGATCGGAGCCAGGCAAACCCAGTGTGTAATTTTTTTGGGGGCTGGAGAGGGTGTGTGATCGGAACCGGTTCTTTCGAGCAGCCGAAAAACAATACGAGCATCTTCATCAGCAGACTGCCCATGTTTCTGAGGTTGCCTTGAAAAGGCTTCCACATGCCAGCCCGCGTCAGCTAGCAGCGGCAATAAACTTAGTCCAACCATGCTGGACGCACCCAGCACTCCCGCAAATGGTTTAACCACAGCGCAACCCCAACTTACGCAGCAGGCGTTCCATCAGGTAACAGAATGTGATTGCAATAAAGCGCATCCATACCCCTGTTGCCACCGCACACATCAACAGCCCAGGATATTGGTGCTTGAAGAACTTGAGATAAAAACGCATCATTCCCTTGTGCTTGTGCCACTCGACAAAAATTGGCCTGGCTTTGCTGCAATGGCCTTTGTCATGGATCATTCGCGCATCCGGCACAAAAAGTATTTTCCGGCCTGATTGGCGGATTCTCATGCACCAGTCCAAATCTTCGCAGTGCATGAAATAGCCTTCGTCCAGTAACCCGATTTCTTCCATGGCGTCGCGCCGTACCATCATGCATGCCCCGGATATGGCTTCCACCTCGACGGGATGGCCTGGCAACGGCTGTTTGTGCAGATCAAAATCAGAAAATAACTTGGGATAGCGATTGCCCAGCGCACTTAATCCGAACGCTCTGACAAAAGAACGCCAGGGTGTAGGGACTGCGCGCCGCCCGCCAACTTGTTCGGCGCCATCCGGGTTGGTGAGCAATCCGCCGGCCATGCCCACATCGGGCGCGCTATCCACCGCACGAATAAGGGCCGAAATCGCACCAGGCTCAAGGATGCAATCAGGATTAAGAAACAGAATGTGGGCGCCATCCGCAACTTGTGCCCCCATATTGCAGGCTGTTGCAAAGCCAAGATTGTGTTCATTGCAAATTATGTGTGTTTCCGGAAAAGTATTCCGCAACTCGGTAACACTGTTATCTTCAGAGGCATTGTCTACCACGATGACTTGTTCGGCCTGCTGCAGCGCTTGCGCCACGCATTCCAGCAATTTGCTTCCGGCGTTGTAATTCACGATCACGACCGAGGTATCGCAGTTCGCATGTGCTCCTTCCGGCCGCTTTTGCAGATAGGGAACACGGGAAGGGCTGTGCTGTTTCCTGTACCAGGCCGTCGTTGTTTGCAGTCCCTGCTGCAAAGTAAACCTCGGCTTCCAGCCTAATTCCTTACGAAGGAGATCGTCATTGATGCACAGCGAACCCACTATGCGATCAACCGATTCGAGCTTGCCAAACAATCTGCCCAATCCACGCAATAACTTTACAGGCATAGGAAATAGTCTGGCAGGCTTTTCCAAGCCTATAGCCATCTGTCGCACCAGGTCTGGAATTGAAATGTCTTCGCCATCACGCACCAGATAGGTTTTCCCGGCAGCCGCAGGGTGGCTCGCACAAGCGATCAAGGTATCCACTAAATTGCCCAGATAAATCAGGCTGCGTTGATTGCGCACACTTGCCAGCGGCAGAGGAATACCTTTGTCCACAACCGCCAATAACCTGATGAAATTCCCCTTCACACCGGGGCCATACACCAGCGGCGGGCGCACAATGACCACTTCCAAACCGGTTTCGCCAGCCACCCGGTGCA
>CXWL01123433.1_pt1 | contig 14116 bp, 13 predicted proteins | sample 590931 | NCBI WGS metagenome assembly CXWL01 (sample SAMEA3498368, study PRJEB10139) | groundwater metagenome | biome: water well; material: biofilm material | place: Germany | collected 2015-04-27 | reverse complement strand
TAAGTTGTACAAAAATAAATATCTGTACAACTTTTCATAAAGTTCTCAATCTCAATGCCGACAGGATGTCTGAAACGTTTAATTACATAAAACGTGATTAGCCGAATGAGCCAGACAGAGCCAGGCATTCGAGAAAATGGAGTGTTCTCAACTACACATCAACTACAAACCGTCCCATTCCGGGCTGTGAGAACTCCATGAACATCCTTGCTCCTGCCGTACACCTGGCCGACCGATTACGCTTCTCCACGAAGTTCGCTGTGCTCGCCATCATCGTGCTGATCCCTCTGTTTCTGCTCGGTACTCGCGTTATCCATCAGATCAACGCAAGCCTTGAGGTCATTCGCTCGGAGCAACTGGGCCAGCGCTATCTGTTGGACGTAACGCCTGTACTGCGTTTATCGATGTTGCAACGCGCCCTCACCAACCGCTTGCTCAGCGGTGACAGAAGCGCTCAAGCCGATCTATCGGCCAACCAGTTGAAGTTGGAGGACGCATTTTCGAAACTGGCCGCAACCGACCGGCAGCTCAACACGCAGCTGGAAACCGGTGATCGAGTGCAGCGTCTGCACGCTGGGGCGCAGCGTTTGATTGAGCTGGCGAAAGCGGATGCCAACCAGAGCGCGACCTTCGACGACTGGAACGATCAGCTCACCGAGACGTTGAACTTCGTGTACTACGTATCGGCCACGTCGGGCATGGTGCTGGATGAAGATTACGCATCGTTGTTCATGATCGATCAGAGCACCTTGAGGCTGCCACGACAAATCAATATCGTCGGGCAATTGCGCGGGCTGGCCAGCGGGCTGCATGACGGGCAAACGTTGAATGCGGGTACGCGCAGCGTCATCAAGTCGATGCTCAAAAACGAGTTACTCATCCATAAAGAACTGCAGCAAAGCCTGGCACTTTTGCGTAGAAGAGAACCCGCCCTCGCCGACAGTATTCAGGCGCCGATCACCCGTGCTTTTACCAGCCTGGACAGCTTCCGCGCCGACCTCGAAGTATTGATTGACGCGCCAAGCGACATCATCAGCGGCGTGCAGAACTTGCCGGGCAAGGGCAATGCGGTGGTGGCTGAGTTGTACAAAGCGCAAGACACGCTGCAAGACGCACTGCTGAATGCGCTTGAACGCCGAGTTCAGGAAAAAACGTCGGAACGCCTATTCATTCTCGGCATGTTTGTCGTTCTTGGCCTGTTGCTGGTGTATGTGTTCAGCGGCATCTACAGCGCCATGCGTCGCACTATCAACGATGTGTTGATTGCCACCCAACTGATTGCTCAGGGCGACCTGAGCGTGCGCATTCAAGTGCGTGGCAAAGATGAAATGGCCGATGTGGGCAACGGCCTTAACCATATGGTGCAGGCCTTTAGCTCTTCGCTGGCTCAGGTCGAACGCAGTTCACAATCGGTCTCCGATGCGGCGCAGCGCATTGGGGTGTCGATTGACCGGGCTAAACGCGCGATGAGCGCACAGCAAAGCGAAACCGAACAAGTCGCTACGGCTATCAACGAGATGACCACCAGCGTTGCGGACGTGGCGCAAAACACCGAGGGCGCCGCCCACGCCGCAGAGCACGCCAGCCAGTCCTCCAACACCGGCCTGGCGAAGATGCAGGAGACCCGCGTGACTATTGAAGCCTTGGCCGATGAGGTGGAGCGCAGTGCGCAAAAGGTTTCGGCGCTTGCGCAACACAGCCAGCAAATTGGCGGCGTTATTGAGGTGATCCGNNCGAGGATTCGCGGTGGTCGCCGACGAGGTCAGAACGCTGGCCTCGCGCACACAAAACTCCACCGAAGAGATCCGCCGGATTATCCAGGAGCTGCAACTGGCGACAGGCGACGCCGTCGAGCAAATGAAAGCGGGCAGACTCCGCGCGCAGGAATGCATCGAGTCGGCTGATCAGGCCTCGACCAGCCTGGATGCAATCAATGACGGCGTTGAGCAAATCGTCGGCATGAACACCCAGATAGCCAGCGCGGCGGTTCAGCAGCANNTGATGGAAGGCATAGAGGACAACGCTGTGACTGCGCAGGAGCTCTCGCTGCTGGCAGGGGAACTGCGTACCGTCGTCGCGCGTTTCAAGCTGTAACGCGACAAAGGGGGCGCCCAACTTGTTGGCTCGCCCAGTCTTTGTTTGCGGGCTTATGCTGGTGCTTATCTGCTCAATCTCTGTTCCAATCGAGCGAGTACGAATTAATTTTTAAACCTTCTCAGGTAAAGGCTAGTCGATGTAAATACAGTGACGCCATATTGATTACTGGTGATACCTGAATAATGCTCCCACGCCTCTAAAAATAAACGTATTGCCAAGCTTCCAAGCGCTTGGTTGAGACAGGTTGAAAGCAATGAATCACGATGCCATTGATGGTATTCCCATCGACTATGCAGATCTCTACCAGCAGGCTCAGCAGGCATCTGAACGGCTTCAACTGGCACTTGATGCAGGTGCCATCATTGGTACGTGGGTTTGGGATGTGCCAGCAGATCGCTTTACCGCAGATGAACGCTTCGCGCGTTCATTCGGTCTTTCGCCTGACCTATGTTTAAAAGGGTTGCCGCTGGAACTGGTCACGGCCTCTATTCATACGGATGACTTTGCGCACGTGCAAAGCAAAATGACCGATGCGCTCGGAAGAGGGGGTGCCTACCGCTGCGAATATCGCGTTTTGCAAAGCGATGGTGTTTACAGATGGGTTGAAGCAAATGGGCGGGTGGAACTCGATNNAGAGGCCGAACGCGACAGGCTCAACACGCTGCTGCGAACGTTCACTGCCGCAGTCCCAGGCGTAGTGTTTGCGAAAGATCGGCAAGGCAGGATGCTTGTCGCTAACCAGGGTACGACCGAGCTGATCGGTAAAAGTCCTGAGTTTTACATTGGCAAAACAGATGTCGAGTATCTGGATGACCCGCAGCAGGGTCGCGTAATCATGGCGACAGATCGAAGAATTATGGAGAGTGGTGTATCAGAGCAAGTTGAGGAGGAGGTCCGGCTTGCTGATGGCTCTGCCGCTACATGGCTGTCGGCCAAGGCACCCCTGTTTGATGAGAGCGGCGAGGTCATTGGACTGATCGGCTCGTCAATCGACGTGACAGACAGGAAAAAAGCCGAGGACGCACTCAAGGAACTTAACCAGACCCTCGAGCAGCGGATTCTTGTTGCCGTCAGTGAACGTGAGAACATCGAGAAAACCTTGCGTCACTCGCAAAAAATGGAAGTGGTGGGCCAGCTCACTGGGGGCATCGCACACGACTTCAATAACATTTTAGCGGGCATCTCGGGCAGTCTGGAATTGATGCAGACTCGGCTCGCTCAAGGGCGCTCAGCAGATGTTGATAAGTACCTTGCTGTTGCCCAGAGTGCTGTCAAAAGGGCGAGCGCGCTTACTCATCGCCTTTTGGCGTTTTCTCGACGCCAAACACTGACACCTCAGCTAACCGATGTGAAGGCGCTTATCGAGGGAATGGTCGAACTGATTTCACGGGCTGTTGGGCCTTCGATTAGCATTGACGTTAACGAGATGGAGGGGTTGTGGCCTGCGTTGATTGACTCTGCCCAGTTGGAGAACTCGTTACTCAACCTCTGTCTGAATGCGCGTGACTCGATGCCTGACGGGGGGCGAATAGTCATATCGGCGTCCAATGAATGGCTTGAAAGAAATGACGAACTCGATCATGAAATCGTACCCGGTCGATACCTTCGTATATCTATTTCGGATAACGGCTCGGGTATGACTGCTGAGACGCTCTCCAAAGCGTTTGAGCCGTTCTTTACCACCAAGCCTTTCGGTACAGGTACAGGCCTGGGACTCTCAATGGTTTTCGGTTTTACACGTCAGTCCGGTGGCGATACCAAGGTTGAATCTGCGCCGGGTAGAGGAACGACCGTATCGATTTTTCTGCCACGCCACGATGGCCACGTTATGCCAAATCCTGACGAGGCTGATATCAGTGATGACCATTCTGGACGAAAGCGNNGCCACGCTTGAGGCTGCTGACGGTGTAGATGGCTTGAAAATTCTTCAGTCTGACGCGGCTGTAGACTTGCTCATTACTGACGTCGGATTGCCAGGTGGAATGAACGGTCGACAGATGGCAGGGGCTGGTCGCAAATCTCGTCCCAATCTCCCTGTCCTCTTCATCACAGGTTATGCCGAAAGCGCTGTATTAAAAGACGTCCATCTCGAACCCAATACGCATGTTCTAACGAAGCCATTTGGGCTGGATGTTCTGACTTCTCTGGTGGCGGACCTGGTCGAATAGTCCACGTTGCGAAGGCGCGGCCAGTTGCGAGTGATCAGTGGATATTGGATGCAAAACATCTTTCCGACGTTTGAACCGCTCAACTAAACTTGCGATCAGCCACTCCTGCCAGCACTCGGTGAGACGCCATGATCGCCCATACGCCCACTCTGTTTGCCTGTGTCGCTTTAGTCGCAACGATCATGGCTTTTTGTTTAATCCTGGTCGGACAGTTCAACCAGCGTGACGGTCTTCTAACGATTGGCTTTGGTTTGTTAGCGCACGCCTTGGCCTATATTGGCTATACGTTCTATGGTCATGCACCGTTGTGGTTGACCTACGGCGCCGCCAACACCCTGCTGGCAGTCGCACTGGCCTTTTATGGGGCCAGTGTTTTTCGGATTGTCGAGCTTCCTGTCGCCTGGTGGCGAGTGTTTGCTCCAGCAGCATTGATGCTGGTGTTGATGGTCAGTTTGATCGACACGCTGGAACCGCGAATGCTCGCTGCGACGCTCGTGTTGATGGTGCAGTGTTCATTGATTATCTACTGGACGCGCCGGCACATTCCCGCCCAAGGTCGTGCACGCATGTTGTTGATCATCGGATCGAGTATCAGCCTGATCGGTTTGGGAATGCGGGTTGTCGCGGTGCTTGGCGGAGGTGCTGCGCAAATGCGTTACGACGTAAGCAACCTCAAGCAAACACTGTCGGTAAGTATCGGTACGTTCACCGCGATGATGATCTCCCTCGGCTTGGTGCTCCTGGCTAAAGAGCGTAGCGAGTCTTTGCTTCAGCACATGGCGCTGCGAGATGTGCTGACCGGTATCCTGAATCGTAGAGCCATCCTTGAGCAGTTTTCGACGGATTTGGAGCGTGCACGGCGAGAGGGTTCCAGCCTGGCAGTCGCTATGGTCGATATCGATCACTTCAAACAGATCAACGACAGGTATGGCCATCTGGCGGGAGACGAAGTGATTAACCACTGCGCCAATCATCTAACCCAGCGACTTCGTCATTCCGACAGTATTGGTCGTTATGGCGGTGAGGAGTTTTTGATCTTGCTACCCAGCACTGATCCTGAAGGGGCCTTTGCTGTGTTGGATGAGCTGCGCGAATCTTTGGCCCAGTCACCAGCTCAATATGGTGAGGCAACCATTTCTCTGCGCATCAGTATGGGTGTTTGCTGTGTGGTGCCCGATGACGACGATACGACAGCCGCCGTGCTAGCCAAGGCGGACGCGGCGCTGTATGACGCTAAAGCATCAGGGCGCAATACTTTGAAGCTCGTGCAGTCATCCCCCCAACAGCATGAAGCGCCTCTAATGCGGTAGCCGCAGTGCTAAAGCACTTCCTCCCGGCAGCATGCTCCTGCACGTCCTTATTGATCGTAAGCGCCTGATGAGACGGGCCCGAAGCGAGCAGTAAGGTTCTGCGAATCAGGGGGCGGAGTGTCGACGCGCTCCGGTATCCGCACCGAACACAGGTACGCGTAAAGCTCGTCAGGTGAAGGTCTATGAGAACCCACACACCGGTGAAACCATCGAAACAAAAGGTGGTAACCACGGAGGCTTGAAACAGTGGAAAAGTGATCACGGCGCCGCGACAGTAGAGTCTTGGCTCTCCAAGTAATTTCAGGTGAGTACAAAGGGCCCCTTGAAGGCCCTTTTTTTTGGCTTAACTCTTCGTGCGCCGGCACGTGCACAATAGAGTCGCTACCCATTTGGCTGACTGAGATTTCTGTTTGCTAGAAACTCAGTTACCTCTGTAGGTAGAGAAACCGTAGGGGCTGAGCAGTAATGGGATGTGGTAGTGCGCAACGGCACCGTCTACCTCAAAAATGACCGGTACTTCCGGAAAGAAACTTGAGACGTTGTGCGCTTTGAACCACTCACCGGTTTTAAAGGTGACGCGGTAGGTGCCTTTCTGCAGGGCCTGACCATCGGGGTACAGACCGGGAATACGACCTTGCTCGTTTGTCGCTGCGCTGTTGAGCATGTTCCAGTTCTTGCCGTCCTGTTTTTCCAACGTGACATTGACACCCGGGGACGGTAAACCATCTTGTAAGTTGAGTACATGCACGCTGAGCGGGTTGGCTGCCGCCAGTGCCAGTGACGATACGACACTCAATACAACGCCGGCGAAGAGAGCTTTTAATACAGTCATGATGATGTCCTTAGTTTTTAACGGCAGGTAAAATTTTGTTGATAGCGACTAATGCGCAACCTTCATCGAATGCTGCCCCACCGGCACCGGCCACTCCGATAGCGCCAATGACTTGCCCTTCAAACACCAACGGCACTCCGCCGCCCAGCAGCAATAGCTCATCCAGGGTGTTGAGGTTTTCAGCATCGGGTGTACTGCGAGCACGTTCTGCCAATAGTCGTGTTGGCGTCTTGGTCGATAGGGCGGTATAGGCCTTACGTTGGGCGGCTAATGTGTTGTGTGGGCCAACGTTATCGTCGCGTTGCAAGGCGACTAAATTGCCCCCACGGTCGACAATTGCCGCAACACCCGTACGGCCATCGGCATGACACGCTGCCAGCGCGGCATCTAGCAAATCATTGGCCAATGCCAGTGACACGTCGTTGCGCTGCACAACTTGATCCGGTGCTGCAACAGCGAGCGCAGAGCTCATTGCGAGTGACATCAGCAATGAGGTCGATAGGCTTATACGCATGTTTTTTCCTTTGTTTTGTCTGGCTGAGTCATCGCCAGACATCATGATCCGTGCACTGCGTCAGAATGATTGCCTGATGATTACCAAGATGTAATGTGCCAAAACCGTCAGGCGCGCTAGCCTATACTCCAGTTCTGGAGGAAAAGATGCGTATCCTGGTCGTTGAAGATGAAGCGAAAACAGCGGATTACCTCCACAAAGCCCTGACTGAATCGGGCTATGTGGTTGAGGTCGCCCTGGATGGCCTGGAGGGCCAGTATCTGGCGCAGGAAAGTGAGTTCGACCTGATCATCCTGGACGTCATGCTGCCGGGCCTGGACGGTTGGCAGTTGCTTCAGATTATTCGGCGCAAATGGCAAACCCCGGTGCTTTTTCTTACCGCCAGGGACTCTGTGGCGGATCGGGTCAAGGGGCTTGAGTCAGGGGCCGATGATTACCTGGTCAAACCCTTTTCCTATGCCGAGTTGTTGGCGCGCGTACGTACTCTGCTGCGCAGGGGGCCGCCCCGTGAGGTCGAGCAGTTCTTGGTGGCAGACCTGAGCGTGGATCTGTTGCGGCGTAAGGTCACGCGTCAGGGTGAACGCCTGACCCTGACCAACAAGGAGTTTGCCCTGTTGCACCTGTTAGTCAGTCGGGAAGGGGAGGTGCTGTCGCGCTCCTCGATTGCATCGCAAATCTGGCAGATGAACTTTGACAGTGATACCAATGTGGTCGACGTCGCCATTCGGCGACTGCGCGCCAAGGTTGACGATCCTTATCCGCTCAAATTGATACACACAGTGCGTGGCATCGGCTACATGCTTGAGGTGCAATCCTGAAACTGTTCCCGCGTGCCCTGAGCTTGCGCCTGGCGGTCATGTTCGCCTTAGTCAGTGCGCTGCTGCTGGGCTCCATTGGTTTTTATCTTTATCAGTCGTTACAGCGAGAAATCGCTTGGCGCGATGACCAGGCCCTGCTCGGGCGCCTGGAGCGCATGCAGGCGTTGATCAACGACAGTGTCAGCGTCGAGCAACTCAGAAATCGGCCCAAGCTATACGAAAATATGCTGGGCAATCGCGACAACCTGCTGTGGATTATCGATGACACGGGCCAGGTGCTGATCGAAATCAACCCCGTCAGCATGAGCTTGCCCACGTTACCGGCTGCAGCCCAGGCTCAGCTGAGTGACGGAGACTCTTCGCTGTCAGTGCGGCTTGCCTGGCAACACGTCATGCAGGGTGACCGCGGCTTGACCCTGATTGCCGGCAAGTTGTTGAGCGAGCGTGAGCAGATGCTGGGGGCTTACCGACTCAAGCTCTGGCTCGCGATGTCGGTCGGGGCGCTGCTGGCTTTTGTGCTCGGCGGGTGGGTCAGTCAGCGAGGCTTACGACCTGTGCGCCTGCTGGCGAAGCGCGCGGCCGCAATTGATGTACACCATCTGCATCTGCGGCTGGATGAGTTCAATGAACTGAGTGAACTACAAGCACTCAGCCAAGCGCTTAATCAGATGCTTGCACGCCTCGAAGAGGGGTTCGCCCAGCTATCACGATTCTCGGAGGATCTCGCCCATGAAATGCGCACTCCGCTCACTAATCTGATGGGGCACACCCAGCAAGCCCTGAGGCATTGTCGTTCAATCGAAGACTATCAAAACTTGCTGGTTTCCAATCAGGAAGAGTATGAGCGTTTGGCGCGAATGATCGACAGCATGCTGTTTCTCGCTCGTACCGAGCAGTCGCATGCATCTGTAAGTAATGAGCTCATCAACCTGCACGATCTAGTGGAGCAACTGTGTGAGTATTTTGAAGGTGTGGCGCAAGAACGTGATGTGACGCTGATCAATCAGGCCCATGATCAATTGCGTGCTGATCCTGCTTTGATCCGTCGAGCACTGGCCAACTTGCTGGCCAACGCGCTGCGTTATGGCTCTGCTGCTACGGCAGTCACCATTAGCAGTGTGGCGTTGGGGGACAGGGTTGAAATTACTGTGCATAACCTGGGCCAGCCGATTTCAGCGCAACATCTCCCTCGACTGTTTGAGCGCTTCTACCGGTGCGATCCGTCACGTAGTCAACCGGACGATTCCGGGGGATTAGGTTTAGCAATCGTTCGCTCAATTATGCAGTTGCATGGCGGTCGGGTAAGCGTAGACAGCAATTCGTCTGGAACGAGCTTTCGTTTGGAGTTTCCTGCAATGGGCTCGGTAGCAAGCCAGGTTGAATCCAGGCGAATTATCGAGTGAGGCGACGGATGAGGCGGGACATGCGTCTGGAGCAAAATCCTGCCATTTCCTTGTAAGGCTTCCACCAGCTGCGCTCAGCATAGCGCAGCCTGAAAAATGGTAAGGCGTCTTGCGGACAAATCCTCTGGCTCATCAAATAATCGGAGTACGCGCTAACCCGTTACCAGCATTTTGATTGGAAAACGTTTCGGCGGTACGTCCGTCGGTTTTTCTCAACTTGTAGGGGGAAACGCCGATAGCCTCTCATAACCAAAGAGGCGGTTGTTCATGTTCAATACCACGCTCAAAAAACAGCTCATTTCCCAGGAAGCAGAGCTGTCCGAGCTGCGCCAACTACGCGATGGGCTTAATCGTGAAATGCTGACGTTGAGCATCGATTCAACGTTCAAAATCATTGCATGTAACGATAATTTCGCATCTGCTTTGGGCTACACCCAAGATCGTCTCGTTGGGCGTGCCATGTCGGAAATTGTTCCGCATTACGTATCGAAGCTTCCCTGCTTTCATAATTTTCGCGCTGCAGTCGCTTCAGGCAAATCAATTACGGACGAGTACCGGTACTTGCATTCCGACGGTTCCCTGGTCTGGATCCATGCGCTTTGGCAGCCTATAACGGACGTAGGTGGCAAGTTGAGCCATGTCACGTGTAGTGCGACGAATATTACTTCGCGCCTGGAACAGGCTTCGGAGAATGCGTCATTCATCGATGCATTGCTTCGTTCAACTGCGGTAATCGAGTTCGACCTCTCCGGGCACGTACTCAAGGCGAATGACCAGTTCTTGAAAGCGATGGGCTATAACCTCGCACAAGCGAAAGGCAGTCATCACCGTATCTTCTGCAAGCCAGAAGAAACCTCGTCCCAAGGATACAAAGATTTTTGGCTGACCTTGAACAAGGGCGAGTTCGTTGCGGGTCGATTTGAACGTATTGACAGTCGCGGTCAGACCATATGGCTGGAAGCGACCTACAACCCGGTATATGACACTGAAGGGACGCTGTGCAAGGTGGTCAAGTTTGCGACGGTAGTCACTGACCAGGTTGCCCGAGAACAAGAGGTCAGTGAGGCAGCCCGAACGGCATTTGAAATTTCCCAGCAGACTGATGTGAGTGCTCAGCGCGGATCAGTCGTCGTAAACGACACGATGCATACCATGCGCAAAATCGCCGTTGATATGCAGGCAGCCTCTGGCGGCGTTGAAGCGCTCGGCAAGCAGTCACTGTTGATCAGCTCGATCATTCAGACGATCAGTAGTATTGCTCAACAAACCAATCTGTTGGCTTTGAACGCTGCGATTGAAGCTGCTCGTGCAGGCGAACAGGGTCGAGGTTTTGCCGTAGTAGCGGATGAGGTCAGACAATTGGCTGGGCGCACCAGCAGCGCGACGGAAGAAATTGCCTCTGTCGTCTTGCAGAACCAGAAGTTGGTTGATGAAACCGTTGGTGAAATGGCAAACAGTAAGTCCCAGGCGGAACAGGGCCTTGCACTTGCTACCCAGGCAGGCGAGGTCATCGTGGAGATCCAGGATGGCGCCAAGAGGGTAGTTGACGCAGTAGGCAAATTCGCTAATCAGCTAGCTTAAGACGTGATGTGCAAGGCGCGTGAGAAGCAGTCGCTAGCTGCGCTTTGGCTTTTTTTTGGGCCTGGTTTGTCGGGTTGAGGTCTCAATCCATGTAAGAGCGCAACCCATATCAGCCTTTACCGCAGCAACGGATATGTACACATAAAAAGCAGCATTCGTTGCAGCAGTGTGAGCCATGAGAACTTCCAGCGATGATGCGCCCCGAAATGGATAGCGATAGGGCTGAAACAGGTTCTGGCTTACGGCTGTAGGGCCGAATACAGTGGCGCGATCGCGCCGGCATTCAACCGGCTTGCGCTTTCATGTTCGTTGTAACATGTGTAACAGCTTTGCCAGTCTCCGCCGACTGCGCGACGAAACAGAGTGAAATTGCGATGCAGGCCACCCGCTTGACCCTGATTTGCCATGCCATCACGCCGTTGCAGAAGCAGGGGCGGTTTTCCGATGACGAGTCGGTGGCGATGGATTGGCAGGGCGCGGCGTTGTCCCTGGCGGCGCAGTACAGCAAAAAACCGCGCCTGCTGTGTGGGCCGGAGGCGCGAGCCCGGCAGACGGCGGGGCTGTTCGGCGCTCAGCCGGTGATCGAAGAGGCCCTGCGCGACGGTGATTTCGGCGCTTGGAAAGGCCAGGGCATCGGGCAGATTGACAGTGTGCAACTCAATGCCTGGCTTACCGACAGCACCAGCGCCCCCCATGGCGGCGAATCGGTGGAGCAGATCTGCGCGCGCGTGGCTCAGTGGCTCAAATCCCTTGAAGCGCAGCCTGGCCATGTAGTGGCTGTCACCCACCCGTTTATCATCCGCGCTGCACTGCTGAACGTGATGCAGTTGCCGATGACGATGTTTTATCGGATCGACGTCGAGCCCCTGGCCATCACCGAGCTGCGCTTTAACAGCGTATGGCGCTTGCGCCTGGAGACTCACATGGCAAAATCGTCGCCCCGCAATGAGAGCAACCCATGAAACGCATCCTGATCATCGGCATTGGCGCCGGCAACCCTGACTACATCACGATGCAGGCCGTGAAGGCGCTGAACCGCACCGACGTGTTCTTCCTGATGGACAAGGGCCAGAGCAAAGACAAGCTGATCGACCTGCGCCGCGAGATCTGCGACACCTATATCACCGAGCCCGGCTACCGCTTTGTCGAGGCCGAGTGCCCCGAGCGCGTGCGCGGTGACATCGACTACACCACGGCCGTGCGCGACCTCAACCGCGACAAGCAGCAAACGTTCGAACGCATGATCAACGAGGAAATGGCCGACGGTGAAGTCGGCGCTTTCCTGGCCTGGGGCGACCCGGCGCTGTACGACAGCACCATCCGTATCCTGCAGGCGATACTGGCCAGTGGCCGCTGCACCTTCGAGTTCGAGGTGATCCCCGGTATCACCAGCGTGCAGGCCCTCGCGGCTCAGCACAAAGTGGCGCTGAACCGCATTGGCAAATCCATCGAAATCACCACCGGGCGCCGCCTGGCAGCGGGGCAGGCGAGTGATGCCGATACGTTGGTGGTGATGCTCGACGCCGAAGATTCCTACCGCAGCGTGGCCGATCAGGACCTGGATATTTACTGGGGCGCCTACCTGGGTACGCCGGATGAAATCCTCATCAGCGGTAAAGTCAGTGAAGTGGCGGAAGAAATCGAACGGGTGCGCAAGGCGGCGCGCCTGGAAAATGGCTGGATCATGGACACTTATTTGCTGCGCAAACCCTGAGGTAACGTCCCATGCTCAAACTGTTTGCCCTCGCGCTGACCCTGCTGGCCGGCGCCGCCCATGCCGACGACAGCCTGCACACCGACTTGCCGCTGGCGTACCTGGAGCAGACCCAGGGCGAGGCGCGCAACCAGCCGTTGGTGATTTTCCTGCACGGGTTCGGCAGCAATGAGGAAGACCTGTTCGGCATCAAGGACGCGCTGCCCTCGACCTGGACCTATCTGTCGGCCCGTGCGCCGATGCCGGTGGATCCCCACGGTTATCGCTGGTTTACCAAGACCACCGGCGAGGCCGATTACAACGGCGAGACCGCCGACCTGCAACGCAGCGCCAGGCTGATCGAAGACTTTGTGACCCAGGCTACGGCCAAGTACCACACCCAAAGTGATCGGGTGTTCCTGGTGGGGTTCAGCCAGGGCGCGATCATGTCCTACGAGGTAGGGCTGCGTAAGCCTGCGTTGGTGCGCGGGATTGCGGCGTTGAGCGGCAGTGTGTTGCCGGTGCTCAAGGCTGAGTTGAAGCCGAATGAAGGCTTGAACGGGCTGGCGATCTTTATCGGCCACGGCACGTTGGATCAGGCGCTGCCGTATGCGTCGGCGACGCGGGCGAATGAGGTGTTGACGGGGTTGGGGCTAAAGCCTGAGTTTCATGGGTATCCGGGGATGAACCACACCATCAGTGACGCGGAAGTGCAGGATCTGAAAGCCTGGTTGGAGAAGAATCTAAGATAATTACAGTTTTAAATGTGGGAGGGGGCTTGCCCCCTCCCACATTTGATTTATGTTGCTGGTAAGAGCGGCTTACTTACCACCAGTAATCTGCTTCACCAACTCCGCATGGCCTTTTGCATCATCTGCCCGCGAAATCGCCTGGATCACCAACAGATGGTTGCCCGAACCGCCCAGGAAGGTGGAGTTCAAGGTCTTGCCGCCGCCCTGGGTGGCGGTGCTGTCCACCTGGCGCAGGCCGAGGCCCTTGAAGGTGAGTTTTTTCTCATTGAGTTTCTTGAAGTCAGGCAGGGCGGCGCTCTGGTCCTTGACGAAACCGGCCACGGCGCCATCAAGAAACTGCGGGTCGTTATCCTGGATGGTTACCCCATCCTTGCGCAGCGTTTCGGCGACGATCACCACACTTTTCGTGGTCGGGTTGGCGTACATCGTGCCTTGGGTATCGGCAGTGCCATCCTCGGCCTTGCCGGCCGGCAGGGTGTCGGCGGTGTAGGCCTTGGGCAGGTTGAAGGTGAACTTGCCGCCCAAGGTGGAGATGGTTTGCGTGGCCGGTTTGGCGGCGGCGAATACGCTACCGGCGCTAAGCGCGAGGGCCAGCAGGACTGCGGTCTTGGTGAAAGTGGCCATGAAGCGCTCCGGTGATGAACGAATTTGCGCCGTATTCTGTCAGAAAAATCGCAGCATCGTTCATCCCCAGCTTCACACCTTGTCGGACTCTTCCTCAAGCCGGTCCATCTCAAACAAGCGCGCCAGTTCCGCACGGGCTTCCTGGGCGGTTTGCATCACCTTGGCCGCATCGTCGTACACCGCGTGTTGTGCGGCGAGTAGTTGCAGGTCGTGGTTCTTGAACCGTGTGATGCGCGCATCGGCCTGGACCTGGCTCAGGCCCAGGCCTACGAGGGTGCGGCGGCTCATTTCCAGGCTGGAGTAGAAGGTCTCGCGAATCGGCGA
>CXWL01001966.1_pt1 | contig 14120 bp, 28 predicted proteins | sample 590931 | NCBI WGS metagenome assembly CXWL01 (sample SAMEA3498368, study PRJEB10139) | groundwater metagenome | biome: water well; material: biofilm material | place: Germany | collected 2015-04-27 | reverse complement strand
GGCGTCTCGGGCGTCTCGGGCGTCTCGGGCGTCTCGGGCGTCTCGGGCGTCTCGGGCGTCTCGGGCGTCTCGTCGTTGGTCTTCATGGTGGTTGCCTTCCTGTTGCGGTGGATTCTCATTGTGCCGCCAGCCATCGCTCGATGTCGAGGACTCGTTGCGGGATGGTGTCGCCGGTGACGTACTGGATGTGCCATGGTTCGCTCTGGAGCGACCAGGCCCACCCGAGGGATTCGGCGTTGCGGAGCAGCCACGGGATGGCAGGGGTGATGCTGGTCGCCTGACTGGGGTCGTCGCCGAGGGCGATGTCGACCGCGAAGCCTAGACCGTGGTTGCTGGTGCCGGGGACGGCGGAGCGTGCGTTGCCGGGCTTGAGGAACCAGGTTTGCCCGAGGTAGAACGTCGTGAAGTGGGCGGGCTTGTCGGGCGGGGGTGGCGTGGTGGTCCAGCGGGCGTAGAACCCGGTTTCCTGCTGGGCGTAGGTGCGGTATGCGCCGCCTGGCGTCCATGTGAAGGGGCCGACTCCATCGGCCATGCCAGCGACGTACAGCGCCCCCCATGCCCGAGCTGCTTCGCGGCAGAGGCGGCCGCCGTGGCCGATCGGGACGAGTTCGGAGGTGAGCTTGCCGTTCACTCCACACGCGAGTGACGCGGGCCGGATTGGCACTTTGACGGGGTAGATCATCGACGGATTCCCTTCTAGATGTGCCCGGTGACGGGCTGAACAATGGTGATGAATGTGGCTGCCACGCCACCTGCGTTACCGGCTAGGAACTGGATCTGCTGTCCGTTGATAGCGAATCGCATCTTGTTCCACCGGCTGCCGTTCACGTCCCAGGCACCGCTGCCTGCACTGAACGGAATTGCGATCTGATCGACTGCGCCACCCTGTCCAGCAGTGTTACGCAGCAGCACGTATGCCCCGGACGCAGCAGCTGCCGAAGTCAGGCACTGCACTTCAATCTCTCCCCACCAGGGCTTACTGTAGAACGGCACCCCGTTCGATGCCGGGGCAACAATCTGATTGTTGTACTGCAGTGCGTAGGGCCCGAGCCCGGCACCCCCCAGGCCACCCACCTGCTGGACAATCTTGCCAGCCAGGTCACGGGTCTGGCCCACCACCACCAGGTTCAGCGCAGCCGCACCGGCAGAGTCGATGGTGATGGCCATGTAATCGCTTCGGCAGGGGAACTGTGCGTTCACGATGCGAGACGAAGCGTCCCCCGATACCAGCCAGTGGGCGATATCGGTGGCCACGGTGCCCAGGATCATAGTGCGCTCTATCCACCATTCGACCGTGACATATAGAGGATAAACGCTGCCTGCTGTGGGGACCAGATACAGGGCCACACTGCTGAACTTCGACACGTCAAATATCTCTGTGCGATACGGCACGGGTGCGTTCAGGGTGGTGTTACGCAGCAGGGTGGAGGTGGCGACCTGGCGGGAGGCGAATCCGTCGTCATCGGAACGCATGGTCAGTACACCCCCGCAAGTGTGGCTTCACAGACCGCGGCGGGTGTGGCGAACGTCCAGGTGAGCACGAGCTGCTGCCCGTTGTAGAGGACGTCACCCTCCCCGATGATCTGGCCGCGGTCACCTGCCCGTTTCACGGCTTGGACCTGTCCATTGATGGTGACGGTGCACACGGGGATCGCCTGGCTGTCGGTCACCCGCAGGTCGATGGTGGCCACCCTGAGCCCTGCACGGGTCTGCGGACCCTGGAAGGTCACGACGGCTGCCCCGGTCGCCGAGGCGGTCGCCGTGAGTGTCTGCTGCCACTGTCCCACTGCCGTTCACTCGGGCGGGTCGTAGCCGATGACGGCCCATGAGACGGTTGTGGGGGCTGCACCGTTGTTCTGCAGGATGACGGTGGAGAGCGCCAGGCGGTTGATGTCTCCGCCGATCAGTGAGAGGCCTCGGGAGATCTGGCCGGCTGCGGCAACGATGTCGACATCGAGGCCGGCTGGGGTGACGAGTAGTTCGGTGACTTGTGGGCGGGGGGTGCCTCGGGGGCCGATCTGCATGGAACCACCGATGGCGAGGTCTTCGCGGCCCACTCCCATGACGCGGCCGCCGTAGCCGATCGCGCCGATGATCGGCACGGGGTTGACGGTGATCGGTGCGGTACGACCGTACATGTCTGGCTGGTCGTCGGCGGGCCACGGGTGGGGGAGCAGTGCGTATGGGTCGTCGTTGGGGATGGCGACGAGCGGTGGGTCAGGGGTGGCCTGTATGAGGCCGGCCACGTTGTCGGCGGGCGGGTCGGGCACTTCGCTGGTCGGGGTGATGGTCTGGTGATCGGGCATGGTGTTCTCCTATGCGGCTGCGATGGTGAATGCTACTGCGATGAGCACGAGCAGCAGCCCGAGTGCTCCGACACCGACGCGTCGCCACCAATCGGAGGAGAGCAGGTTGCCGAGCAGTCGGGCGAGCTGAGCGGGCCAGGCGAACAGGTCTGTGACCCCGCCGGGGAGCTTGTCGAGGATCACGTCCAGCGGGCCGCCGATCGGGCCTGAGCTGGTCTCGGGGAGCACTTTGACGCCGGTGGCGGCGACCTTGGCCACCTGCCGCGACTCGGCACTGTTCGGGTCGAGGCCGCGACTGCCCCGCCACGGCCCCCACGTGGTGAATCCTTTGGAGGTCTGGTATGCCCATGCGGTGGCCTGCTGAGGGTCGTAGGCGACCGCATCGGGGACGTTCGGCCACGCCTTGTCGTTGATCTGCCACAGGCCACGGTCGTTGCCTCCACCGGGGTTGTCGGCTGCGTCCCTGCGGGCGTCGGGATGCCCCCCGGACTCGGCGTACATGATGGAGGCGGCGCGTACCTGGCGGGCGTCGTAGTCGGCTTGGGTGATGGTCTCGTCGCGGCCCCAGGTCGATGACAGGGTGATGGTGTCACCGGTACGGGCTCGCACATGGTCGGACATCTCGCGGTTGGCGATGCCGAGTAGTTCGGCTGCGATCTGGTCGGGGGTGCGGGCGGTGGCCATCAGTCCTGCTGTCTTGCGAGCGCCCGTTGCACCTTGGGTAGCGACAGTAGCGGGGCGAGCTGGCCGGCGAGGGCGACGAGAGGTATCAGGTCGGCTCGGAGCTGCTCCACCTCGTAGCGGAGCAGGTCGACGGCGCAGGCCACGTCTCGTGGCTGCGGGTCGGCGGTGGCGGCCAATACTTGTTCGGCTTGGTCGGCTAGTGCTCCGAGGCCCATGCGGTGGGCGAGTTGGGCGATGCCGGGCGGGAGTGTGGGCGACGGTTCCACTACTCAGACCTTCTGGGCGACGGTGCTGGCGAGACGCGACCCGTAGAGCACGATCGCTCCGAGGATGGCGAGTACCAGGATCATGCGGATCAGGTTCTTGGGGTCCATGATGATTGCCTTCTTTCAGTGGGTTAGGGGAGGGACGGGTCCGCGGAGGCGGGTGGGAGTGTACCGACGCGGCGGAGTGGGCCGAGCGCCGAATCGGGCACGGTCAGGAAGTTGGCCGGTGGCTGGCCTGGCCGGCCGAAGCTGCCGCCGAGCGCGGCGAAGGCTTCCTCTGAGGGCACCCACTCGAGCCCGGCGTCCGTGACGAGATAGATGGCGTTGCCGGAGCCCTTGACGAAGCGGGCACCGCCAAGCCATGACGGCCGAACGAACGCTGCCGGGACGGGGACGTTGACGATCGGGACGGCCGGAGCGAACGGGGTAGGGGCGGTCGCTGTCGGAGTCGCAGCGGCACGCGTGACCGATGGTGCCCCTTCCGGTGGTGCCCCGATACGGCGGAGGGCGATCGACACCTGTGCTTCCTCGGAGGCGGTGAGCGGGTCGCCAACGAGGTACTTGCGGATCGCATCTTGCGCCGACACCGGGGCGTATCCCTCGGCGGCGAGCACGTCGAACGCACGTCGTGACCAGTCCCCGTTGTTCTGCGGGGTCGCATCGGGGGCGGTGACGGGAGCCGAGGTGCCGCCTGACGGGTCGATGAACTGGCCGCCTGTCGCCGAGTAGCCGGACGGGATCGGGAAGCCTCCGACGCTGCCCGGCTGCCCGCCAGCGGTGGCAGGGTTACCTGAGCTGAACCCTGCCGAGGTGGCGGCCGCACCGGTGGTGGCCTCTGCCCCCACGTCGGTGCCGTCGCTCACGTCGGCGGGGGCAGGGGCCGAACGGTTGCGGTACCAGCGCACCACGTTGATGCCGACACCGAGACCAACCCCGTACACCCATGCGGGGGCCGGGCCGATCTTGGTGGTGAGGGCGTCAGTGATCTTGCTCATCGGAGATGCTGGTACCAGTCGGGAGCCTGGTCGGGCGCGGCGACAGGCACGAACTGCTGAACGTTACGCACGGGCTTGGGTTGCGCCCCGACGACGTTCATGCCGCGGCCCATCCGGGCGACCTTGGGCGGGCCGAGCGGCACGCCGGGAATGCCGGTACGGGTGAGGGTGCCGAGCACGCCACGCAGACCGGGCAGACCGACCCGTGGCAGCCGGTTGACGGTCGGGGTCTTCGATCCGGCGTACGCGGAGGTGACCACGTTCGGTTCCGCAAGGTGGGTGTCGGAGGCGTCGCGGTTGTCGGTCCACCGGGCCGCCTTACCGGAGTTCCCGACGACACCGGCAGGCGGGTCCACGCCCATGCCGAGGCCGATCACAGAGTCACACCCTTGCCGAGGCTCGCCGAGATTGACGACGAGAACGCGGAGCCGAGCGAGTTGATCACGGCCGGGGTGTTGCGGCGACCGAAGATGGTGGTGAGCGCGGCCACACCGATGATGCCGAGCAGGATTGGATTGATCACACGATCGAAGTTCATGGAGGGGTCCTTATCTGTTGAGGGCGTTACCGATGCCTCGTGAGACATCGTAGCCGGAAGTGAGCAGCGCCGTGATGAGCACGACGGTGGCAAGCTGGGTGGCGGCGTCGGGGGCCGCCTGGGCGAGGCCGAGCATGCCGGCCCCGGCGATGGCGACCCCAAGGAAGATACGCGGCGACGGTGCCCGCCCTGCGGCGAGCTGGCCGACCACGGTGAGGGTGCCGGCTGCGGTGACCAGCAGGGCGGGGGCCATCAGCCGCACCCGCGGAACGAGAAGTGCCACGGCTCTTTCTGGTCGCCACGACCAGGGCCGCGAGGGTTACACCATCCGGTGGCGACTGACGCGGTGTAGAGACGCTGCCAGACGGCCCGTTGTGTCGGGGTACCGGCCGGGTGTGCGCCGATGACGGACAGGTTCACGTCGACCGCCTGGCCCCGTTCATGCCATGACGTGCCGGGTGGGGCGAACCGGTCGGGGTCGCCTGCGGCTACCGACTTGTCGTAGGCGGCCTGCTGCTGGGCGGTGGAACGGTAGCTGTCGGTGACCGGGATCGGGCCGCCGAACAGGGCCGACCAATAGCGGAACGCATCGGCCGCCACGGGGGCCAACCTGTGTGAGCCCTGCCCGATCGGCAGGAGCGCCGGTGAACCCGAGAAGCGGGCACCCGCCGAACCCCCACCACCACCCTCAGGCGAAGTGGTAGTGGGGGCCGGGGTGAACGGTCCACCCGTACCGCTGGCGGGGGCTGCCCGGACAGGGGTACGGCCGGTGAGCGCTGCCACGAGTTCTTCACGGGGCGACAGTCCCCGTACTGACACGTAGACAAGCCAGACCCCGACCGTCACGAGCGACCATGTGATGATCGGCGGTAGGGGCGGGATGGCCTGACGGGCGGCTGCGGGGACGGTCGGGACGGTCACGATCACTCCGGGCGATGCTGCGGGGCCGGTCGTTGCTTGAACACCGGTTCGACCGATTCCCCGTTGCGTGAGGCGATGCCGTTGCCGATGCCGTACCCGACGATCGCCGAGATGATCGGTAGCGCCTGGTCGGTCGTCACCTTGCCGATTGCCAGCATGGTGAACAGACCGACCAGTACGAGTACGAGTAGCCACAGCTTGGGAGGGTTGTTGACAGTCATCATCCCCCCGCTCACATGAAGCGGCGGAAGCTGGCCCGCGCCGAGATGAGCACGACGGCGGCGACGAGCACGATCGCCCCGGCCCACGTGGACGGGTTGTTGCCTGCCCCTGTACCGGACGACTCCGGTGCAGGGGAGGCCTCTTGGAGGTAGTCGGCCATGACGGGCTCAGACCTTGACAACGCCGGCCGCGATCGCGGCGGCGGTCGGGGTCACGTCGTTGACCAGCATCGTGATGCTGCCGGCTGCGGTGAACGTGAGCCGCATCTCGGCGATGGAGCCTGGCGTGGTCGGCAGGTACAGGTCGCGGGTCTCCGCCCCGGTGACGCCATCCCAGTCGTGGCAGTACGACTGCAGGGCGACGCCGGTCGCGAGGGCCGTCGCCGGGGTGACGCCGGTGAGACGGTTCCGCTCCCACGTGATGTGCCGCCACATGGCAAAGCTGCCATTCCAATGGTCGACGTTGTCGACGCGCAGCACCGCATCGGACACGATGGCGTTGGAGCGGGCGAGGGCGGCGTCACGCACGATGAACACGATTTCACGGTACAAGAAACCCTTGCGGACGAGCGGCACCGTGAGGGTGCCTGCGCCGGCCGCCTGGAACACCTGACGGGTCAGCGAGTTGTACACCGGGCCACCGGGGGGTTCCTGGTCGAAGGCGTGGCCGGATGGGAGCTGCTGGGCGAGCTGGTAGCCGTGCGAGGTCATCCGCACCCGGACATTCGCCAGGGCGGTCGGCGCTACCGCGTACACGGTCGCGCTTGTCGCCAGGGTGACCTTGACCTTGAACTGCGACGCGGTGCTGCCGTTGTACAGGGCACCGATGCCGTCGCGTGACCCGAGTTCGCAGGGGAGGCGGAGCACGAAGCTGAACGAACCCCCGGTGGCGACTGCGCCGGTCGTGGCGACGTAGTACGGGGAAAGGGTGGCGTCGGACTGCCCCTGGAAGCCACCAAGCACGTTCCAGATGTACAGCTCGTACCCGCTGAGGATCTGGAAGGGGATGCCTTGTGGGTCTTGGAGCTGCACCTCGGAGAGGGCGTTGAACGGGCCGTCACCGGTGAACGCCACCGCGGCGATGTTGCCGGCCGTCACGCAGTCCACCCGCAGGTAGACGCCGGCAGTGAAGTCGCCAGCCGGAATGTCGACGGTCTGGAAGGTGGTCGCGAACGCCTGGCTCTGGTCGTTGTAGTCGCCGATGAAACGCTCACGAGCGCCCACGGCGAAACGGTAGGGGCGGTCGATGGTGGGGGCTTGCTCCATGATGATGGGTCCTTTGTTCTACGGGGTGTGGTGCGGGTTGATGGGGGTGGGGTGGGTCAGTGGACGAGTGCGGCGAGGCCTTGTGCCCACGGCTGCTCTGACCACTTCTCGGCGATCAGACGCAACAGGTACAGCGTGACGACGAGGTAGGCGGCGAAGATCACGGCCCCGGCTGCGGAAACGGTGAGCATGTTCATNNCACGGGTGAGTGTAGCCACACAATCGCGCACAGTGCGGTCATTCACACCGTTCAGCCCGGATATCGACTTGAGGTCTGCGGAGTCGTTCGTGCCGAAGATCAGTAGATGGTCGGCGGATGAGTAGATGTCTCGGGGTAGCCAGGCGGGTCGTTGCGCGGCGAGAATGATGCCGTGCCCGTTCGATCGGCCCATCTGGTATGCGCCCCTGATCCGGTCCCCGAGCCTGAGNNACCTTGCGGTAGCCGCCTGCCCGGAGCATCGCTTTCATGTGGGTGTCACGGGGCTTGGCGGCGAGCACCGCCACATACGGTCGCAGCTCGGCGACCTTGAGGGCGAGCGTCGACTTGCCGGTACCGGTCGGGCCGAGGATCGAGACGTGCTGGGCGTTGTCGCGGGTCGCCCGGTAGTCGATGCGGAACTGCTCCCACCACTCTGCCCACGGCACCTCCCGCGGTGGCGGGTCCACTGGTCGGGCCATCAGGTGAACAGGTCGACCAGAGCGCCGAGGTCGACGCCCTGTGCCGTGTCGACACTGCCCACCTCGGGGCTGTCGTAGGCGACAGGCTCGGGATGCCAGATTGCTGCGGCGATCGGGGCGTGAGCGGCGAGCACTAGTGACGCACCGCCTGCGGTCGTCAGGGTCTCCAACGCTCGGCGAACCTGAGCGTTCGACTCGGACCATGCGACTAGCGCGGTCGCGCACTCGGGGCCGGCCTTCACCGCAGCTTCACCACCCGACACCATCCGGGCGTTGCCGACCATCCGGCCGAGAACCGCGATCATCGCACCGGCCCCCACGTAGAACGCTTGGAGTCCCTGTTGTAGGGTTGCCGACTCGCCGGCCTTCACGGTCGGCCGACCCTTGCGGGCTTCGCGTTCCAACGCGGTCGCTGCGGCGTCGGCCGCGGCGGCAGTGACAGTCGCGGGGGCGGGCCTCTGCACCCGGTTCTTGGCACCCGGTGGCCGGCCCCGGCCGCGCTTGGGTGGGGCCGATGTTTCACGTGAAACATTCGCGGTGAGGTCGGGGGCGGCGGGTGCTCCGAGGTCGCTCACTTCCTGCCCTTCCATGTCTTGAAGTACCAGTGATCGGACTCGGGTGCGAACGCACCCGCGGAGCCGGCAGCGTTGCCGGTACCGGTCGACTCGGGTGGTGCCTCCGCTTCAGCGGTCGCTTCGATGATCGCGACATCACGGGCGGTCTCGGCTTCGATGATCGCCACGGTGCGTTCCGTCTCGGCTTCGATCACCGCTACCACTTCCTCCACCGGTGGCGTCTCGGGAGCCTCAACGATCACCGTCGACTCCGGTTCGGATAGGGCACGCAGTCGCTCATTCTCTGCGATGAGTTCTGCAACTTCCTCGTCAGTCATGCCGCCGACAATAGCAGCCACCACAAGCCCTACACGCATTCCGGGCGGTGAACGTGCATGCCGCGCCCCACTCGCAGCCCGTAGTAAATTGGGGGTTGACAAGTTTCGGGGGCACGAGTAGATTGATGGGTGCCAACACCGGCATAACCGCAGAGGGGCACACCATGGAAGACATCACGTGGAAGGTCAGCTACATCGACCCATGGACCGGCAGCCGTGAGTACCGGCTGTTCGCGTCCTTCGCCGAGGCACGCAAGTACATCGCCGACTACTCTGCTGCGCAGGGCCGCACGCCCACCGGAATCCGGTACTCGGCGTGATCGGCAACGACGACTACATGGACTTCGCCCGACGTGTGATAGGTGCGGCCGGGCGGCGTGTCGCTCAGCTCGACGTGGAGGCTTTGTCCGAACTGGTCGACTTGAGGGAGGCGGTGCGCGACGCGATTGACTGCGCGATCGCCGGCCTGCTCGTCGGCGGCTACACCTACGCGGAAGTCGGGCGCGTGCTCGGCGTCACCAGGCAAGCGATCTTCCAGCAGTACGGGCACCTCGTGACCCGAACAAACGGGAAGGTGGTGGTGTCATGAACGCCGGCAGTATCGAGACGATGCGGGCGATGCTCGCACAACACAACGGGACACCCCTCTACATCGAGGACGTGTCCAACCATTTGCATCGGTTGGCGCAGTCGATGGAGGGCGCTGCCCGGATCAGTGACGCGATGTCGCGACACCCCGGCTTCATGGCCGAGCACTCGGCTCGGGCCGACACGATGCGGCACTGCGCGATGATGGTGCGGGCGCTCGGCGAGAACGTCGCGGCCGGCCTGGCGATCGTCCGTCACGAGGCCGAGCTTGCAGCCGAGCTGGCCGCAGACCCGACCCCCGACGACGTGACTCTGTGCGCCGCGTGCGGCGACACCGTTCCCGAGCCCGGCAACACGTTGTGCGCCGGCTGTATCGAGCCGGCCGCCTGTGGTCATTGCAGCGGGTGCCACCAGTCCGGTGTCTGTATCGACCGGGGCTACCTGTGAACGCCCGTCAGATGTGGTGCCCGCACTGTGGGCGGACGATGACTCCGGCCGCTTACGCGGTGCATGTTCGTGACGCGGGCGATGTCGCCAAGTGTCCCGACGTGTCGTGTCCGGTCCTGTGGGAGCGCCGGGCGTCGGGCTACTTGCGGCGGCTACAGGACGAGGCCATCGAGCTGCATGCTCGTGGTGAGTGGTATGGGTCGTGACGCGACAGAGCCCCCGACCGGGATGTCTCCCCGGTGGGGGCTCTGTCTACACCGGCTGCGGGCGAGGGACCACCCACGATGCCATTGGCAGGTTTATGTCGGAACTACCGGCGCTCACATTACCAGGTCCGGGGCCGGAGTCAAGCAGTTATTGGACGCTTGTCCAACAAGTTGTCCAACAAGTATTGGCCGGTTGGCCAACGAACCTTATTGGACGCTGTCCAATAACGGGAGGTGCGCGTGAAATTGACCGAGGTGTCCGAGCAGGAAGGATTGAACGGGGCGAGTGGGGGTGACGGGATCCGCACAATGCGCCGCAGTCGGGCATGGCACCTGCCAGCCCCGTTGTTCTGTGGTCCCCCCGAAGGCCGGCCGGCGCATCTGACCGATGAACGCCTAGCCGAGCATCGGCGGGTGCTGGTGGTCGGGCCGGCCGCCACGGGCAGCCAGGTCGCCGCGGCGTGCCCTGACGCTGCCCGTCTCTACCTGGACGGGCATTACCCGTTGGTGACGTGCGCGGGGGGCGCTCAGGTGTCGTATGCGGCGCAATGGTTCGGTGACGGTTCTTACACCGCATTGACGGCCCACGAGGCGTGGTGCCGTTTGGAGCGGGCGTTGCAGCTTGCCTGGCGTGACGACGGGGTGTCGTTGTTGATGACACCGGCGACGACGGGGCGTGATCTGTGGGCGCGGACGATCCCCGAGGCCGGCTATCCGGTGATGTCGGCGACCGCTCAGCGGATGGTGCGGGCGGGGGCCGGGCAGGGCCGGATGGAGACCTACCGGTACTCTGGTGCGCCGGCCCGTTTCCGCTCGATGCACGAGTACGATGCTCGGATGGCGTATGTTGGTCTCATGTCTGAACTCCCGATCGGTGAACCTGAGGTCTTGACCGGCCGGGCGGCCCGAGACCACTTTCAGCGGCAGCGGTACAGCAGTGCCCGCTACCTGGTGACGTGGAAGGCCCCCTCCGAGTGGGCGCGGCCAGGGATTCTGCCGGCGCACTCGCCTGGCTCCGATCGGGAATGGTGGTGGCCTCTGGCGGTCGATGAACCGTCATGGTGTTCGGCGGCGGAAGTGTTCGTAGCCGAACAGCACGGTTGGTACGTCGGCTTTCACGGGGCGGTCGTCTGGCCGGCGAAGGGTTCACCGCTTGACGTGTGGCGCGACCGGCTGCTGCGGGTCTCCGATTGGTGTAACGCCGGCCCTGAGCCGCTGCGGCCCCTCTACCGGGCTGCGATACGGGGACTGCTGTTGCACACTCTCGGATCGTTCCACGGTGCCCCACATGTCACCACCCGCACCGGAACCGCCGACGACATCGACGCTGAGGCGACATCGGTGCGGGCGCTACCGGATGGGCGTTGGACATGGCGGGTCTCGGAGCCGGCGAAGTGGCCCGAGATGTGTCACCCCGAGTGGTCTGCGACCGTGTGGGGCCGGGCACGGGCACGCCTGCTGTACGGGCATCGGGGCACCACCGGCATGCTCACCGTCGACCCGTCAACCCTGGTCGCTGCCCGCACCGACGCCGTCTATACGACGACGCCGACAGGGTGGGAGGCGTTCGATACCGGCCAGCCCGGCAAGTACCGGCACCGGCAGTACTCGTGGCATGCCCTACAAGCCCGGCCAGCGACCGGCCCCGGCCTGCTGCGCTTGCGTGAGGCGGCGATGCCGTCATGATCAGGCGACAATGGGTGACCGTTCACTACGATTCGTGCGATGCCCCCCACCCGGACCACCCCGACTCCACCTGCCACCTGGACGCAGGCCACGACGGGTTCCATAAGGCCGTTACCGACTGCGATGGTGTTGTCGGTGGCGACCATTTTGGAACGTGGAACGGTGGAACGTGGGGCTGCTGGAACTACACCGAGCACGGGCGCTCATCCGCCCGCATATCATGATCGGCGTGCAGCTCGGAGCCATCCTCGTGTGGGCGTCGCTTCTGTGGGTCATGTTCGTGCTTGGCGTGATCATCGCGGCGTCAGCGGCCGATGTCGCCCCGAGCGGGCGACGCAGGATGCATGACCGGGTAGGGTTCACGCGGGCCGAGTGGTGGCTCATGTGGGTCGTCGTCGTCGTGTTCTACCTCGTCGCCGGGGCGTCGGTATGGGTGTTCTGGCGTCTCGGGAGCGGGTGGTGGTCGTGAGTTTCTGCCGCTGGTCCTCCGCCTGCGAAGATGGGCGTGTCTCTGACTTGTACGTGTTCGATCACGTCGACGGGTACCTAACCTGTTTCTCCTGCGTCTGGTCGGCCGCCGACGATTCCGGGCGCAGCAACGGTCCCGACTGGACCACCTTGACCCCCCGGGACATGGCTGCCCACATGAGACGGCACGCTCAGGCCGGACATGCCGTCCCCGAGCGGGCCATCGTTAAGGTGGCCGCTTACGTGATGAAGTCGTGCCCGTGAGCGCCTACAGCGACGCCCGCAACGCACGGGCACGGGCCGAGGGGTACAGCTCGTACAGCCAGAAATACCGGGCCGAACGGTCGGGCTACCGGGGCAACGCCCCCGGATATCGGGCTGCGGTCGATCAGCGGGCAACCTCAGCACTCATCAAACGAGTGGCCTCAGGCAAGCTGCTCGGCGGTGCCAAGACCAGGGTCGGCACCGTCATCTCCGCCGACATCCGCTCCCCGAAACAGGCTGCGCAGCTTGCCCGTGAACTCGCCCGGTACAGGGCCGACAGACATGTCAGTGTCGTGATCGAAACGACAGGCGGAGACGTGGTGAACGTCGGCCAACGAGGCGGAATGCGGATGGACTACCTGCGCGACAAGCTCGGCGACGTGACCGGCCCGACCCGTGACGACGACGACGATCCCGACGATTGGGACGAGTCCGGGTGGGATGACGTCGCCGACCTGGCGGTCGGTGGCTACTCGGAAGGGGCCAGCGGGGTGGCCGCCGTGGTCACGGTGACCATCTCGTGAGCGACTACACCGATCGCCTGTTCGACCCCACCCCTCAGACGACTAGAGGGGTTGTGCCACGCGACGAACGTCCAGTCCGCCGACGTGGGCTGAAACCCGTCGAAACCGTCACGGTGCTCACCGATGGAATGTGGAGGCTGATCGTCGCAGATCAGCCAGGCGTCGTCCACGCAGCCAAGTCGGGTCCGAACAGCCAGGGGGGTTACCGCACCCACTGCGGCCGCCACGCCGGCGCCCGCACCTTCGAGCAGGGGTCGCTCGTGCGCGGCTGCGCCGAGTGCGCGGCCGAGGCAGTCAAGTGGGTCGAACGGGGGAAGCGACCATGAGTGTCAGCGGACTAGAGCCAGACGCGATGCGCTACGCAGTGCAGCGCTGGTACGAGTACGAGCGGGCCGAGCCCACCGGGCGAGTCCGACGAACAGAGATGCACGTTACCCACCACCACAGTCAGCGAGCCGCCCGAGACGACTACGACAGGGCGCGACGGCGAACCGGATGGATTCCCGAGACGGCAATCGACCGGGGAGTGGAGGCGGTCGGGTTCACGGTCACCGCCGACCGCCCGACGATGTCGGCCGCCGAATACGTGGTCCGCTTCGATAGCGGCCTTGGCGGCGACCCGATCGCCGCCAGCGCCCTACGACGGCATCTCAAAATGTTCCGTGAGGGGGCCGACACGGACGACTAGAGCCACGAGAGCCCCACCCCGCCCCCCCAGCGCCCAGTACGGATGACCGAAACGACGCAGCCCCACCGGGGGAGCACCCAGCAAACGACAGTTCCTAGTGCCCAGTACGGATGACCGAAACGGCACGCTGCCACACAGTAACGGCGAGGGACAACCCAGCAGGCTCACCGTAGGCGGTGGGGACGCCCGGAACGGTCCGCCCGGAACACCCTCGCCCCATCAGCGTGGACAATCACCGTTAGAGGGTGCGTCACCTGCTGTCGGTGATAACGAGCTGTACTCAGGCAGGGTGGAGCCGAGCGGTCGGCCGGGTGGGCTACCAGGGCGGTCTCTGCTCAAGGTGCGGTGTGCCCCCCTATCCCTTCGGGGGGGCACCCCTTTGACGGGGTGGTCGATAGACCGTTAGTCGGATGCAGGTCGCCTGCCGGCGACGACCGTGAGCCGTTAGGGCCGACAGGCCCGGACCCAGGCCGCCGCCAGGC
>CXWL01014345.1_pt1 | contig 14123 bp, 11 predicted proteins | sample 590931 | NCBI WGS metagenome assembly CXWL01 (sample SAMEA3498368, study PRJEB10139) | groundwater metagenome | biome: water well; material: biofilm material | place: Germany | collected 2015-04-27 | reverse complement strand
AACAGGGACCATCAGGACGCGCTATTCCCCAAAGGCTGCATACCCAACATTTGACATTATCTCGCAGGCAGATCCTCAGTTGAGACGCCGATGTGGTGGGCAAGTCGTTCGGCGAAGTAGGCATAGAGCGATGTCTTGCCCGAGGGGGTGTCAATGACTAATAGGTCGGGACCTGTGATGGGAACGACCTTTTCCTCCTCGATCAATTGAATCAGTATGTCCCAGAAACTTTCTGGCTCTATGATGGTATCACCCCTTTGGACTGACTAACTGCTGCCTAATCGGTCAGTCGAACATCTGTTGAGGTAGCATGAAGCACGTCCGTTCGCCCTGCCTTACGCTTCTGGAGATGTGTTCCTGTCGGCGAAAGGGTAGTATTCAAGACAAGGGGTGTCAAGTCGGTGTACAGTGGTTATGTGCGGTGTCATGCAGACGGGAATGGAGAGCGTCAGCCTATTAGCCACATCCACCCGAAAATCCACAATAAGAGATGGGAGAGTCTGGGCACCCAACCCTCTCGATGCCGCTACCGGCTTTCCGAAGTGGTATCTCTCTTTCCTATAGGTTTTTTCCTCCATCCCTGATTCCGTTTCGTTCGGACTGGGGAGCGATTACAATGCTCTGGCCCGTGTGTATCCACGCATTCTTGTTCTCACGATCAGTATGGAGCCCACATCCTCTCCGGCCGACAACGAGGCCACGGCCACCGAAGGTCAGGAGAGCCTCACCGAAGCCGACCACTTCCCCGCCCACATTGATTCCGAGACCCTGCGGAAATATTTCACCCTGACTGAATCGGACTTAGCCAGGTCCGCCAATGTCGTGGCGTCCTGAACAAGCTCGGGCTTGCTGTACTGTTATGGGGTCACCTCAAGATTCGGACTATCACGTACGATAACGATTTTACCGGTACGTGAATTAAACAACTTACATTGAGTATAGTGAGCGATCTCACAGTTCGCGAAGATGACCGCGATAAGATGAGTGAAAACAACGCGGTATCAATTCGTAGCATACGTAAAAATCCCTTTCTTGAGGTGTCCCCCATTACGGAATGAGAAGCCAAGGAATATTTTCATCGTGTGATGACCCTCCCCTGCCAAGCGCTAGTCGCTATTGTCTAGACTCCGTCGCTATAGATCATTTCTTTGAAGCCTTACTGCTTCGAGCGACGTGTGAGCTCGTTCTCGACTTCCTCGGCCCATTCAATGCGTTCGTTTCGCCGCTCCCGGGCTTCACGAATCAACCTGAGATTTCTCACCGTCGTTTCCGGCTCCCAGGATTCCCGCACGGCTCCTAGTGCATCGGCCAGTGCCGACTCAGCCTTCTGTTGGTCCTTGGCGAGCACAGCCAGTTCCAGGAGCGTCGCATAGTCCCAATAGTCCGGCTTGCCGGACGCGATGCGTCGTTCTACGGCGTAGGAGACGATTGGGATGAGTCGCTCGCGTCGCGGATCCGGTGGCTCTTTGAGTTCCATCAAGGTCACGGCGTTGACGCCCGGATAGGCATCGCGCCAGTCTGTTTCAAATCCTTTCAGATACGCATCGATGGCTTTCTCCAGCAGCCCACGTGCGAGGGTCTTCTCCCCGACCTTGAGCGCAGCTTCCCACCGGTCCTTATAGACACGGCCCAGAATGCCATAGGTTTCACTGCTCGGCCCTCGATTGGCCAGCAGATCGAGCAACACTCGTTCCGCTTCCGATCCACGACCAGCTCGATTCAAGGCGAGTCCCAGCTGCTCTTGCACTAGCACCGTGGCTGCCAAGGGAGCCGACATCTTCTGCACCAAGGCGACCATTTCACCCCACCCCTTCACGGCGCGGTAGGAGAGGAAGAGATCGATCACCACTCCCGCTTCGGCATCGTGTACCAACCCGAGTTCCTGTTCGACGGCTCGTACCGCAGCACTCCCTTCCTTGCGGGCCTGGGTCAGTTTCTGACGCAGCGTGGTGGAATACTGGACACGATCCCGAAACACGTCAGTCTTCAGCCGCTTGATTTCAGGGAAGCCTTCGACGAGTTGGAAGACGGGGCTGTCGGTCATCATCTTGCGGGCATCGCGCAGCTTGCCGGTCAACATCTCCAAGTCCGTCCCATTCGTCGATGGCCTACCATCAGCGCCCAGTTGATAGGGAACGGCGCGAAGAGGACCAACATCAAATGGAAGCTGCCCCAGGCCTTGAGCAAACAAGAGGACAGTACTGGCGGGTCGAACGGCATGGCGTAACCCCAGCTCATAAAACACATTGGCATTCGCCGTGGTAAGATCGGCAACCGCGTATTCGCAGAGGATCAACCGCTCATACATCGGCTTGTGGATCACACCACCGGTCATCTCCTCATCAGCGCGCAAGGGCTCAAGCCCAGCACCCACCACCGCTGGCTTGATGAGCGACTCGTAGACGGCATCAAAGTCCACCATCCGGCCATCAGCCGCCGGTTTTTTTCCAAACGGCATGAGCACAAAACATAAAGGTAGCATCGCCACGCTCCTAACATCCTTCTACGAAATCCCTCCGCCTTCTTGGCAAGTACAGTCAAGGTTGAATCGAATTGGCCCCTGCTAAGCCTTCAATGGGATTTCCCCTCATCTCCGCTTACAACAGCACAGTGCCCATTACTCCTGCATAATCAGTTGGCGGACGGCTTCGAGGTTGTCTTCCTGGATCGGCGTGGAAATTTCCTCGACCACCTTATCTTTGGGAGGATAGGCGATAGCCAAATTCACAGACAACATGATGTCCTCATCATTGAACGCGTCTCCGACGAAGACCGCCTCATCCTTCGGTACGCACCCGACCCGTTGACAGACATAGGACAACGCCTCCGCCTTGCCTTCGAAGTCATACTCGGTCGATATCACATCGTTCAGGTATCCACGGGAATCGAAGAGGAGTTCGTTGATGAACACAAAGTCAAAGAGCTCTCGAAAGTCCGCTAATTTCTCCTCCAGCAATAGACTCACTCCCCCGGAGATGATCGCTAACACCATCCCTTCGTCCCGCATGGCTTTGAGCGCCGTGCGACAATTCGCCGTGAGACGGAGCGGGGCCACCATCCCGGCCAATTGTGCTCTGGTCGCTTTCCTATACATAAACTTTTGACAGGCCTGCTGACACCAGTTGCGATACGCGAGCACCCGTTGAGATCGATCCACTCCTTTTTGCGCTTTATTCCGGTACTCTCGAATCAGATCCTTTTGGATCTTCTTCGAAAAGGCCAGGCCGTACCAGAACAGTTCCCAGGAGAATTGATAATTGTCTCCCCTGAGCAACGTGCCGTCCAAATCAAACGCGACGACCTTATAGCGCCAGCGATTCTTCTTGAGTGGCGCCACCCAACCGGTTGGCGGTTCATGCAGAACGCCGCGGTGCCCGCCGTCGGATGAGACGATCCCTTCCGAGAAGTACCGTCCTAAATCCGCAGCCACGTGGATAGCGACGTCGTCCTTATTGGTGAACCCTTGCACGATGTGCCGTTTCAACAACCGTTGTTTGAACGCCGCGAGCTTCTGACCCGATTCGCCGGTGTCCTTGAGATCGGCCGGCCACTCCACGTCATCTTTTAGAAGGTAGATATAGCGAGGCAACTGAACCGCTGTTGCCGCTTCATATTCTGCTTCGAGAATCGATATCGAATCCCCGTCGGGGATGTACCCATACCTATGGGCGATGATCCCCACGAAGATATCCGACCGTTCGGTGATTAACTTGACACATTCGTCTTTCGGGCGGTCGTCACGTGCCCCAAAGTGCTCCATGGAGACATCCATCGCCCCCAGCTCTCGAACTGCGTCCTGGACCGTCTTCCGATAGGCTTCAAGGTCCATAAATGTCGACGAAATGAAGACCCGTTTTGCCATAGCGCACACCTTAGCCTGGATGTCTTACCGGACGAAAGTCTATATTCCCCCTCAGTATCGCACGGCAAGCTGGTTCATCGTCTCTACAATCTGTCGGATGTTCCAACCGACTCTAGGCCATGGCTCTAACGGTGCAGGATAGTATCTGATCCTTCCATCACCGTGGAGATACACACCCATCAGTGGTTTTCCAAGTTCAAGAGTCTTTTTCAATTCCCAGTCCACCCATTTGCTCGTGTAGGTGGTCGGCCCATACCGACAGATGCTGAGGGTGCCAATCTAATCTGCTCTGCAATCCCACGCCGGCTTATTTCGTATCTCGCCGCGATTGCCGCGATCGTTTCCTTGCAACAGGCTTCCTCCTTGTCGTTCGTTTTGCTGATGGTTTTGCAGAGGAAGGGGATGGGCTTGCCGCCGGTGAAGCTGCCGCCCGGCATCCCTCTGCTGCTCTCATCGCTCCAGATGCTGCTTGATGGCTTCCAATGCATTCAGGATTGGATCCCCTTTCTTCCGGTCGCCACCGGCACGCGTCAACTTGCCGCGAATGCTCATCACAAATGCGAGTTGTCCTCACGCCAAGTGGCAGGTTGCCTTAATGCCCGCTGTAGTGCCGGAGCAAGCTTTCCATCCACTGAATGTGAGTAGAAAATGAAAGCACCGTATGCCATAGATCAATCGATCCGTTACTGCGCCAGCTTAACCTCGAAAATATATTCGAAACCCAAGATATCTTCTCTGGTTCGCAGTCCTTATTGTGTCGGTGGAGAGTTCGATACTTCAACGTCGGAGCGGTCGAGAGTCCTTGCGATGCGGAAACCGACAAAGTTGTTTCGCGTATCAGGCGAGAGCTTGGCGCGATTAGCGGAGCGGCTAAATTCGGGAAATATGAACCATGCCCCCCCACGAATGATTCGCAGGTCTTTCCTTCCCCCTTCTAACCAAGCCGTGCCATCGGTTGGTGGGTTACCTGAATAGTCGTCGTGGTGTACGTCCTGGACCCATTCGCGGACGTTACCGTGCACGTGGTACAACCCAAATTTGTTTGGTGGATAGGTTGCTACAAGTTCCGTTTTCCATTCTGATTCACCCGTGCAACCATCGCAGTGAGCATTGCCCTGTCCCGGTTCATCACCCCACGAGTATTGCGTTTTGCTTCCCGCGCGAGCTGCATATTCCCATTCCGCCTCAGTTGGCAACCGATACTCTTTGCCGGTCGCCTTCGAAAGCCAAGCAACATATTTCTGTGCATCGTACCAACTTACATTAATGACTGGATGCGAGTCCTTGCCCCAGGTGTGAGCCCCACGCGGTTCACAATCTCCATATTCAACGCAAACCTCCCACTCATCAAAAGTAAGCTCGGTTCGAGCAATTGCAAAGGCTGGCACGGTCACCCTCCGCTGCGGGCGCTCATCCTTGCCCAGGTTTGTCCTTCTGGGATATTTTGCTCTCAGCGCTGCCAGATCAGAATCCGATGTCCCCATGTCAAATGCTCCTGCTGGTAGAACAATCATCATGGGACAATGCGTACTCGTTGAACATTCCGCAAATGATTTCAAAGGACGAAGACCTTGTTCTAGGTCTTTAGTAAGGACATGGGGCCTAAAATGTTGCTGAAAATGGGGGTCAATCTTTGTGTGCCAACGATACTGCTGGTATAGAAACTCTTGATTGGACCAAACTAGGCCAATCATGCCGATTATGCCCAGCAGAACCCAAATCGACATCCTTGAGATACGTGTTTTTTTCTCCGCGACCTTACATGCGGCAAGATATGACTGACTGGTTGAGTCTAACTGCCTGTCGAAGCGTGGTACTTTCGCGAGCGATTCGGCCTCGATAAGACGGTCCCGGCGATGGATGAGATAGTCGGGATTCCTAGAAAGCAAGTTCCATTCAGTGGCTGTTCGCTGAATCGCTGCAAGCTGTTGGAGATTTATTGCATCGTCTTCGATCCATCTATTGAGCAATGGCCAAACCCGTAAGAGGGCCTCATGTGCAATTTCTACGGTCTCCTGTCCTTCACGGTCACGATCCAAGATAAGCAACCTTGCTTTGTCGTAGAGGAGTCGGAGGAGAGGCTGTGCTCTAGTGGGTAGAATAGCCAGACGGGACGGAGCCTTCACAAAACCACCACCTTCCGTCGTTCGGACGAGACCTGGGACAAAAGCATCCCGCAATGCCTCGAGCGTCGTCGAGTCCAGATTTTTAACTTCGATTGTTGCCTCGGCCTGGGTTCGCACTGAACCCTCAAGCCTACCGATCGACTGGTATTCCTGAAGCGTCAGGCGCTGATCGGCCCCATGAAGCTCGNNATGTTGCCCAGCCGTTCCATCGGCATTGGCCCAAGCGGAAAGGCCTCAAAGGCCAGCTCTGCTCTTCCGGCATTGGCTTTCACTGACCCATGTTGCTGCCAAGCGCCCCATCGGTCAGATCGGATTGTGGCCACCACCATAAGATCGTATGCCGACCGAGTGAGTGCTTCCCGCAGGAGGTCAAGAACTGCCGCCGCATCTGAGCCAGCATCTGAGGCAAGCAGTTCTTCAGCTTGATCAATGGCTAGGACCAGGGTGGCGCTGGGGCGATTCCATGCAAGCTGGAGCTCGGCCGCTATGGCGATGAGCTGTCGATGGGCATCTCCTCGGCGCAGTCGATCAGCTAGATCCATGGGGCTTGAAGGCCTGCGATCCATAGGATAGGCGAAGGCCAATGCTCGCGCGAGTTCGAGAAAGGCATCGGCTCCACGGCGGAACGGGCGAGCAGCTATCCAATTTGCAGAATCTTTTCGAAGCCTTGCCAGAAGACCAGCCCGCATAAGCGAAGACTTACCACTACCTGAAGCACCAGTGATCAGTAAGAGCTTTGGGGAACCGGCGGGCTGAAGTCGGAGCCGGCGCATCGTCTCAGCCGCCGCCATGCTTTCATTTTCGCGGCCGAAGAAGATCGCAGCATCGTCAACATCGAAAGAGGTGAGTCCTGGGTAGATAGGCCGATTTGGGTTCCACGTGAATGCGTCTGCCGGATCAAGCCCGTGCTCCTTCAGTCCACGTGCAAGCTGAGCAAGTGCAGCGGCCCGATCGGTCGTAAGATCAACCTCCTGCAGGGAAGGGATGATTGGACCACCGGAGCAAGGCTTCACTCGAGCGACAAAGACAGCTTTCCCCTTCTCACGTGCAATCGCGAGTTCATTGCTACACCATTTCGATTCGAGCCAAGCGGGTGTTAGCACTATGAGCAGCGCTTGGCAACGGCGCAACTCACGATAGAGCTGCTGCTCCCAGTCTACACCCGCTGGTATGCCGTCCATGGGGTCAAAGTCAAGAAACAGTTCGGTGTGCCCTTCATTTGCAAGCCAAGCTTTGAGGTCCTTTGCTTCAGCGTTATCCGAACTTCGATGGCTTATGAAAATCGTGCTCATGTAAGAGCCTACTATCTTAAAATGTGCGCATGTCGATCCATGTCGCTTGGCCGGTCCTTTTTTCGACCTCCTTATACATATGCGCCGTGCCGCCCGGGCCATCGCCACCGCCCCCGTCCCAGAGGCAGATAAAGTGTACCTTGGTGATGCCGTATGACAGAGCCGTAGAGAGCAACCAGAGGTTGCATCGCTCGTAGGGATCAATGCCTTTGGGCGGAAGCCCAAGACTTTCCGGAGCTGAGCGAATGGTGGTCGTGAGATAGTCCTTGGCCTTCAAGTATCGTTGACGCCAGGTCTCGCTGTTGCAAGTAACTGACTTCTGGATAAACGTTGGCTCCTCAAACGGCTGCAGCCACTTTATCTTTATCCCTCGCTGCTGACAGGCCTCGGTGAAAAGCAGGTCCCCTCCACAGGCGCCTTGTGTGAGCGCCAAGTCTTCCGGACCAGCCTCAAGCTCATGCAAGGCCTCGGCAATCTTTTGGGCCGCCACCGGTTCTTTTTCCTGCGGGAACCGCGGAGGTTGCCGTCCCGGTTTATCGATCATGTGGCCGCTGAAGAGGAACACCCGTCGCGGTTGCCATTTGTCGTCCGGTCTCTGAAGTTTTGCTAAGGCTCGATCAAAGGTGGCAAGGCCAGCCTCCACGTTCTCAGGCTTGAAGCCGAGCTTCTTGAGCAGCAAGAGCTGTCCTCGGCCAGACTCCAGCGCAAACCAGTCCTTGTCGTTCTTCGCGATAGCTTCCTTATAGGCCTCCTTGACGGTATCCGGTGTACCGATCAAGACCTCCAGATCGCCGAGTGTCGCTTTGGCCCAGAAGGCCTGATTTGGGTCAGTTTCTATATTCGCCGCGAAGAGCACCGCCCCAGCGATTGCAACCATCTCCTTGTCGTACCGAGTATCGTTTGTCAAATGGCGATGGAGATGCATGAGGGTGACCGCGTTAATACCGGAGTAGTAATGAGCGGGATTTCGACGATAGGCGCTGGCGTAGCTTTCAATGGCTGCACGCAACAGAGCATCTTCATACGCTGCTTCGTCTTTCATCCGTTCTGCCGTCATGTCTGACTGATACCAGGCGGCGATCCAGGCATCTTTATCGACACGGCCGAGCAAGGCCCAGGTTTCGACGTCGTTCGGAAACGTATCCAGCACCGTCCGATAATGGTCTCGAGTCCGGTCCAGCGAGTGCCCAGGTTGGCCTTCTAACGCCAACCGTTGCAGACAGATGCCCTTCTCTCGGAGCCCTCGCAACTTGTGCGGTTCTACAGCGAGGCCTCGTTCCAGCTGCTCCAGTGCAAACCGAAATCGTCCCGCTTTACGGAGCGCTTCACCGGCGCTGATCCAGGCCTCTGCGCGAAAGGCGGCGATCGGCGCCTCATCAGCCAGTACAAGTACATCGCCGATTTGGCCTGCCTTCCTGGCTAACCCGATACGTCTTTCCCAAGCGTCATGGCGCTCCCAGAATTCCTTCACGTCCCCGACACGCAGGGATCTCCAATCCGGCTCCTGTAGATTTTGTAGCAAGTGATAGACCGGACTGATCTTGCGACCGTGCCACGATTCCATCGTGGCCTTGACCATGTCGGTGAGCTTGGCCTGATCTTGCTTCAGCGTGTCAGGATCCGGTCCGCTGTTTTGTATGGAATACCGCAGCTTGCGATCGGTGTAGAGATCGAACGCGGTCGGCACGCGTCCACCGCTAATTATAACGACGCCCCGTGCCCGCAAGGCATGCCGTACGCCGAGTTCATACCAGACATTGGGGTTGTCGATTGTCAGATCCGCGACAACAAGATCGGCAATGAGCAGCTCCTGAAACATGTCCGTACGAATGTCACCGGAGCGTTCCTCTTCGTCCGCTCGGAAGACTTCGAGATCTGCCGCTTGGAGCGCCGGCTGAATCAGCTCCGCATAGACACGATTGAAGTCAATGTCATTGCCCTGACTATCTTGCTTCACACCGAACGGCATTGCCACAAAGGCATGAGGTTTCATACGTCCAACTCCACCTGTTTTGAGTTAAGAGACGTCGCCCCCTTTGACCAAATTCTCATCATGAGGAAACCGCCCCATCCCAGCGCCTATCAGCAGCTTACCCCTTCATCGCCGATTCTTCAGTTCAAAGGAGCTTGACGGGTTGGCTCTGGCTGTTTTTTGTGTCGTCACTCAGACGGCCATACTTCAGAAAGAGCTTGTCGAACACATGCAGGTGAAGACTTGCTGCCAACCATCCCACCAGTCCGACACCGAGGCCGATGGCCCAGCGATTAACCAGCTCTCGATACCGAATGATCCCCATTTTGCGCATGAGTTCCTTGCCCAAGAACGGAGTCAGAAGCACAGTGGCAAGCGCCATGGCTAACCCTCCCCAGGTCAAGGATTGTTCGAGGCTCTTCCCCGCAATTTCAAATTTGCCGCTCATTAACACTACTCCTGGGTTGTAGTAACCCATCCCGACAATGGCCAACACCATCCCTGCTAATGTGAGATAGGAGAGCGTTCGCAAGGCAAAAGAGAGTTGCCACACCCGAAAGGCCGATTGGTGCGCCACCTTGAGTAAGCGGACAAGGGCAGAAGATTGGGACTCCGTCGTCATCTCTTTTTCGATGGCAAGGAACGACCAAGCATAGGGAGAGTCAGTGGAGACTGGAAATCCATAGATGGTCTTTGCAAATTCCCGGTCGGTCATCCGATACCCACTCGTCATGAGGGCGTAAGCCTCCGTGTGCGAGAAGGAGTCGAGGTCGGTCCTCACCCCTGAGATGCCGCGCTGTACGGTTTCTAAAATGCCATATGGGAGGTGTGATCCTTGGCGTCGTGGCGGATCCCAGTCTCGATCCGGTATTTCAGCACAACCCTTCCAGGGAATCGGGTCGACCATGAGGTCCTTCTTGAGATGCACGAACATCATGCCTCGAAGAAGCGACGCTTTCTTACGCGATTCGAGATTCTGATACTCGGCACTCCGGATCCGACTTTGCAAAATGCTGTTCGCGCGCAGCGGAACGCCGATCACCCCCGCGCTCGGATCATCATCGGCGTTCATTTGCCCGCTCGCATCACTCACGAGAAGGACGGTGCAGCCCTGCTCTAATAACCCCGCGACCCCTTGATTGTCATGAACGCCACCATCGACCAATCGAACGGTTTTCCCCTCATAGAGGTCCGGGAGCGTGACCGGTTCAAAGAGACCCGGCACACAAGCGGACGCGGCAACCGCGTGCCCCAAGCGCATCTGGCGGTATGGTTCCGGCGTATCATGCCTGTCATAGTACAACCGCCTCAGGCGGTAGTTCCCATCAATTTGTGTATCGATGGCGCCAGGCGGTTCACCCATATAGGTAGCAGTGAACTGCCAATTGTGGCCGGTGTTCAACGTCGTGGCATTGAGGATCATGACAGGGACCTTGTTTCTTCGCCTCCAGTTGTCGTCCTTCGGTCGAAACGTACGGTGCAGCTCTCCTTGTTCGTCCTTTGGAACAATCTTCAATTCGTTCAGCCAGCGTGGACTCTGCTCTTCTCCGTCCTGCACTTGCGCATAGAGATATTCCTCGAACAGCTCGCCCAGACGGAGCGTGCGCGAGTAGGAGCGATCCCAGAGCATCTTCAGGTTGACCCAGGGATTAGCGACGACGCGGGTGCGCAGGTTGTGTTGCACACCATTCAGGAAAGCCTCGGCCACCCGCTCGACCAGCCCGACATAGTCGTCTCTTGACATCTCCTTCTCGGTGTCTGCTCTAGTTTGGAGTAAATTCCTGATTTCGAGATAATAATGAGCGCCGACAATTGATCCTCCCGATACACAGGACAGCACCTCGATATGCCGGAGCATGTCGAGTTCGGCCAGTCGGGCCAACACCCCGAGATGAAAGAGGGACGCCCGGAATCCTCCCCCGGACAAGGCCAATCCAACTTTTCCACGGAGCAACGACTGCGCGATGTCGTCGCTTACCACAAATTCAGCCAGCACTGCCTGGGCCTCTGTCGGAATTTTGTCACCGGATTCTGTTAATCCGGCCAATCTCGCTAATTGGCGAGCGGTCGATTGCCACTCCCAGTGCGGGACGTTCTTCAAGGCTTTGGCCTTCTTCAGCCACTGCAACGCCTCTGGATACTGACCAAGCCCAAAGTAGGCTTCAGCGACCGTGACCAAGAACCACCATTGTGTCTCTAACAATTTCAGGTCCGTTTGCTGCAGAAGCACAGGTAATTCTTTCACCAGCTGTTCTCGGATTGTCTGCGCTTTTGCTCTACGCTCGTCGGTGCCCAGTGGCTGTGATCCAGCTGCCTTGACCTGCTTCTCATCAAGATGGGCGAGCAAATCGAGGATAAAGGCCGCATTGATCCCTGTATACCCCTGGTCCTTCGCTGGCCCGACCTGGTAGCCCCGATGGTAGTAGGCAAGTCCTCGCTCAAGATGTTGCGGATTCGCATCGGCCTCCCACTTATTCTTAAAAATCGCCCCGGCGAGGCCGAGCGTTTCTTGGTCGGTTGTGACCGTCAGATCGTCGGCCTCCTGAAGAAGCTTGAGCGCACGGTCTAGCTTGGCATCCGTCGGAAGATCTGGATCCTTGTACGTGCACAGGGCATGCACCTGAGCCACCCTCAATCGAAATGGTTGATACATACCGTCTTTCGGGATTCTGGACAGAATGTTCCTCGCAGCTCTGAACCGCTGCTGACTCTTCAGACCCTTTGCCAGACGAAGCGCCTCGGTCGGTTCGACTGTGATCGCTTGATCTCTCAGGATCGCTTGCACACGATCGTCATCTTGTTGTGTCCATTCATTCATCCCGCACCTCCCTATTTCTTGGCTTAAAACGCAGTGGCTATGCCAGACGAAACCACCACCATCGTCTGGCTAACTGACGTTGTGTAAATTGCTCGCTGCTATTGTCGGCGCTCTCCGTTCGAGGCCTCGATGCATCCGTTGAGACCATCGCAAGACACCTGATAGGTCTTCGCTCGGACGAGCAAGCGTCTCTTTTTTGACAGAACTCCCTTCTCTCTCAATCAATACGTTCACTCCTCTTGCTGCCCTTGTTTCATCAAACTGCCGAGACACGACCTCCGCTCATGCACATCTGGGTATTTACAAGTCGTAGCTAATGAACCCTTTATTGATGTCAGAGAGTTTGCGCGCATGGCGACGGAATACCCCGCCCCCTTCACGGTCGCCGGGCAGATTCGTGTTGCCTTCGATCGTGATCAGTCGGTCATCGCGAAAGTCTTCGACGATTCCCATGTGACCTTTCCCTTCACCAGTGTCGATGACAAAAATGAGGCCGGGTTTAAGGAGGGAAAAGTCGTCTAAGACCGCTTTAGTGGTCAAGCGCGTCGCGCCCGCCTTACCTGCTTTGTTCCAGTGGTCTATGACTCCAGCCGTACGGACACAAGGGTTCTCGTCTCCGAGTTGAGTCGACGCTTTTTGGAAGGACCAATAGACAAAGGCCGCACACCAGGGATAGCTGTCTTCAGAGGGGTCGAGACCAACAGACTCCAGGTATTCATCCACACGAGGGCCGCGGTTCGAACCGGGAGGCACCTCCATCACGCCGACTTCAGCCGCGGCAATGCCCAAGGTGCGTTCCACTAAAGGAGAGAGAGGGACCGTGGCAATCGTTGGGAGACTCTGCGAACCAAACAGGGTCGCCCAGGTGAGCGGACCAACCATTCCATCGATCTTCAGCGCTTGACCACGCGCATCCACCGAACGGGCTTGGAATAGCTGAACCGCGGCTTTCGTCTGGCTGTCAAACGTGCCACTCACGGGAATCGGTCCACACCCAAGCTCATTCAGTCGGCGCTGGACGGCACGGACCACCGTGTGGTCCTTCACGCCGACTTTGACGTAATAGCCGGGATACGTGAGGCTTCGAGGGCGTGGAGCGGCTGTCTTCTTGGAAGAAATGCGGCGTCGTGACGGCATGGACGTTTCTCCTTGGAGTAAGAACATCAGCAACAGACCCGTGAACGAGTCTTCCGCGCAAAACAAGTACCTGTGCTAACTATATGAGCATCGAGCACCTGCTTCTTGTCAGAACTGCAATGCCAATCCTCTAAGCAATGATGATGCCTGAGACCGCTAGCTTGAACGATCATGCGACGCATGACAGATGTCTCGCAATGCTGCGGAAAGCATCTGGTTTGGCACGTGAACTCCGGATCAATTGAAGAAGAACACAGGCAGGTGAATCGAAAGAGATACGGAGTGAACCCAAAAAGATACTATACGTAGGATGGCGTATGGTATCATTACCTGTATGCCAGATCCCCGACGGCATAGGTTTCATCCCGCCGATCCCCTTCCCTAAACCCGCTGGATTCCTGGATAACTGAAACTTCTGTTGAGTCGGCGGGACCGGAAATCGGCTTTGCCAAACAGACAGACTCCTTCAGGGCACAAAACGTGCTCTCCCCCTCTTCGTTCATGTGGGGAAGCAATCCGACGTCGTGATGGCATGGTATCTCGTCCAAATGGCTCTACGTCGCGGAAGTGAATGATCTGCGAGCCTTATACGCCGAATGGGCAATTGGCGCTAGATGGAGCCAGGAAGGATCGATGATCAACAGGGCATGGTGCCGTCCATCTATGCCGCCCAACAGTCATGGGTGACACCCGCATCACACAGGCTCGTCATGCGGAACTCCGCAGAAACACAAGCGTTAGGCTTGGGCGACTGAGCACCATCGAGGACAGGTAGAGCGAAGGATGGCCGCTGTTAGGGCCATGTGTATCTACTAGGAATCTTTCAGCCCTACGCTCGTGTAGAGTCACATAAGAGATAATGTCAAATGTTGGGTATGCAGCCTTTGGGGAATAGCGCGTCCTGATGGTCCCTGTT
>CXWL01017577.1_pt1 | contig 14126 bp, 12 predicted proteins | sample 590931 | NCBI WGS metagenome assembly CXWL01 (sample SAMEA3498368, study PRJEB10139) | groundwater metagenome | biome: water well; material: biofilm material | place: Germany | collected 2015-04-27 | reverse complement strand
GATGTCCCGGCCCTGGCCCAGTTCTTTTTGGATCGGCATACGAGAGACGCAAAACGACCAGGCATGGCGCTGAGCGCGACTGCGGTCGAGGCATTGACCTGCTATCCCTGGCCAGGAAATATTCGGGAACTGGACAATGTGATTGCGCGCGCCGTCGTCTTGAGCCCGAAAGACACCATTGAACCGGAGATGTTGGCGCTCCTGGCAGAGGACACCATCTTCGGTCGAAGCGAAGACGATTCACTGCCGTATCTGAATCTCCCTTACCATGAATCGATGGAACACCACAGCCGCTTCATCATCGCGCGCGCGATGGAACTGGCCGAAGGCAATCAGACAAAAGCCGCCGACTCGCTCAAGCTCCAGCGAACCTATCTGGCTCGGTTACTCAAACAGCAAAAATAGGCGAGACGAGGTGACCGGTCGACGGAGGGTTCCGACCAAGGCAAGCCAGTCTAGGTGAGCGGCACGCGCGACTCAGCAGGCTGACGAGCTTCCAAACGAATCCGTCCCGCTCGGACATCCCGTTCCGCCTGCGCATAGCGCTCAGCCGTGCCGATGTCCGACCAATAGCCCTGCAGATCATACCCGAGCACCGACTCTCCTTGCTCGATGGCCCTCACATAGGGATCGATGATCGAGGAGGCCACTCCTTTCGGCACCTGTCGGAGCAACCGAGGGTGCAAGATGTGAATCCCGGCGAACATGCGCGACATCGTAGGAACGGAATCCGTAAGCCCTTTTCCGGTTATACGCAGGATCTGCCCCTTCTCTCCCACTTCAACCAGCCCCCACCGGGCAGCATCCGAATCTTCACGGACCACCAACGTTGCCGCCGCATGGCTGGTGCGATGAAAATCGCAGAGCGCCTCAAGGTCCAATTCCACCAGCGTATCCCCATTGAGAATCAACACGGGCTCTCCCGAAAAATGAGGCTCCGCCTGTTTGATTCCACCGCCGGTGCCCAGAATGACCGGCTCATGCGAATAGATGATCCGAATCCCAAACTTCGAACCCGTGCCCAAAGCCTGTTCGATCATCGGCCCCAGATGATGCAGGTTGATGATGACTTGACGGAACCCATGTCTCTTCAGCAACAGGAGGTTCCAGACGATGAGCGGCACCCCACCAACCGGCAGCAACGGCTTAGGAATGGTATACGTCAGCGGTCTCAGGCGAGTGCCAAGACCAGCCGCAAGAATCATGGCTTTCATGAAGTTCCGTGAGGCGTAAGGGGTAAAGCGTGAGGAGTGAAGAGTAATTGAGTGATTCGTCGTCTCCTCACCCCTAACTCCTTACCCTTCACCGGTTATTGCAATTCAGGCACATACGGTGTGAGGTGCCTTCGGAGTGTATCCAGCTCCGGATACTTTTCAAGATTGCGCCTGACGTAGCTCAAGACGCGAGGGATATCAGCTAAGAATTTCGAGTTGCCTTTGACCCGATCAATGTAGACAAACCGGCCGGCCGCCTTCAGATTGCGCTGAATACTCGTCAGATCAAACAGCCGTCGAAACGCGGCACGATTGGTCCAGACGAAGCGCTGTTCAGCCAGCTGATCGAGGTAGTACCCCACCAAATCGTCAACAAGGGCTTCGTCGAGTCGAATGTAGGCATCCCGTAAGAGTGAGGCCAGATCGTAGGTTGCCGGTCCCATCAACGCATCCTGAAAGTCGATCACGCCGAGCCGCAACCCATCAACCATCAAATTGCGAGAGTGATAATCACGATGCGTAAAGACGCGCGGTTGTCCGGCGAGGAGTTCCGCGATTCCTTCGAACTCCCGTCTGATTGCCGTGGCCTCTTCCTCAGGCAACGGGTTGCCGCGACGCGCCACAATCCCATACTCAAGAAAATGATCGAATTCCCACATCAGCAAGGGCACATCGAAACTGCGGTGAAACGCCAGGCACCCAGGATCAGCCGGAGTCGTGGCGTTGACCTGCATCTGCACCAGGATATTGATGGCCTGTTTGTACCGTGACTCCACGCTCGGCGCATCCGCCTGGCTGACGGCCTCCGCTAATGTCACATCTCCGAAATCTTCCAGGTAGAGCAGCCCTGCGGATTGATCATAGTAGTGGAGTGCAGGCACCGGCACATTCGCTTTGGCCAGATGCGACATGATGTTGATGAAGGGTAGTTCCGAGATCTGGTGGATTCCCCCACTGACCGCCTCTTCAGACTGCTTGAAACCCTCCGGCTCAGCCAACTGCATCACGATCACAGCATGTGGTGGCCCGCCGGAAACGGTGGCTCGATAGTAGCGCCGATTGGAGGCATCGCCTGCCAATGGCGACAGCGTCTTTAAGACGAGGCCGGGAGAAAGACGAGTCTCGACAGTCTGCGCGATGAGAGTTTGATCGGGGGGAGACAGGGGCACGAGGGAAGGAAGAGAATTCACACTAGACATACGAGTCGTATTATAACCACGATGTCTCCGCTTGTCACGAAGACCACCGGAAAACACCTGGGAAGATCGACTGCGCGCACAGAGAACCGGCAAGGAGTTTCCCGCTCAAGATCTCAAGCATTTATTCTGGGTTGCCACCCACCCCGGAGCCTCTGCGTCCTAATCACGCCGTTTCTCGCCGTTGCCCGTGGCGATGCCCACACAGGTCTGGATCCTGGCGCGTGAAATACTACGGAAGGATGACGCCACTCTTGGGCACGAGTTCTTCATCCTTACAGACAAGAGGAGCAGTCCCAGCCATCCCCTTGCACAAATGGGCCAGCGCACCCTGTGCCCGCAAACGGGCGTCCTTGTGATACCCGGACTCGCCAGCCTCAACCGCTTCCTCCAGTTTGACGATGGCTTCTTTGGGCGCCCCGGTCTGCCGTGCCTGATCCAATGCCGCCTTGAGTTTCACCGTAGCCTTCCGATGCTGCCGGTAATCAGCGCCCCAGAACCTACCCGGCTGCTCATAGGCAGTCGATCGTTTCCCGTTGCCGGGATACGGACTCAAGTCCTTGACGGCCTCTGTGGTCAGGGTAATGACCTCGTCGTCTGCCGCGCAGACCGGCACGAGACCTCCCAACAGCATGACGACCAATGGGATAGCCCATAAACATGATTTCATGATCTCCCCCGCCACATCATGATGTGCCAAAGCAGCACGATACTGGATAACGGTGTAGACCGAAGAAGCGAGGTCGGGGGCAAGAGGATTGATGGCTTCATTCAGATTCGTACCGCCCTCTCGCCCGACCATTAGAACTCCTCGAACTCGGCCTCCTTCGCCCGATAATTCTTGCCGGTGCCCGTCGTGACAGCTGCCAGGTTCCTGATCTCGTCTGACGCCGTATGCCTAGCTTCCCTTACCGGTCTCTTCGCCGCCGCTTTGGAACCATTGCTATGAGTGGTCGGCTTGATCGCCGAGTGCGAGACCGGCTGGCTGTCGAGCTGCTTGATTTTGAAAGCCTCCATTTGCCGCATCAGTTCCTTAGCCTGCTCCTTCATCGACTGCGCCGCCGACGTGGTCTCTTCCACCAACGCCGCATTCTGCTGTGTGGTCTCGTCCATCGACACAATGGCCTTGTTCACCTGGTCGATCCCGCTCGCCTGCTCCTGCGACGCCGCCGTGATCTCGGCAATGATGTCCGTCACCCGTTTGACGGCCGTGACGATCTCCTCCAATGTCTTGCCCGATTGATGCACCAACTCGCTGCCGTCGGTCACTCGTTGAATCGACTCATTGATGAGCCCCTTGATCTCCTTCGCCGCCGTCGCCGACCGTTGCGCCAGGTTGCGGACTTCCGCCGCCACGACGGCAAACCCCCGCCCATGTTCGCCCGCCCGTGCTGCTTCCACCGCCGCATTGAGCGCCAACAAGTTCGTCTGGAAGGCAATCTCGTCGATGACGGTGATGATATCGGCGATCTGCTTGCTGCTCTGGTTGATCTCCCCCATCGCATCGACGGCCTTCTTGGTCACGGCCCCGCCCTTGTCGGCGGTATCCCGAGCCGCAATGGCCAATTGATTGGCCTGCTTGGCGTTATCGGCGTTCTGTTTCACGGTGCTGGTCATTTCTTCCATCGAGGCACTGGTCTCTTCCAGCGCCCCCGCCTGTTCGCTTGTCCGCTGCGACAGGTCTTCGTTCCCCTTGGTGATTTGTTCCGATCCACTCATCACTAATTCCACCGCATCACGAACCACCGTAATGGTTTGCGTCAAGTTATGGACCACCGCATTGATGCTGGCTTTGATTTTCTCCAGGTCGCCGGAATAGGCCCCGCTCATCTCTTGCGTTAAATCGTTCGAGGCTAAGCGTCCCAAAACTCCCTCAGCATCCTTCACAAGCTGTTCCATCTCCATCGCCGCGCGTTTCTGCCCTGTGATATCTGTCGCGAACTTAACAACCTTGTATGGCTTGCCCTTCAGATCGAAGATCGGATTGTATGTCGCCTGAATCCAGGTTTCTGTACCACCCTTGCCAAGACGTTTATACGTCCCCGCGTGAAACTCCCCGTCGTTCAACTTTTTCCAGAACTCAGTGTATTCCTGCGAAGTCGCAAACACCGGCTCGCAGAACATCCGGTGGTGCTGCCCCTTGATCTCGTTGAGCCCGTAGCCCAACACGTTCAAGAAAATCGCGTTCGCGTTTCGCACAGTCCCATCCATACCGAACTCGATCAGCGCCTGCCCACGATCGACCGCCTTGAGAATACCCTCCGCTTCCAACGTGGCCTGCTTCTGCGCAGTGACATCGGTCGCGTACTTGATGACCTTGTACGGCTTCCCGTTGGCATCCAAGATCGGGTTGTACGCCGCCTGAAACCAGACTTCCTTTCCGTCCTTCCGTAGGCGACGGTATATGCCGGGGGCATACTCGCCGCGCCCCAATTTCCGCCAGAAGTCCGCATATTCGGCGCTGTTGACATACGCCTGATCGCAGAACGTCCGGTGGTGCTGTCCCTTGATCTCGTCGAGGCGGTACCCGAGACAATTCAGGAAATTCTCGTTCGCTGTGACCACGCTGCCGTCCAGGGTGAATTCGATCACTGCTTGTGCCTTGCTGATGGCGTCAGTAATCCCATTAATTTCAGCCGCCTGCGCTTTCGCCTGCTGCATAATCGTCTGCTGCTCTCCAGAGGCCTTCTGCAGGGCATCTCCCATCTGGTTGAACGCATTGGCCAGAGTTCCTATTTCGTCTTGCGTCATGACACTGGACCGCGCCGAAAGATTCCCCCCGCCCAAGGCCTGTGCCGTAACCAGGACATTTCCCAAATTCCTTGCCATGAACCGCGCGACCAGCCAGCCGAACAGGAGACTCAGCGCGATACCGCCCACACAGGACGCAATCATGACGTTTTGCGCAGTCATAAAGGTAGCAAGAGAGTTCTCATATTTGTCCTGCGCGATCTGTCTCTTGATCGCAACAAGATTGTTGATCGACTCCACCACCGCCTTGTACTTCCTCGCCCCCTCGCCCTTCATCACGACAAGGGCCTCATCCTGATTGCCGGCTATCACGAGCTTCAACACCTGTCCCTCGCGCACCGCACGGTACTCGCTCAACGCCACCACAAATTCTTCATAGGCTTTTTTTAGCTGAGGGGATACGATCGACTGTTCGAAGTTCTTGCGCAGCTCGTCGGTTTTTGTTTTGATCTCCTCAATCTTGGTGAGCGCCTGCTGGCGATCGGCGGAGTCTCGGGTCAGCACCGCCTGGATCACCCACGATCTGACTTGATGCACCATGCCGCGCAACTCGGTGATCTCCATCAGCGGCTTCAACTGCACATTGTTCACGTTTTTGATATTGTCACGCATCACTCCGGCGGTGTTGAGCCCAACGCCCACCAGCCCAGCCATGATGGCGCCCGTGAAGGCAAATCCCATCATGAGTTTCGTCGCGGTCTTTTGATTGCCAAACCACGTCACCATGCTCCCTCCATAATTTGAGTCGACCACTCAGTCGCTCGGCTCAACAGCGTCGCGCCGTCAGATGAGACACCGGGGAATCCCGCCCCTCAATCTATGTCCACACCCACACACTCAACAGCAAAATAAAAGACGCTGTCCCGATGCCTTCTCACGAAAGCCAGGACTGCGCCTTCCACTTGCAGGTCTTGCTCCTGCTCGTTCAGGCGGTTTGAGCCGGCCGCTCAAACCGATAGGGATTGCCTTGCCCGATACTCAATCGGCAGAATATGGGATAACTGAAGTAAGGGAAACCCATGCACGCGATAGACCACGGAATGGTGTCGGAGATACCGCTAGCCCGCATGCCTCAGTTTGAAAAGCTCAAGGTCCCGAGCGCGCTGGCTAGTGGCCCACCTGCAACGATTGACGGATGAACCTGAAAGCAGCCGTGAGTCTCGCAGACGCTCAATTTCCCTAGCCTGCGAGGCTTCTCATCGCCAGCTCTCTCATCCTCGCTCAGGCTGACGGTGTCTATGACGTCTTATGCGGAGAGAAGCGTACCGGCTTTGCGCGCGCAACAGTAGCCTGCGTGATTCGGCTGAGTCCTACCGCACCTAGTGTGGCTCCGACCATATCGGCCAGCCAATCGAGCCAATTCGAATCTCGGAATGGAACAAAGGCCTGATGAATCTCATCGCTTACCCCATACAAGGAGGCCAGAAGGATGGCTGCCGGAATCGCTTGTTGTCTCCACACATCATGTCCACTTCGACAAAGAGCCCGGTAGCACAGCGCACCGAAGACCGCGTACTCGACGGCATGCAAGACCTTATCACTGAAATGCGTGACGAACGGCACATGCTCTTCCGGATGCGACTGCGCGGATAAATAAAAAATAATCCCAGCGTATCCGCACACCGGCCCCCAATATCGAAGAAAGGTCACCATCTCAACTCCTCGTGCAATGTTCCATCACAAATCCGCCTGCGGATTGCATGCTCATATCCCCTATGACATACTCGCCAAGATGAAGGGGAATCGGCATCAATGAAGCAGGTCCACGTATGTTTTCTGTGGCATATGCACCAGCCCTATTACACCGATCCGGTGGCCGGATCGGCCAGCATGCCCTGGGTACGCCTGCATGCGACCAAGGCCTATTACGATATGGCCTATCTGTTGGAGAAATTCCCTGGTGTCAGCGCCACGTTCAATTTTACGCCGTCCCTCCTCTTGCAGTTACAGGAGATCGGTAGCGGGAAGATTCTCGATCTGTTTCTCGAACATGCCCAACGCCCAGCGGCCAGCCTCACCCTTGAAGAAAAAGCCTTTCTGGTCCGTCATTTCTTTTCAGCTAATTGGGCGACAATGGTACGTCCCTTTCCACGATACCATGAGTTGCTGGTGAAACGCGGACTGGACGTCCCGGGGCATGATCTCCACCGCGTTGCCCGTCAATTCTCCACACAAGAGCTGCTGGANNTCCTCGTCTGGCTGCGCTGCGCCAGAAAAATCGCAGCTTCACCGAGGAGGACAAGCAGGAAGTGTTGGAGTTGCAACGAATGGCCGTGCGAGAAATCGTCCCGCTATACCGACGACTCTTGGAGCGGGGGCAAGTCGAACTCACGACGACACCCTTCTATCATCCGATTCTTCCACTGGTGATCGACACCGATATCAACCGGCGGGCCAGGCCGGACCTTCCCTTGCCCGCTCGTTTTCATGCTCCGGAAGATGCCGCAGCCCAACTGCAGCAGGCCGTCGCATATCATCAGTCCACTTTCGGCCAGGCTCCGACCGGCTTGTGGCCGTCCGAGGGATCGGTGTGTCCCGAGATGCTTCCGCTGATCCATCAGACCGGCCTTCGCTGGTTTGCCACCGACGAGGGCATCCTCGCACGCTCCCTGGGAATGTGCGGCCGCCCATGGCATCGGCAAGCCGCGCTCTATCAACCCTATCGCATCGGTGAACCTGAACATGCATTGACCGTACTGTTCCGCGACCGCGAGATCTCCGATGCATTCGGATTCGTCTACCACAAGACGACGCCCGAATCCGCCGCTGAGGATGTCCTGCGGCGGCTGCGGGGCATTGTCCAGGATACGCCGCAAGAGAAGATCGTCATACCCATCATCCTGGACGGTGAAAATCCGTGGGAACACTATCACGACGGCGGGGAGCAGTTCCTGTCTCTCCTGTACGAAGCCTTCACCAACCACGAACTGGATCACGACGGACAGGTCCTGGTCCAGGCCTCCACCATGTCGGATGCGATGACTGCCGTGCAACCCACACAACAGCTCCCCTGCCTCCATTCAGGCTCCTGGATCAATTCTGACTACAAGATCTGGATCGGGCACTACGAAGACAATCGCGGGTGGGATCTCCTCGGTCATACCCGTACACAGCTGGTGAATCTCGCACAGAGTCTTCCGCCTGACCGCGCACACGCGGCATGGCAAGAACTCTACGCCGCCGAAGGGAGCGACTGGTTCTGGTGGTACGGCGATGATTTCGATACCGACTTTAAACCCGAATTCGACCGCCTCTTCCGCACCCATCTTCGGAATGTCTGGACACATATGGGCATCCCGCCCCCCGATCAACTGAATACTCCGATCTGCACGAGAGCCATCGCCTCCGAATCCGATTCAGTCCAACAGCCGCTCGTCCTGCTGCATCCCACAATCGACGGCATCGTGACCGACTTTTTCGAATGGCGTGGCGCGGGGAATATCAACACCCAGCCCCCGCTTGGAGCCATGTGGAAAGCCGATGGACTCTTCACGGCGATCCAATTCGGTTGGACCTCACATCAGCTCGTGATGAGATTCGACCCAGACGAAACGAGTACGACACGACAGGGCCTCGACGTTGATATTCGGTTGCAAGGGCCTCAATCTACCTTTCAGCTGACATTTGCGCTGACCTCGCCAGGGCCGGAGGCGTTTCTCTTGTCTCGCCAAACCCAGGCAGATGCCTGGGAAGAGATCGGCTCCTATCGGTCAATCAAGGCCCACGCCATTCTGGAGTTGGCCGTCCCTTGGAAAGAGCTGAGCCTGGAACAAGGACATACGATCCAGATGTCGATCATCGTGCGAGAACACGGCCTCGAAGTCGCTCGCTATCCTGGCCATCATCCGGCCGTCCTAACCGTACCTGGGCCTGAATTTGAGGCCGAACTGTGGAGAGTGTGATCATGGAGGAGAAGAGATGCCAGATCTAAGACGTGACCCCGTTGTGGGCCGCTGGGTGATTATTTCCACTGAGCGAAGGGGTCGTCCACATGACTTTATCAACCTCCAACCTGCCCGACCGATTTCGACGACCCTCTGTCCGTTTTGTCCGGGACAGGAACGGCTCACGCCGAAAGAAATCATGGCCTATCGGCCGCAGCCGGGCGGACCCAATTCTCCCAATTGGACCGTACGCGTTGTCCCGAATAAATTTCCTGCGTTGCAAGTTGAAGGTGACATGGGTCGCGAGGGGATCGGGCTCTACGACCGCATGAACGGCGTGGGTGCCCATGAAGTCATCATCGAAACACCCACCCATGTCGAAGGCCTTGCCGATCTTCCGATCAAAAAGATCGAGGACGTGCTGTGGGCCTATCGAGATCGAATGATCGACCTCCGAAAAGACATTCGATTCCGCTACATTCTCATTTTCAAGAACCACGGCGCGTCCGCCGGCGCCACCCTGGAACACAGCCATTCTCAACTCATCGCCCTGCCGATCGTCCCGACCAACGTGCAGGAGGAGCTGGACGGATGCCGTACGCACTATCAGCAGAAAGAGCGTTGCATCTACTGCGATATCCTCCGGCAGGATCTCTCGGAGGGAGATCGCATTGTCGCGGAGAATCCGGAGTTCCTCTGCGTCACACCCTTCGCGCCACGGTTTCCATTCGAAATGTGGATTCTTCCCAAGCGCCACGCGGCCTATTTTGAGGAGAGCCAGAAATCGCAGTTCGAGTTTCTCGCCCCGATCCTTTCGGAGTCGCTGCGCCGTATGGACAAAGTGCTCGCTCGCCCCTCATACAACTTCATCCTCCACAGTTCTCCCCTGCATGAGAAAACCGGCGAGTACTATCATTGGCACCTGGAGATCATCCCCAAACTCACGCAAGTCGCCGGCTTCGAATGGGGCACCGGCTTCTACATCAATCCGGTGTCACCGGAAGAAGCCGCGACGTTCCTCCGCGAAGCAGGAGTCTAAGTGCCGGCCCGCTTTCGCATCGAAGATCCCACGCTTGCGGGAGCACTGCGCAAGATTGAGCAACTAGTTCGCCGCGCCGGTGGGAGAACATGGCTGGTCGGCGGCTCGATCCGTGATCTCGTGCTCGGTCAACAGCCACGGGATTTGGACCTCGAAGTGACGGGTTTGCCGCCCGGACAAGTCCATGCACTGCTGACTGAGCACTTCTCTGTGCAATTCGTTGGAAAAACATTCGCGGTCTTCAAGCTGCAAGGCCTGCCGATCGATGTGTCCATTCCCTCCCGCATGCGCACTGACGACACCTCCCTCCCCGGCTTGCTGAGACAAGCAGACCCCAACATGCCGATTGATGAGGCGCTGGCACGACGAGACTTCACCATCAACGCAATGGCCTGGGACCCCGACACCATGGAGCTTCGCGATCCCTTCAACGGTCGCGGCGACCTTGATGCGCGGATTTTGCGCCACGCGTCGAGCCGATTCGCCGAAGATCCTCTACGCGTCTTGCGTGGCATGCAGCTGACGGCCCGCTTTGAGCTCACGGTCGCGCCGGAAACCGTGGCTCTGTGCCAGACACTTTCCCAGGAAGATCACCCAAGCGAGCGCCTGTGGGAAGAATGGAAAAAGCTGCTCCTGCAAGGACGCAAGCCATCGGTGGGATTGCAGTTCTTACGTCACAGCGGCTGGCTCCGTTTCTATCCGGAGCTCGCAGCCCTTGAAGGCTGTCCACAAGATCCCATCTGGCACCCAGAAGGCGACGTCTGGATCCACACACTCCACTGCCTGGACTGGTTCGCTGCGGAGCGCACCGGTGATGAGCCGGATGACCTGGCCGTTGGGTTGGGTGTCCTTTGCCACGACTTCGGCAAACCGGCCACGACCAAAGAAGAATATGGACACGTCACCTCGCGAGGACATGAATCGGAAGGGGCAGGCCCGACACAACGTTTTCTTGAGCGATTGACCAACCAGCACAGCCTGATCGATGAGGTGGTCCCGCTGGTATGTTGCCATCTTCGTCCTCGTGCCCTGCATGACGCCAACGCTTCGGACAGCGCAGTCCGCCGATTGGCAAGGCACGTCAAGCGCATAGACCGATTGGTGCGCGTGGCGCGGGCTGACCACGCAGGACGCCCGCCGAAACAGTTTGATGGATTTCCCGCCGGTGAGTGGCTGTTGGCAAAAGCACGCCAGCTGGAAGTGGACCGTCAGACGCCTTCTCCCATTATCATGGGCCGTCACTTGCTGGAATTGGGAATCCAGCCTGGTCCTGACATGGGCCGACTGCTTGATGACTGTTATGAGGCTCAGCTTGATGGAGAGTTTGGAACACTCGAAGATGGCTTGATCTACGCGAAGAACAAACACTCCGCGCTGTGCTAGTCGACAGCCTTGTTCCTGGAATCTCGAATTCTCACACCTATTCCCTCGAATACCTCGTCCACCTCAAGGTACTTTTCCAAGGATGAGGACTCGCGAAACGCGCAGTCCATCATGCAGGTTCGCGAGCGGGATGAGGCAGTTTAGTCGTACACAAACTATTCCGCTACAGTCATCTGCAGGGAAAATCATTCGAGTGTTCATGAAAAAATTTTCTAACTCACTGATTCATCACTGCTCTTGGTCTCATGTGGGAGGTAACCAGGAACGGCACTACCTTTGCTCCATACCTTCACAAGTGCCAAATGAACGGCACACACATCTTCTACTTTCTTAATAGGAGGTTCTTATAATGAAGAGCATGTTGATGGCAATCATGGCCGTGGCAGTGGCAGTGACGTTCAGCGCCCCGGCGTTCGCGGGGGATAGCCCGAAGGAAGGCGGCAAGGACAAGAAACCCGGACAGGTAGTTGAGACGATCTACGGAGACGAGAAGAAGAAGGAAGAAAAGAAGGGCGGCCATGCTGACACCTTCGGCGAGAAGAAGGAAGAGAAAAAGGGCGGTTACTAATAGAGTGCCATACAGGCTACGGGGGCCTTGTGGCCCCCGTAGCCTGATTGCCTCCCGCAACATCAACATTGCTGCTTCCGTGCTTTCGGTTTACTGAGACCTTCATAAATATTGACCCTCCTACGTGCGGAGACAATGTGCCGACACAAACGGCCGAGCCTCCACACAGTCATCGTTTAAACTCACCTTGGTTGAATACGAGAACCATGAAGCTGGCTGCATGACTGCCGACAGCTAACCCATCGTTCTAGCTTTCGGTCTATCACCTCAAGACTCTGTACGCTCCACATGCAGCACCCATATGAGGCGGTTTAGCTCGATCACAACTATTCCGCTACGGCAATCTGAAGGATAAACCATTCACAGCTTCATGAGAGGAATTTTGTAACCTACTGATTACCTGATGGTCTCTGTTTCATCTTCCAAATAGGTCGGAATGGCACTACCTTTGCTGAGTCTCTTAGGTAAGTGCCAAGTGAGTGGCACATATACTTTATAACTTCTTAATAGGGGGTTCTTGTAATGAAGAGCATGTTGATGGCAGTCATGGCAGTGGCAGTGGCAGTGACCTTCAGCGCACCAGCGTTCGCCGGCGAGAAGAAGGAAGAGAAGAAGGGCGGCCACGTGGTGATTTCCGCTGAAGAGAAGAAGGACAAGGGCGGCAAGGCTGACGAGACCTTCGGCGACAAGAAGGAAGAGAAGAAGGGCGGCCATGCCGACACCTTCGGCGAAGAGAAGAAGGACAAGGGCGGTAAGTAAGACTCAGTTTAGTGAAGCTGAGCTGGGGGGCTTTCTCCCGAAGAGAAGAAAGCCCCCCAGTGTTTTTATTTCTCTGGAACAGAATCCCCTACCCGCCTCCTCCCAGTCGTTGTCAGATGTAACCCTCTTCCAGGACTTACCCACCGATGAAGAATGACCAATTCTGGCGATTCTGACCGCCCCCTCTCATGTCTCAGAGTCTCATCCTGCTGATCGCTAGCGGCGATCAATTTTCATTCTTGTATATGTCCACTGGCTTCTGCAAGAATCTCCCCGCCGAGATGAGGGCAAGGCTGAGTCCTACGATGGACCAGCGAACAGACTGCCGTGGCGGAGAAATCTTATGAGCCTCACGAGATCAATGACTCGTCATTACCATGTATGGCAGATATGTACATTCCTGCTCATGACGACGGCGTGCGCTTCGTCCAACCCTGCTTCAAGCAATGGAACGGCCACGCTTTCGTGGGATGCCAGTGAGCGAGCGGACATTGCAGGACACAAGATCTATCAGGCAACAGCGCCAGGTGCGTATGGAGCGCCGATAGCAGCCGTTCCCATGAATGTCACGGACTACACCGTGACGGGCCTTGAATCCGGCACCACCTATTTCTTCACAGTCACCGCCTACAATACGGATGGCGCCGAAAGTTCGTTCTCAAACGAAGTGCGAAAGACCATCCCTTAACCACCTGCCCCCGGACCTCGAATCCAGACTTTCCAGCGTTCGTCTCTTGACCCCCTCTCACTGAGAACTGTATAACCACTGACGCAGTACGTGCTGGGACAAAAGCGCTGAGTGCTGAGACGAGACTCCATCCATCACCATCGTCGTCACGCGAGCCCTTTACCTCAGGACTGATACCTCGTCGGTACATAAGAGGGCGCCCGTAGCTCAATGGATAGAGCATCTGACTACGGATCAGAAGGTTACAGGTTCAAGTCCTGTCGGGCGCACCACACCGCACTCGCTCGTGCCGGAAGCCTATCCAACCGAGCCGTTCCCTTGTCACCGGATAGATAAACCCCGCTCCGCGCTGTTTCTGAACGAGCAAGGGAAAACCACGCTGGCCTACACGGTCGGTATGAGTATTCGTTCCCGGCTCAACTCCGTGTCGCTGCTCGGGCAAGCAGTTCCTTTTGCAAGGCTTCGATATCGGCCTTTGCGCCCAACGCGAGCTCCTCCACCTTGCGTTCACTCTCCGGCCCCGGCACATGGGAAAACTCATGGCAGTCTTCATACGCCTGTTCAGTCGTACCTGTGGCTTTGATGATCATACCGGCGATGACCCCGCCAACGATTGCCGTGGCAAGCGTCATCGCGATGCCCAC
>CXWL01027048.1_pt1 | contig 14128 bp, 13 predicted proteins | sample 590931 | NCBI WGS metagenome assembly CXWL01 (sample SAMEA3498368, study PRJEB10139) | groundwater metagenome | biome: water well; material: biofilm material | place: Germany | collected 2015-04-27 | reverse complement strand
GAAAGTGTTCGAGCGAAGGGTGGGTTCCATCGGTTTGTCGGCGCTGGATGATGCTGTTGACAAGTGCGACTGGCTGCTATGCGGAACGAGCTGGCAGTCGGATATTGAATGGCGGGCGCTTGGAATGGGGCATCGGTGCGGAAAGCGTACGGTTGCCTTTCTCGACCACTGGGGGCATTACCGTGAACGGTTTATCCGGCAAGGTCAGGAACGCCTGCCAGACGAAATCTGGGTCGGCGATGTGCTGGCTGAGGCACGCGCGCACGAATGTTTTCCCATGAGCCGTATCAGCCTTGTGCCGAATCCGTACTTCGAAGAATTGAAACGTGATTTGGCCGCAACTGAGAGGCCACAGCCCGTTGCTACGGCCCATGGATTGAATGTGCTGTTCGTGAGTGAACCTCTTCGCGAGCACGGCTTGCGAGAATATGGCAACGAACGCCACTGGGGCTACACCGAAGAGGAAGCACTGCGTTATTTTATGGCCCATCTTCATGTCTTGGGTGGATCGATCGCTCGTATCGCGATACGTCCACATCCCTCGGAGCCGCTGGATAAATATGATTGGGTTAGGCAGGAGTATCAATTGCCAATTGTGAATGGTGGAATCAGGACATTGTTTGAAGAAATTGTGGAGAGCGATGTCGTGGTTGGATTTGAAAGTATGGCCTTGGTCGTCGGGGTACTCGCCGGAAAGCGTGTTATCAGTTGTATCCCACCAGGCGGGAAGGCTTGTGCATTGCCACAATCAGATATCGAGCACTTACAACATATCGCAAGAAAACCATAATGTCTCTCGTGCCATATGCTCCGATAGTTATGAGTGGTTTATGGTAATTAAGAAGATGATTCGATATTTAATTGCGTACCTACAAGCCGTATTTTACGTGGATGGCAACATAAAGAATTTCATAAGGCACAACCGACGTGTTTGGGGTGATTCGACCATTCATGGCGGTGAGAGTGGCGAGGTTTTATTCGAGTTCAATCCAGGGCACAGTTCCATTATTGCCTTTAGTTATCTGGCGAATGTGCTTTATCGGAAATTTAACGCAACAATTGTTGCATATTCACTTAACTATACTTCTCACCAGCCGTTAATCATGCGCAAATTAAGACGCATTTTCGGTCCACTCATTCCTTTAGTGGGAAAGCAAATATTTTCGTCGTTCGGCGTGAAATCCTTTATGTTGGTGGATCCGACCATGCCGCAAAGAGATAAGGCGGCGCGGCTTTTTGAAAAGGTCTACCCATCGTTGCAAACCAAGCGAGACATCGAGGATCTTGTTGTTGATGGCGTTTGGATAGGCGACTTGATCTACGATACGTATCTGCGAAGATTTTCTATGCCAACGATCGATCTTATGGACGAGCAATTCATTGACTTGTTTCGCGAGTCGCTAGGAATATTTGTCTTCTGGCAGGAGTACTTCGAGACGCATGATGTCAAGGCAATCAACGTAACCCACTGTGTGTATAACAATGCGATTCCGCTTCGCATTGCAGTGCGAAAACGTATTCCAGTCTATCAGTCAAATGCCACTCATGTGTATCGGATGAGCGAGTCAAATCTTTTTGCGTACGGAGAATACAAGTACTTCCCTGAAACATTCCGTCAGCTTCCTGTGCAGGAACGGGTCGCGGGCATGCAGGAAGCGCGAAAGAGAATTGAGCTGAGGTTCACGGGCAGGGTCGGCGTCGACATGCGGTACTCAACAAAGTCTGCATATGGAGAGAAACGTGATCAGCCCGTCCTGCGGAAGTCGAATAAATTGAAAGTTTTGATAGCGGCACATTGTTTTTTCGATAGTCCGCATAGTTATGGAAACAACCTGTTTCCTGATTTCTATGAGTGGTTCGATTTTCTCGGCCGGATCTCAAACGAGACAGACTATGATTGGTATGTCAAAACTCATCCGGACTTTCTTCCGGGAAATGCGGAGATTATTCAGCAGTTTCTCAAGCGGTATCCCAGGTTCACACTGATTGATGCGGGCACGTCGCACCACCAACTCATTGAAGAGGGTATCAGCTGTGCGCTCACGACCTATGGGACCATTGGATTTGAGTATGCAGCTTTGGGTGCCTTGGTGGTGAATGCCTCCATTTGCAATCCTCACGTCGCCTATAACTTTAATTTACATCCGAAATCTATCAAGGAATATGAGGACATCCTTCGCAGCCTTGGCTCGCAGTCACTTAAGATTAATAAAGATGAAGTATATGAATACTATTTCATGAAGTTTATTTACGGTTCCGAAGGCTGGTTGTTTGAAGATTACCGAGAGATGCTTGATCAGCTGGGTGGTTATGACCAGCAGTTTTTGCCTCAGGTGTACTCGTATTTCTTGCGGAGCCTCACTGAATCCAGGCATCGTCATATTCTGTCCGCTCTTGGCAGGTTCGTGGATTCTGGTGAATTTTGCATGGGACGTGAGCATATTGGAAATGATCTGTCCGGCGCGAACAGTAATCTTCTCCTGCACCTCCCAACTTCATAATATTCACATTTAACCGGGAGAATATCAGTGCCTGCATGTCGAATCTGTAATGCCAGTATTCATGCGTTCATGTCGTTTGGGCGGATGTCGATTGCAAATGGCTTCCCCTTAGCCAGGTGTTGAGCTGGGAGGATCGGGGAAATTGCCACGACTGGGCTTGGGAGCAGCTGAACAAGCGGCTGGAAGCTAGGTCGGCGAGGACATGGGAAACTCGATCAAAAGCGCCTAGTAGGATGTTCATTCGACGTTGATTTCCGAGAAAGTTCTTGCTGGGGGACGAGACATGCATGATCAGACACGATCGATCATCAATTACTTCATAGACTCCGAAATGTTTCCGTTGGTGAGATGTTTCTGTATGCTTCCCACAAGTGACGACCTGCCAAATGGGCCGGTGGGCGGTGGTATGTGAAAATGAAGGCCGTCATTCTTGCCGGTGGACTTGGTAGCCGTATCGCTGAGGAAACACATATCAAGCCTAAGCCCATGATCGAGATCGGGGGAAAGCCGATTCTCTGGCACATTATGAAGATGTATTCGGCCCACGGTATCCACGATTTCGTAATCTGCTGTGGGTATAAGGGCTACATAATTAAGGAATACTTTGCCAACTATTTTCTGCACATGTCGGATGTTACCTTCGACATGGCTGAAAACCGAATGGATGTGCATCAACGGAATGCTGAGCCCTGGCGAGTAACGCTCGTCGATACTGGTGATGAAACCCTGACCGGAGGTCGGCTCAAGCGGGTGGCCGACTATGTTAAGGACGAGGAAGCGTTCTGCTTCACCTATGGCGACGGTGTTGCGGATATCGATATTACCGCACTTGTTGCGTTTCATCGACAACACGGCAAACAAGCCACTGTTACAGCCGTTCAACCGCCCGGACGATATGGCGCCTTGAATATGGAAGGCAAGACGGTGCGGGGCTTTATCGAGAAACCCAAGGGTGATGGAGGCTGGATCAATGGAGGGTTTTTTGTTTTGTCACCAAAGTGTCTGGACTATCTCGTGGGGGACACCACTTCCTGGGAAGCCGATCCGATCGAGAGGCTCGCTGCCGATGGCGAGTTGATGGCGTTTGAGCATGCGGGTTTCTGGCAGCCTATGGATACGTTACGTGATAAGAACTATCTAGAAGAACTCTGGCTGAATGGCAACGCACCATGGAAGTCATGGAAGTGAACCCTGAATTTTGGCGTGGCAAACGGGTTTTCCTTACGGGCCATACTGGCTTCAAGGGGGGCTGGCTCAGCCTGTGGCTAGCAGATATGGGTGCGGAAGTATATGGGTACGCACTCACCCCGCCCACGCACCCAAACTTTTTCACTGTCTGTGGTCTGCACGCGAGCCTCAAGGCAAGCACCATCGCCGATGTCCGTGATCCTGAAAAGCTCAGACAAGCCGTGCAAACTGCTAGTCCTGACATCGTGCTGCATCTGGCAGCACAACCGCTGGTGCGCTACTCCTACACCGCGCCGGTGGAAACCTATGCAGTCAATGTCATGGGCACCGTCAACCTCCTCGAAGCTGTGCGTGCAACCCCCGGCGTGCGTGTAGTGGTCAACGTTACTACAGACAAGTGCTATGAAAACCACGAGGGGGTCTGGCCCTATCGCGAAAACGAGGCCATGGGCGGATACGATCCGTATTCCAGCAGCAAGGGCTGCTCGGAACTTGTGACGGCCGCCTATCGCCGTTCTTACCTGGAGGCAGCCGGCATCCGCTTAGCCAGCGCCCGCGCAGGCAATGTGATTGGCGGGGGCGATTGGGCCAACGACCGGCTCATTCCTGATTTTCTGCGTGCGTTGGATGCCGGCCAGACGCTGATCATCCGGTCACCGAAAGCCACGCGCCCTTGGCAGCATGTATTGGAGCCACTGTCTGGTTATATAACTCTGGCTGAAAGGCTTTACACCGAGGACAACACATTCTCTGAAGCCTGGAATTTTGGCCCGGAAGAAGCCGACGTCCATTCAGTGCAGTGGATTCTCGATCATCTCTGTGCGGCTAATCCCGATGCCACCTGGCAGAGTGACACGGCACCACAACCGCACGAGGCTAACTACCTCAAACTGGACAGCTCAAAGGCCAAGGCCAGGCTGGGATGGTACCCACGCTGGAACCTGGAAAACGCCCTCGGTAAAACATTGGATTGGCACCAAGCCTGGAAGCAGGGTGCCGACATGCACGGAGTCAGCCTGACCCAAATCCATGACTACGAGGCCGACGCAGGTCGCGCATCAAGGTGAACAGCCGCTTGGAAATCCTCGATACCCCGCTGCAAGGCCTCAAAGTCATTCAGCGTAAACTGATCGGCGATTCCCGTGGCTATCTGGAACGGATGTTCTGTTCAGGGGAACTGCAACTGCTAATCCAAGGCAAGGCCATTGTGCAGATCAACCACACCATGACTGCCAAACGCGGCACAGTACGTGGCATGCACTTCCAGCATCCGCCATACGCCGAGATCAAGTTTGTAAGTTGTCTGCGGGGCGAAGTGTTTGATGTTGCGGTAGACCTGCGCCAAGGCTCACCCACTTTTCAGCGCTGGCATGCCGAAATACTCAGCGCAGAGAACCACAAGACTCTGATGATTCCAGAAGGCTACGCCCACGGCTTTCAGACACTCACCGAGAGTTGCGAACTATTGTACCTGCATACCGCACCGTTTCATCCCGAGGCCGAAGGTGCCCTTAATGTGTCAGACCCCGCACTGGCCATTGCCTGGCCGTTGCCTGTGTCTGAACTGTCGGAACGGGACCAGGCGCATCCGTTTATCGATACCCGTTTTTCAGGAATTTATGTATGAAGTGCCGTCACTGTGGTGCTGAATTATCGCTGCCGCTGATCGATCTCGGCAGCGCGCCACCCTCCAATGCCTATCTCACCACAGCCACTTTGCACGCGCCGGAAAAGTGGTTTCCCTTGAAGGTGCTGGTATGCAGCGAATGTTGGCTGGCGCAGACCGAAGACACAACCGGGGCGGAAGAGTTGTTCGATGCCGACTACGCGTACTTCAGTTCCTATTCAACCACCTGGCTGCATCATGCCGAGCGTTATGTGGCCGACATGCAGGAACGTTTCAGCCTCAACGAAACATCACATGTTATCGAAATCGCCGCCAATGACGGTTACCTGCTGCAATACGTCAAGGCGCGAAACATCCTCTGTACGGGTGTGGAACCTACTGCTAGCACTGCCACGGTCGCGCGCGCCAAAGGCATTTCGATTGTGGAAGACTTCTTCGGCACCCGTCTGGCTAAAGAACTGGCCGCTCAGGGTAAGCTGGCCGACCTCACTGCCGCCAACAACGTTCTCGCCCATGTGCCGGACATCAACGACTTCGTCGCCGGGTTCGCTGTATTGCTTAAGCCTCAAGGCGTCGCCACATTTGAGTTTCCGCATCTCCTCCGATTGATAGCAAAGAGCCAGTTCGATACTATTTATCACGAGCATTTCTCCTATCTTTCACTCACTGCAGTGAATCGAATTTTCTCGCGCAATAGCCTGGCCGTCTTTGATATCGAAGAACACTCTACTCACGGGGGGAGTCTTCGTGTGTTTTCCCAGCGGGCAAATTCAGGTACCCACGTTGTCACATCCCGCGTAGCAGAAATGCTGGCACGGGAAGATGCGGCCGGCATGACCACGCCTGGTTACTACGCGGGCTTTCAGTCCCGCGCTGACCAAATCAAAAATGCCTTTCTCGGCTTTCTCATCGAAGCGAAAAACACAGGGAGAAAAGTCGTAGGCTACGGGGCCGCAGCCAAAGGCAATACTTTGCTCAACTATGCCGGCGTGCGCCCTGATTTACTACCCTGGGTTATTGACCGCAGCCCTGCCAAGCAAGGCAAGTACCTACCCGGAAGTCGCATCCCCATTGTTGATGAAACCCGCCTTCGGGAAGAACGCCCTGACTATGTCGTGATTCTGCCCTGGAACCTGCGTGACGAAGTCATGGCACAGCTAGATTATATTCGTGAATGGGGAGGGCAGTTTGTGACAGCGGTTCCCAATTTGGTGGTGGCATGAAACCTCGCATCCACTACACGAAACCCTCCATCACCGAACTGGAGGTGGCCTACGCCACTGACGCTGCCCGCAATGGTTGGGGTGATCGTTGCTACGAATACATCACTCGTTTTGAAGAAGCTTTCAAGGCGCACTTAGGTGTGAAGTATGCGATTGCGACGTCGAGCTGCACCGGCGCACTGCACATGGGAATGGCTGCACTGAGCGTTGGCCCTGGTGATGAAGTCATCATGGCCGACACCAACTGGATTGCCACAGCCGCACCTGTTGTTCACCTGGGCGCCAAACCTGTGTTCGTCGATATTTTATCGCATAGCTGGTGCATCAATCCTGAGTTGGCCGAAGCTGCCATCACACCGCGCACCAGGGCTATCATCGCCGTGCACATATACGGTAATTTGTGCGACATGGATGCTCTGCTGGATATCAGCCGACGCCATGGCATACCAATCATCGAAGATGCCGCCGAAGCGATCGGTTCGCAGTGGCATGGACAGCGTGCAGGGTCGACAGGGATCTTCGGAACCTTCTCCTTTCATGGCAGCAAGACATTCACTACCGGTGAAGGCGGCATGTTCGTCACCAATGATGCCGCCCTGTATGAAAAGGTGCTGACTTTTTCCAACCATGGCCGTGTTCGTGGTCAAACCAAGCAGTTTTGGCCGGACGTGGTGGGGTTCAAGTACAAAATGTCCAACATCCAAGCTGCAATAGGTTGCGCGCAGATAGAGCGGGTTGAAAAGTTGATTGGCCGAAAGCGGGAGATCATGGAGTACTACCGAGAGCGTCTAGTGGCATTGCCCGGTGTATCTATTAACCCCGAGCCTGTTGGCTCGGTGAATGGTGCATGGATGCCTACGGCGGTATTTGACACGCAAACGGGAGTGACGCGGGAAAAACTACAAGAGGCATTTTCGGCAGAGAACATTGATGCGCGGGTATTTTTTTATCCACTATCCAGCTTGCCGATGTTTGACAATCAGCCGCAGAATCAGTTTGCTTGGTGTATTCCGGAGCGAGCGATTAATCTGCCGAGTTTTCATGACATGACGATAGTAGAGCAGGATCGGATTGTAGATGTCATTAGGCGATTTCTGAATGATTGAAAGCATACGCTACGTGCTTTGGGGCAGTGCTGGCCATGCCAAAGTGCTGGCCAGTGTTATCGCCTTGCGTGGCGAGCGGGTAGTGGCGCTGTTCGACAACAGCCCGCAAGCGGCTTCGGTTCTGGAGGGGGTGTCCTTGTACATCGGCAAAGATGAGTTTGCACGCTGGATCGAGAGCGAGCCTGATCGACACAATATATGTGGTTTGGCTGCTATCGGTGGCACACGCGGTCGTGATCGGCTGGCAGTCCATGAATACTTTAGAGCGCATGATGTGCGGGTTGAACCTCTTGTGCATCCTCAGGCGTCGGTGTGTCTAACTGCATCGCTTGGCGCGGGCACCCAAGTGCTGGCTCAGGCGGTCGTGGCTGCCGGTGCGCGCCTGGGAGAAGCTTGCATCATCAACCACCACGCATCTGTGGATCACGAGTGTGTGCTGGGAGATGGTGTCCACCTTGCCCCAGGCTCGATTCTGTGTGGCTGTGTAACGCTCGGCAACAACGTGATGATTGGCGCGGGTGCCGTGGTGCTGCCACGTGTGATGATCGGTGAGAATACAGTGGTCGGTGCTGGCGCAGTCGTGACACGGGATCTGCCGGCAGGGGTTGTAGCCGTTGGCAATCCTGCGCGGATCGTCAAAAACGTTTAATGCGGCCACGAGGTCGCCAACTTTAGCTTAGAAACGCAGGGAGAAACAAATGACCATCTATGAACAGTTCAAGCGCGAATGTGAGGAGGAAGCTGCCGTTCAAGGTGCGGATCCTGAACTTGAACACGCGTCAAGTGCATGGATGAGTCTGGCCAACGCTCGAAAATACTCCTACCATTTCGAATGGCTAGGTCGCCCTATCATTCAATACCCCCAAGACATCATCGCCATGCAGGAAATAATCTGGTCGGTACAGCCGGATCTGATTATCGAAACCGGTATTGCGCATGGTGGTTCGCTAATTTTTTCTGCCTCCATGCTGGAGTTGAATGCGATTTGCGGCGGTCCACAGAATGCAGAAGTACTGGGAGTGGACATCGACATTCGCGCCCATAACCGAGTGGCGATCGAAGCGCACCCCCTGTCTAGGCGTGTTTCGATGATTCAGGGCTCCAGCATCGAGCCCGAGATCATCAAGCAGGTGAAGGCCAAGGCGGAGGGAAAGCAACGAGTGCTGGTGTGCCTAGACAGCAACCACACCCACGACCATGTGCGGGCTGAGCTGGAAGCTTACGCGCCGCTTACTACTACTGGTAGCTATTGCGTGGTGTTCGACACCATCATCGAGGACATGCCGGCCGACATGTTCTCCGACCGTCCTTGGTGCCCCGGCAACAGTCCAAAGACCGCCGTGTGGGAATACCTCAAGACTCACCAGGAATTCGAGATCGACAAGAGCATTCAGCGCAAACTGTTGATTACTGTGGCGCCGGATGGTTACCTGAAACGAACCCGGTCTTGAGCCGACTCGTTTTGTTCGCTTCCAGATAAGGCCGCACTTTGCGTAAACCAGCTCCTATTGTTTCGATCGGCGTGCCCGTCTACAACGGCCAAGAGACGTTGAAATGCATGCTCGATTCCCTGACGGGGCAATCGTTCACGGACTTCGAGCTGATCATTTCCGACAACGGTTCGATAGACAGGACCGCCGCCATCTGCGAGGAGTACGCGAGCAAGGATCAGAGGATCCGCTATGTCTGTCAGTCGGCAAACATCGGGGCGGCGCTCAATTTCAAGTTCGTTCTTGACCAGGCGCGGGCACCATACTTCATGTGGGCCGCGTGCGATGACGTTCGTTCGACCGACTTTCTGGAAGAAAATATCCGCTTCCTGGAGGCGCATCCTGATTATGTGGCGTCTACCAGCCCCAACTGCTTCGAGGGGCGAGAGCCGGCAGGGGCCAACCTGGTAACATTTTCGATTACAGGCAATGTGGAAGAGCGTTTTCGCAAATTCTTCGATCATTGCTGGGCGTCTCATGGGATCTTCTATTCAGTCATACGGACCGACGTTTTGCGGGGCTGTGACCTGCTTGGCCAGTCGTTTATTGCTGCCGACTGGGCCATAGATCTCTATATCGCCAGTCGCGGCAATATTCATCGTACCGACAAGGGCCTGACGGTTTTCGGCCTGGGAGGAATCAGTAGCCGAGCTGGTTCCTACCGCGCGTTCAGAAACCGCCGTATCGAATTGCTGTTTCCGTTCTACCGCCTGAGCTGCAACGTCCTGAAGCTCTCCAGGGGATTTCGGTTTAGCCAGCGAGTCGCACTCATGAAGACTCTGCTGAAGTTGAACATGAAAGCGGGATTCGACCAGTTCTATTCCGCCCTCTATCAGTTCTATTGCACTCACCTGAAGCCGGATGCAGCCGCGCCACCCTCGAATGAAGTATGAGTTTTCTCACTGACATAAAAAAACAGCTGCACCGCTATCTCGTCAACGCCAACGCCCCGCTGCAACGAGCCGCAGAGCGGCAATTGGTTCTGCAAGCCCTGACCACGGCCAAAATGAATCGCAGCTTGCAACAGCTGGATGGATTGCACGCCGCCGAGTTTTGTGGTTTTTCTCAGTGGGGCGAAGATGGAATTATCGACTGGCTTGTTGAAAGGTTACCAGGAATACCACCGACGTTCGTGGAATTCGGCGTAGAGGATTACAGGGAATCAAACACGCGTCTGCTGCTGCACTTGCGGAACTGGCGCGGCCTGGTGATGGATGGTTCGGCGGATCACATCAGCGACATCAGAAGCCAGGAGATTTACTGGCGTCATGATTTGATCGCGAAATGCGCCTTCATCGACCGCGACAATGTCAACAGCCTGATTGCCGATGCGGGTTACATGGGTGACATTGGGTTGTTGAGTGTGGACATCGATGGCAACGATTACTGGGTATGGAAGGCCATCGATGTGGTCATCCCGGCCATCGTAGTCTGCGAATATAACGCCGTGCTAGGCGACCGCTATCAGCTGACCGTACCCTACCAGGCCGACTTCCAGCGTACCCGCGCGCATCACTCAAATCTCTATTTTGGCGCTTCGCTTGCGGCACTGATCGATCTGGCCAGCCGAAAGGGCTATGCGTTCGTCGGCACCAACTCCAATGGATGCAACGCATTCTTCGTCCGGAACGATCGTGCAGCCGATGTGCTTAAGGCAATCGGGGAAGTCCGTTCTTTCCCTTCCGCGATCCGTGAATCCCGCGACGCCTTGGGCCAATTGACCTTTGCCTGCGGGGAGAGCCGCGTCGAGGTGATTCGACACCTGCCGGTTTTTGACTTTGAGGCAAACGTGTTGAAGCCGCTTGTTGATCTCGGCGAGCTTTACTCGGAAGAGTGGCGGCGGGTGCACTGAACCAGAGATCATGCGGGTTGCGTTCGATCAGCAGGTGTTCCTTCTTCAGGAGTATGGCGGCATTTCGCGCTACGTCTGTAGCCTGGCCAGTGGGCTTGCGAAAATTCCTGATGTTGACGTCACGATCTTCGCTCCTTTGCACTACAACGGCCATCTGGATGAGCTACAGGGAGACCTGACCTGGGGTTGGCGAGTTCCGCGCTTCCCCAAGACGGCACGACTCGTTTGTTCTGCGAGCGGGTTGCTCGCGCGGCATGCGATGAGGCGTTTTCGACCGGACATCGTCCATGAGACATACTACTCGGCAAATGCTTTTGCGCCGAGAGGCGCGCGTCGTGTCATTACGGTGTATGACATGATTTATGAGCGCTTTCCGTCTGAATTTTCTGGTGGGCAGCTCACTGCCGCCAAGAAGATTGCTGTTTTCCGTGCCGATCATGTTTTGTGCATTTCAGAGAGTACTCGACGGGATTTGATCGACATACTCGGAATTGCTGCTGATCGGGTCTCGGTGGTGTACCTCGGATACGATGAACTGCCATTGTCTGCATTGGCATCCGGCGAGCCCCAAAATCATGCGGACACGAGCCCTTTCTTGCTGTATGTCGGGACTCGCGGGGGATACAAGAATTTCGAATCATTGTTGCGGGCGTTTGCGAGTTCGTCATACGTAAAAAACAATTTCTCCATCGTGTGTTTCGGGGGAGGAGCATTGCGAAGTGAAGAGCTTTCCCTAATACGGGAATTGAAGCTTGCTGACGGTCAAGTGCGGCACATGGGAGGGGGAGACGAGGTCCTGGCCAGATTGTATCAGCGGGCCGCCGCTTTCGTTTACCCTTCGCGCTATGAGGGCTTTGGCATTCCCTTGCTGGAAGCGATGTCTTCGGGATGCCCGGTCATTTGCAGTAATACAAGCTCGATTCCTGAGGTGGTCGGTGATGCCGGGGAATACTTTGATCCGAACGATCCCGAGTCCATATGTGCGGCAATCGAGTCCGTTTTGGAATCCAGAGCCAGGCGTGACGAACTTGTCACAAAGGGGTACGCGCGTTGTGCATTGTTCAGTTGGACGCGGTGCGCAAAGGAAACCCTCACTATTTATCGGAGTCTGGTGTGAAGAGAGCGCTTATCTGTGGTGTGTCCGGGCAGGACGGTGCCTATCTTGCCAAGCTGCTTCTCGGTAAAGGGTATCAGGTGTGGGGTACCTCACGCGACGCTCAAGTCGCGAGACTGGACAACCTGAAGACGCTCGGCATATTCGAAAGTGTGACGCCGCTGTCGATGGCGCAGACCGACTTCCGCAGTGTGCTGAACAGCCTCATCCTGAGCGACCCGGACGAGGTGTATTTCTTGTCTGGCCAGAGTTCCGTTGGGCTGTCTTTTGATCAGCCCGCAGAAACAATGGAGAGCGTATCGCTCGGCGCGTTGAATATGCTTGAGGCCGTCCGCTTTGTGGGCAAGCCCATCAAGGTCTATCACGCCAGTTCAAGCGAGTGTTTCGGAGACGTCGGCCAGACACGAGCGACTGAGAATACCCCTTTTCGTCCGCGCAGTCCCTATGGCGTTGCCAAGGTCTCAGCACATTGGCTGATCACCAACTATCGCGAGGCCTATGGTCTATTTGCATGCAACGGCATTCTGTTCAACCACGAATCCCCATTGCGCCCAGCTCGGTTCGTCACCAGGAAAATCATTGCAACGGCCTGCCGCATTGCCAAAGGGTCCAAGGAGACGCTTACGCTCGGGCGCCTCGATATCGTTCGTGATTGGGGATGGGCCCCTGAATATGTGGAAGCCATGTGGGGCATGCTTCAGGCCGAGTCCCCCGATGACTACGTCATTGCCACGGGGCACTCTGCTACGCTCTCGGACTTTGTGTCGCTCGCTTTTGGACAGTTGGGACTCGATTGGCAGGAATTCGTGAAGAGCGATACGTCCCTTTTCCGTCCACTGGACATCACCTTCAGCGCAGGTGATCCGGACAAAGCCAAAAGGGTACTGGGATGGAGTGCGGCAACGCTGCTACCGGAGCTTGTCCCTATGCTGGTGTCGGCAGAATATGGGGAAACGGTACCCTAGCCCGCATTATTCACGAAGGCTTCTACTGCAACCGCCGATACTCCGAGCGACAAGCCTGATGGCGGGCGGGCTCGCCGCTCGGTCGGCCAACATACTGTTTCAAGATAGTGGCTCCCTCCCTCGCGACTCCGCGCGCCCGTTTTGCTTGGCGTCCCATCGGTTTCGTCTCGAATCCTCATGAATAATGCGGGCTAGTGGAAAAGGATGCATGCAGCCTCTCTTGTCGATTATTACGGTTACTAAAAATTGCGCCTCCACAATTGAGCGCACGCTCAAGTCTATTGAGGCAATCAAAGCGCCTGATGTCCAATATATTATTGTCGATGGAGAATCCAAGGATGGAACTCTCTCAGTGATTGGGCGCTACGGACATATGGTCGATGTCCTAGTTTCTGAGAAGGATAGTGGAATTTACAATGCCATGAACAAGGGCGCGAGATTAGCAGACGGTCAATATGTGTTGTTTCTCAATGGAGATGATTATATTTTAGCTGATGGATTTAACGACGCCAAACGACTTCTTACTATGGAAAATCCTGAGATATTGAGTTGCCAAAGTGAAGTGCTCTCGCAGAGTGGTGACAAGCTCGACAAGCTTAGGCCTTCGTTGTGGCGACTGTTCTTCTTCAATACGATTCCACACCTATCCACATTCGTTTCCGGAGTATTGCAGAAGAAGTACAGGTTCAGGGAGCAGTTTCGCATTGCCGCCGACTATGATTTATTCTTGAGATTATATCTAGGCGGACATCGCTTCAGAGTGACGGATCTTGTGACTGCCACGCACCATCGGGGCGGGTTTTCAAATAATCAAGCCCAGTCGATTGCCGAAATGAGAGAGAGCAGAAGGGATAACCTTGGGGTGGCATTGTATTGCATTTCTCGAATGTTGGAGTTGCTCAATGAGCTAATAAACAAGGTCATGCTAGTGTAGTGTCTCAGTCATATCTTTCCAATACTGGTTGGTTCTGATATTGTCTGGGGTATGTGGAAACCAAGCGACTCGTTGCCGATGACGGGAGCACAGAAACAGACGTTGGAGGCGTGGATGCGGGCGAAGAC
>CXWL01023401.1_pt1 | contig 14129 bp, 10 predicted proteins | sample 590931 | NCBI WGS metagenome assembly CXWL01 (sample SAMEA3498368, study PRJEB10139) | groundwater metagenome | biome: water well; material: biofilm material | place: Germany | collected 2015-04-27 | reverse complement strand
CGACTATCTGGAGAAGCCCTTCGATGCCAGCGAATTGCTGGCGCGGATCGACGCCATTTTCGGCCATGCCGAGCGCCTGCGCCTGCAGATGCTGCGTACCGGCGCGCCGATGCCCGCTGGCGCGGCCCCAGTGAATGACGACAAATGGCGTCTGCGCCTCGACCAGTTGATCGCCGCACATTTGCACGAGTCGGAATTCAGCATCGAGAGCCTGGCCGATGCCATGCACTCCGACCGCTCGCAACTGTTCCGCAAGTGCAAGGAACGCCTGTCGATGAGCCCTAGCGAGTACCTGCGCGAGGCGCGCTTGCTGCGCGCGCACCGGCTGCTGCAGCAGGCGCAGGGCTCGGTCACCGAAGTGGCCTACGCGGTCGGCTTCGAGAGTCTGTCCGGTTTCACCAAGACCTTTCGCGCGCGCTTCTCGATCACGCCGAGCCAGGTACGCGCAGAGCTGCCGAGAGCAGGCTGAGCGATGCCGGTCTCGCACTTGCCGCGGGCGCTGTTGTGCATCGGGCGGCCACAGCGGATCGCATTGGTCGCCATCGAGTCGGAACTGGCGCAATACCTGCGCAGCGTGCTGCTGAGCGCGTGGCCGCACGCGACCGTGTGCCTGATCGACGGACACAGCGACTGCCTGGCCGATCTGCGCATTTGCGTCGATGCCCCGCTGCGGCCATGGCCACAGTCGACGCTATGGCTGGCCGAACTCGATCGCGGTAACGCGCCCTCGCGCCTGTCCGCCCGACTCTGGCGCGCACCGATGCCAGCGACCCCGGCGCGACTCGTACACGCCGTATCGACCGTGCTGGCGGCAGCGAAAGTCGGAGTGTGAGAGCGCCCGGGAAGCCTGGGATGGAAAGGCGGCGATCATTGCTGCTGCTGCGTGGGAGCCCCGGTCGCTCCCATGGGTGCGCCTATTCGCGCGTCGAACTGAGCGGGGACTGCGCACCGTTCCAGTCACCGCTCACCCTTCGACGACGCGTCCCAGTGAAGCTTTGGGACGCTTTGCTCAGGGTGAGCGGGTTGAGGAGTTTTGACGCACTTGAAAATCAACAACTTAGTTTATGTTTGGTGAGAGTCCCGGTCGCCCCTGTCGGTGCGCTTATTCGCGCATCAAACTGCGGCGACGAGGTCCGTAGGTCACGTTGCGCCCGCGGAATCTCGATAGGCGCGTGGTCATTGATCGGGCGCTACGTGACACCCGGCGCGGGGCAGCCCGCGTTGTCACGTAGCGCCCGATCACCGCAATCGCCCAAATGACTGCTAGCGGGCGCAACGTGACCTACATTTCTACGTCGCCAAATCAGATACTTACGTATGTTTGATGAGAGCTGCCCGTGTGTGGGAGCGGGCTCGCCCGCGATCTTTGCTGTTGCTTGGTGTGGCTTTGGCCCTTGTGGGAGCGGGCTCGCCCGCGATCTTTGCTGTTGCCTGGTCTTGATTCTTGGTTCTTGGCAGAGAGCAGCAAAAATCGCATGCAAGCACGCTCCCAAAAAGCACTTGCGACTGGCGGCCGCCTAATTCACCACGTTGCGCAAGTCCGCCCCGCACGAGCCGCTCGCGCAGTTCGGGCCGGGAGCGCCACCCGGGGCACCGTAGGTCAGGTTGAGGTAATAGGACTGGCCCGGCGTCAGGTGACAGCCCGTCAGCAACGGGTTCTGTTCCCAATTGACGAAGGGATACGGCCCAACTTCCGCGAGGCAACCGGCGCCGAGAAACGTCTGGTCGAAACAGCCGGGCGTCGTCGAGATCGACATCAATCCGGCGCCGTCCCCGTCCCCCGGATAGCCGCTCGTGTGCACCATTCCATGCGCATCGAACCCGGGACCGGCGACAAAATGCAGGGCGGCAAACTGGCCACTGTTGATGATCGTGCGGACGGCCGCATTGAGGGACGGCCATGCCTGCCCGAAGGTCGAGTTCCATTCCGAAATCGATCCGGGTTGGTAGGCAGGCACGCAGACCGGCGGCGGCTCGTAGCCGTTCTCGAAAATCGGCGGCTCCCCGGCGGCATTCGCGTCTTTCGCTGACGCGACGATCGCCAGGCAGAAGNNCAGCGCGGCCGCGATCGGCGCGACGCTGCGCAACCGTTGGCCATTCCGCCGCTTGCGCACATTTTCAAATGTATTCATGGACTTTCCTATGGGGTTGGAGTTTTCGTGAACTGCGCCCCCGCAGATCGTGACTGGTGCGTTGCGTCGAATAGGGTTCGCGCCATTTCTACCTTACACGTCGTTTCGCATCCCGATCGATCAAAGTCGAACACGACTTAACGATCAACCGGGCTTGCATGAGCGATTGCCCATGGTTGCGTCGTCCGACCGCGCGCGTCCGCACTTGGTTCCATGCCGCCCATCCCCTTCCACGCCCGGTCTAGAATCGATCCATTCGTCAACACCGCCCGGAGCCCCCATGAGCACACCCGCCCAGCAGATCCCCGCGAGTGCAACGGCGGCCGAGCAGTCGCCCCTCCGCTTCGTCACCGCCGCCAGCCTGTTCGATGGCCACGACGCCGCGATCAACATCATGCGGCGGCTGATCCAGGCCCAGGGCGTCGAAGTCGTCCATCTCGGCCACAACCGCTCAGTCCAGGACGTCGTCGACGCCGCGATCCAGGAAGACGCCAACGGCATCGCGCTGTCGTCCTACCAGGGCGGCCACACCGAGTACTTCAAGTACATGGTCGACATGCTGCGCGAGCGCAATGCGGGCCATATCCGCGTGTTCGGCGGCGGCGGCGGCACCATCACGCCGGAAGAGATCAAGGAGCTGCACGAGTACGGCGTCGAGCGCATCTATCACCCGAACGACGGCATGCAGATGGGCCTCGTCGCGATGATCGAAGACCTCGTGCGGCGCACGCAGAAGCATCGGCGCGAGCACGCGCAACCGCTCACCATCAATCGCGACGACCACGTCTCCATCGCCGCGATGCTCTCGGCCATCGAACGCGGCGCCATCGACCCCGCCGCGCTCGAACACAAGCGCAAGGAATGGAAACTCGCCGGCGGCCGCACGCCCGTCGTCGGCATCACCGGCACCGGCGGCGCCGGCAAGTCGAGCGTCACCGACGAGCTGCTCAATCGCTTCCTGCAGCACTTCCCCGAAATGCGCATCGCCGTGCTCGCGGTCGACCCCACGCGCCGGCGCAGTGGTGGCGCGCTGCTCGGCGATCGCATCCGCATGAATTCGCTGCGCAGCCCGCGCGTCTACATGCGTTCGATGGCGACGCGGCGCCAGCACGCCGCCACCAACGCCGTACTGCACGACTGCATCGCGTTGCTCAAGTCGCTGGCCTTCGACCTCGTCATCGTCGAGACCGCCGGCATCGGCCAGAGCGACTCGTCGATCGTCGACCTCGTCGATTTCCCGATGTATGTGATGACCAGCGACTACGGCGCCGCGAGCCAGCTCGAGAAGATCGACATGCTCGATTTCGCCGAGCTCGTCGTGCTCAACAAATACGATCGCCGCGGCGCCGAAGACGCGCTGCGCGACGTGCGCAAGCAGTGGAAGCGCAACCGCATCGCCTTCAAGCTGGCCGACGAGGACGTACCGGTCTACCCGACCATCGCCAGCCAGTTCAACGATCCTGGTATCACGTGGATGTTCGCGAACCTGTGCCGACTGCTAAAGGCCAAGCTCGGCGACAACCTACGCACGAGCTGCGATTTCGCGCCAAAGATGCTCGACACCAAACTCCGCGAACCGCGCGCTACGGTCCTGATCCCTGGTGCAAGAGTCAGATACCTCGCCGAGATTGCCGAAGCGGGCAGGGCGATCAACCACGGCATCGACGCCCAGTCCGAAGCCGCCGCGCGCGCCGAGAGCTTCTACCGCGTGCTGCGTGAGCTCGGCGATCATCTGTTGCCAGCGCCACTCTGACTTTACGACCACGAAGACCTGATCGGTGAACGCGGCAAGCGCGAGGAGACCGAGTTCGCGCGCATCGATCGCAGCAGTTACCGGCGCAGCGAGGAATCTCAGAACGAGGACGACTCTGTACGTTGCATCCTGATCCTGCGCCAGCGCTACAACGACGCCGTGCGCTCGCTGTCGACCGATTCCATCCAACTCCTGCAGGACTGGCCGAAGCGGCTGCAGGGCATCGTCGGCGAGGAATTCGTCTACGTCGTGCGCGGCAAGGAAATCCGCGGCAGCAACTACCGCGAATCCCTGAGCCACCAGAAAATCCCGAAGATCGCGCCGCCCACCTACAAGAGCTGGGCCGAGCTGCTGCGCTTCCTGACCAAGGAAAACCTGCCCGGCGCGTACCCGTACACCGCCGGCGTGTTCCCGTACCGGCGCGAGGGCGAAGACCCGACGCGCATGTTCGCCGGCGAAGGCACGCCCGAGCGCACCAACCGGCGCTTCCACTACCTCTCCGTCGACGCCAAGGGCGCGCGCCTGTCGACCGCGTTCGACTCGGTCACCCTGTACGGCGAAGACCCCGCACCGCGCCCCGACATCTTCGGCAAGATCGGCAACTCCGGCGTCAACGTGCCGACCCTCGACGACATGAAGAAGCTCTATTCCGGCTTCGACCTGTGCGCCCCCTCGACCAGCGTCTCGATGACCATCAACGGCCCCGCGCCGATGATCCTGGCGATGTTCATGAACTGCGCCATCGACCAGCAGATCGAGAAATACCTGCGCGAAGACGACAAACGCTGGATCACCGCACGCGACAAGATCGACGCACTCTACAAAGGCCGCGAACGCCCCAGTTACTCCGGCGAATTGCCCGAAGGCAACGACGGATTGGGACTGGGGCTACTCGGCGTCAGCGGCCGCGAGGTCGTCGACGAGGCCACGTACGAGCGCATCAAGGCCTACACGTTGAAGACCGTGCGCGGCACCGTGCAGGCCGACATCCTCAAAGAGGACCAGGCGCAGAACACCTGCATCTTCTCCACCGAATTCGCCTTGCGCATGATGGGCGACATCCAGCAGTACTTCGTCGACAACGACGTCCGCAACTTCTACTCCGTCTCCATCTCCGGCTACCACATCGCCGAAGCCGGCGCGAACCCGATCAGCCAACTCGCGTTTACTTTGAGTAATGGGTTCACGATCGTCGAGTACTACCTCGCCCGAGGTATGCAGATCGACGACTTCGCGCCCAACCTGTCGTTCTTCTTCAGCAACGGCATGGACCCTGAATACAGCGTCATCGGCCGCGTCTCGCGCCGCATCTGGGCAAGAGCCATGCGCGAACGCTACGGCGCCTCGCCACGGTCGCAGATGTTGAAGTACCACATTCAAACGAGTGGCCGCTCGTTGCATGCGCAGGAGATCCAGTTCAACGATATCCGGACGACGCTGCAGGCGCTGTATGCGTTGTTCGACAACTGCAACTCGTTGCACACCAATGCGTATGACGAGGCGATTACGACGCCGACCGAGGAGAGCGTCCGCCGCGCGGTGGCGATTCAGTTGATCATCAACCGCGAGCTGGGTCTCAACTTTTGCGAAAATCCATGGCAGGGGTCTTTCATCATCGATGCGCTGACCGATCTCGTTGAAGAGGCGGTGTATCGGGAGTTTGAGGCGATTTCGGAGAGGGGCGGTGTGCTGGGCGCGATGGATACGATGTACCAGCGCGGGAAGATCCAGGAGGAGTCGTTGTACTATGAGTCCAAGAAGCATGATGGGAGTTTGCCGCTGATTGGGGTGAATACGTATCTGCCTAAGGATCATGGGGGGGAGATCACTACGACTATCGAGCTGATTAGGTCGACGGAAGAAGAGAAGAATCAGCAGATTGGGAATGTACGGGTGTATCAAGAAGCGAGGAATGCGTTGTCGGTGGTGGATGGCGATGAGGTGGGGTCACCGGGGGCTTTGAAGGCGTTGCAGGTGACGGCTAGGGAGAGGAGGAATTTGTTTGCTGGACTCATGGAAGCGGTGAAGTACCATTCGTTGGGGCAGATTAGTCATGCGTTGTATGAGGTGGGGGGGGAGTATCGGCGGAATATGTAAAAGTCACAGAAAGAGTACTCGTATGAATGCCCAGGATCGGCTTGACGAATTTAAGCGTGATTTGACCTCGCTTTCAAGTAACGCAGTAGTACAGCGTCACATCACCTGTCGGGATCCGGCTGGTATCGAACTCCAAACCTACATTCAAACTCGCGAACGCATCGCCCAAAATTTCAGAATACACCCTACCGCAGTAACAATTGTAGGCTCGTGCCAACTGGGGTTTAGTCTGAAGAAGGAAAAGCGATTTAAGCAGTTTGATTTGTCTTCGGACGTAGATATTGCAATAGTTTCGGGCACACTTTTTGATGAGTTTTGGGATTCTATCTTCGACTTAGTTCAGTTCGACCGTAACTGGGCGGCTAACTCGGGCAAGCGCTTTGCGCGCGATCTTTTCTGTGGATGGCTCTCTCCGAGTACCCTGCCTAATGACCCGCGCCTTACCCCCGCGAGAGAGTGGTCGGAATTTTTTGCAGCGCTCACAAGAGCGAGATTGTGCGGAATACGACGCATAACTGGAAGGTTGTACAGAGATTGGGGACGGTTGGAAGCGTATCAAAGAATTATGGTCGACCAATGCCAAGTTGAGGTCAATAGCACATGAGCGCGTCCAATCGTCGAATTGCCGACCTGATTAACGATATAGAAGAAGGCAAATTGGTAATAAAGCCGTACTTCCAGAGGCGGCTAGTATGGACGAATACGGATAAGGAGAAGTTCATAGAAACAGTCTTGAAGAAATACCCTTTTCCAGAAATATTCATCGCCACGGGAAGTCTGGACTTGGATCAAATAAAAAGACAGAACTGGCTTGTGGACGGTCAGCAGCGCATAAGCACGCTGTTAAACTANNCAAAGACAGAGTTTTTAGACTATGAGGTTGCGGTTAGGGACTTGGGGACCGTTGGAGAAGCAAAGATTAAAGATATATTCCAGCGAATAAATTCAACAGATTACGCGCTGAAATCAATGGAAAAACTCAATGCAATGTACGGTGGTGTGCTGAGCCAGTTCTGCGAGAAGCTTTCACGCCACGAGTTTTTCATACTACATAACGTTTTTACCGACGCAAATAAGAAGCGAATGTACGATGTGACATTTTGCGTTATTTTGGTCGTAACCATTTTGGCAGGATACTTCCGTCGCGCCGAACTAAATAGCGAATATCTTGAGCGATACAACGATGATTTCCCTTTGTCAGCAAAGGTTGAGTCGGGGTTGGAGGAAGTCTTTCGATTCATAGATTCGTGTAACTTTCACGCGAAGTCGCGCGCATGGAAGCAAACAGACCTTTTCACACTGATCGTCGAGCTTTATTCAATTTTAGTGGAACAACGAAAGACAATAGATTCGAAACGTGTCGGACCTGCGATTATTGCATTCTATAATTCTGTGGATTCGCTCTCTTCATCTCCAGGTTCAATTGAAAGCAACGCACAAAATGAGCCAATTTTTCGATACCTCAAGGCTTCAACGAAGGCAACAAATGACAAATACGCGCGGACCGAACGAGCGGCGATATTGCTAAACGTCCTCAATGGCAACCCGGCAGCGATTGAATGATCGCCAACGATATCGCGATTCGTCAAACGTCGTGGAGGGGTGAAATTGGCGGGAATTCCTACGAGATCTGGAATGGGGACGCGAGAAGCCTGATCGGTGAGATTGAGTCAAACACGATTGACGTGGTAATCACAAGCCCACCCTATTTTTGGCAGCGAGACTATGAGGTCGACGGGCAAAGTGGACATGAGTCGAACGTTGACGATTTCGTCGAAAACTTAAGGACGATATTTTCAAGTGTTAGGCGCGTATTGAAGGGTACGGGACTTCTTTTTCTCGTCATTGGTGATACCTACTATTCTGGCCGAGGACAGCCGAAGGGCGAGGATCGCAAGCAAGTAGGGAGGTCTTTTGCGAGGACTATGATGCGAGCCGTTGACATGTCTGGACTCGGCGTTCCTCGTAAATCACTACTTGGGATACCTTGGAGAGTTGCAATTGCATTGCAATCCGACGGTTGGAGAATTCGGTCATCAATTACCTGGAGAAAGCCCAAAAGCCTAGCGGAGCACAACGCGCGGGACCGTCCTTGGAAGACAACTGAGACTGTATTCATCCTATCAAAAAACGAGAAATACTTTTTTGATCGCAAAGGGCTTGGAGGCGATGAAGATGTTTGGGAGATTTCTGCGCCTCGTTCGATGAAGGAATATCCGCATGCCGCTGTATTCCCCGAGGCGCTCGTCGCGCGGTGCCTTGCGTGCGGGTGTCCCGAGGGTGGCCGGGTATTGGACCCTTACCTGGGATCCGGCACTACCTTGCGCGTTGCTTTGCAAAGCGGTAGGTCTGGTATAGGGATTGAGCTGAATCCGAAATACTGCGAAATGGCATTGCGAAAATTGGAAGCATTGCGTTCGTGACTATTGATTGCCCGTCAGGAGGCATTGTCCCGTAACCGTCTTGGAGTGCCAGTGGCGAACTTCAGTTTGTCGCCGTCTCTGAGCGAAGCGGCGTCGCCGGTTCGCATCGCTCGTTAAGCGGGATTCCCTAGATTCCAATGACGTCTATGGTCAGATTAATAGTGTTGGGATATGGCGTTCTCTGGTTAATGCATTGGGAAGAAAATGACCAAACATCTGTTGCACTCCAGCGTGCCCGCGGGAATTCTTCACGATATTATATCTCGGGACGCCATGCTTTGGCTTTGCAGTGATGCGCGGGACGATCTATCAGCGTCTGTCATTGGTCGTCTCGTAGAGCTCCCTTGGAAATCTGTATTTCTAGAAACGTCAAGCGCACTCGTCGCGAGAGAGATCGAAGATCGTGCCCGACAGTCGCCGTCATTCGTCCAGCAGCGAGGTTTCATTCACTTAATTCGAAGCGACCCGTCCCAATTTGAGCTTCCCCCACGAGCTTTGCCGATATATTTCTTGAATGGATGCGATGATGCCTCACATCAGTCTGAGGCATCAACTCTCCCAAGGCTACCGGCGCTCCGCCGTCGACTGAACATGTTGGAGACTCTTGAGCGGCAGAATCCCAGGAGAATCGTCTTAGTGGGCTCCGGCTTTGAAGAGCCGCTTGAATACTTGAGGTCGATTTGGGACGGCAGTTTTCGTTCGCTGATTACATTGGTTGTCCAGGAGAACCAAATCGAGCAAGGTGCCGAACTTCTTCCGCCTGATCTGGCGGGAAGTATTGTCCATGGAGTACTTTCGTCCTTAGTTGAAGACCTCGTAAGAAGGGCCACACAAGTTCAGCCAGTTGGTACTACGCGGGTTCTGGGAAAAAGGCAAAATGGCAGTCTCGAACACTTTGATATCACCGGGGCTGAGATTACGGAGCATCCAATTCTTGACGATTTTGAAGTTGTCAAAATCGAGGATATTTCCTTGCTTCAACCGGAAGACCTGGATAAGGACGACCTTAAGGCATTCTTCGAGAAATCTATCGGGTCGTGGCGCCCCTACGCTGCAGGATTGCCTTGGAATCGTGCACCTAGCGCCAACAAGGCGATCTTGCGTGCACTGGCTAAAGTTGAGCACGATCACGATCGTGCTGTCGAAATATTGACTGTCGTCAGTGAGTCGGGAGCTGGTGGGACGACGCTTGCTCTTCAGTTGGCATTTTCAACGGCTGAAAAAGGATACCCAACGCTGGTTGCGCGCCAGGAATTGGTAGAGCCAAATGCGACCGCGATAGCCGGTTTTCTATACCGAGCCCATCAGATTATCCACAATGACGCGGACGGTTCGCGCGTTGGGTCTGAATTGCCGTGGTTGATTGTTTTTGACCGCGAGCATTGGGACGGACGTGAATTTGGACTAGGGCATTTCGCAAGCGAATTGCAACGAAGCGGTCGGCGCGCGGTAATTTTGAAGGTTATTGGCCCAGACTTGGTCGAGGGATTTGCGCAATTTCGTACCGCTGAAATTGCATATCTAACCCATGAGGTCGAACTTGCCGACGTTGAAGAATTGGGGAGGCATCTAAACAAGTATCTTCGAAAGTTCGGATCCGACAAATCGATCGAACAATGGAAATCATTTTGGGAGCGTCATCGCCCGGATTTTGATACTCAGCTTTCTGCGTTCTGGGTGATTTTGGAGTTTTGGCTTCAGGGTGTGATCGAGCTCACTGACTCGCTACAAGGATGGCTCGTTCGGCAATTCAAGGAGGCGAAATTTCCAACGGACATCGCACAGATTGTACTTCAGATTGCGGCGCTTGGAATTGAGCGGCGTTCCGTGCCCGAATTCTTGCTAAATTTGCCGACATCAGACAAACGACCGCTTTCGATAATACTTGAAGATCTGCGCAAAAAAGTGCCAGGGCTGGGACTGCTTAAGTCCGTGACTCCTCTGGGTCGCTATTGGAGTACGGCTCACGACCTGTTAGGTCGATATCTAGTGACTGGGGTTTTTTATGACAGGCCATTGTTGGCCGTGCTCGGGTACTCTGATTGTCAATCTGTTGTGGATATGCGATTAAGATTGATGGGCGAAATTTTGAAACGCCCCGAGCTTGGGGACAAACGCTTGGCATCATACGCGGTGCAGTTCGCCGTTAAGACGCTTAAACTTGACGAGCCCGAAGGGAACAGCGAATTATTCGCTGACTGGCCAAAAGTTCTTGCGCTCCTTGGGACTGTGCCGGCCACGGTAAGTCGTACAAGTCGGACGTTTATACACCATGTTGCAATTTCAAAGCGGCGAGTTGCAAAATTGGAGCGATTTGATGCGTCGGTTGATCAAAAACGTGCACTCTTAAAATCCGCAATAGATGAGCTTAGATTCGCTCTTGAAATGTTGCCAGAGTCCTCCGCAGATGAGAGTAATGCCCATCTGCTTAATACGCTTGCTTTAGCATACCAAGACCTTGGTGCAATTGAGTTTGCTGAAGGCGCTGATCCAGCGGTCGTCTCAAAGTTGCGTGAGTTTGCGACAGAGGCCACGTTTCGCGCACTTCGAGAAAACCCGACGAGTTCCTATGTACTAGAAACCGCGGCGAAGGACCTTCTGCAACGTGGTCGTCTAGATCTGCAGGAACGAGTTAGTAGTGCGGCGCAAGCACTCAGTTATGTGTTTCAAGCGTCAACGCTTGACGGCTCTGATCTTCGACAACGGCAGCTAGATCGATTGGCCAGTGAGGCGATAGGTTTGTTGGATCAGGCTGATGTTGGTGAGGAGATCGAGCGAATGAAGAATTCGGGAAATCCGCTTGGATTTCTCGCAGAAGCTTGGCTGATTCTGCGGCCGGAATCGGAAAGTGGCTCAAGAATTAATCATGATTGCGCGAAGACGGCGCTGGGTAAGTTGGTTGAGGCTCCACGTCATTGGATGATTCTTCGACTTCAGTATGACTTGACTTGCAGGGTGACACCGCTTGATTTTAAGAAGCAGTTGGAGTTGCTCGATGAACTAGACTCAACGCCGGGCTTTCGGTTGTCTACCCAGCTTCGCCTAGAGCGTTCGATTCTACTTCATTTGGTTGGTAGACACGTCGACGCGAATGACGAATTTCGTTTTCTTCGTAGGGCGATCAGAGCAGAGAGCGTGATTGTTCAGGTCCCAAGTCGGCTTAGGTGGTTGGTCGACCTGAAGACTCAGAAACGGCTTATGTGTACTGCTGTTGTCACCGATAGTGTTGGGGGTCGGCCACTGGCAAAGGTTCGCGAGCTGCGGACCGATGTGCCATTCGTTCCGTATGAGTTTGGACGGAAGGACCTTCCGTCGGGAATGCGGTTTAGGTGCCACATTAATTTTGGGGCGATGGGTCCGTTCATAAAGCCTATCATTGCCGATCAGGATTCGCAATGAATGCGCATGGGGCCTTGGTTTCAGAGTACGCTCGTCGAAATGGCTGGCAACTGGGGCTTAAGAACCTGATGCTTGAAGGTGATATTGACGTTAGATATTTTGCGTTGGCCAATCGACTCTACAAAAAGTCTACTGGACGGTCGCTTCTTGGTGGTGATTTGTCTGTTTTTTCCGTGGGAACAGGTGATAAAGGGGGTACGTTTGGAATTCTCGATCAATTCCCTGTTTTATGGAAAATTGCCGACAAAGACCGCGACGGGACGGGGAGGCTCGCTCATCGAGTAGTCTCGCTTTTCGATAATGATCTTGCGGGTAGGGATGCGCAACGTATTCTTTTGAACTCGAACCGATCAATGCGAGAATGCAGGGATACGTTTCTTTTGCACCGACGGTGGCCGAATGCCGTAACCGAGCCAGCGGCGCTGCTTTCACAATTGACGAAGTTCAATCTTCAGTTTGATGGACTCCCTTGCGCCATTGAGGACCTGCTTTCGGACGTTCTGGTTGATCTATTTGAATTGGAGGGGTATTCGTTTCGGTCGCTGACTCGATCGGGGTCTCGGCATTATTTATTGGAGGGAGGTTCGAAAAGCGCGCTTGTCATATTTGCCGAGAGGATTGCATCGCTGAAAGATGTGCAAGGCCTCGTCGAGGTTCTGCGTGCTTTCCGATACTATTTCGGTTTGACGCCTAATGGTGTGTGAAACCCCGCGAGTAATAACAAAAACAGGGGTCAGAGTGCAGTTTCCGCTGCTCGAGGCTGCTTGCGGGGCCGGGCCAACTTCGCGCAACCGACAACAGACACAGGACAGACCCCACAACTACCAGGACCGCCAAACACAGGACAGTCAGACAACAACACTGGACACGCATCAAGCAACAACGACACAGGACAGTCGGAAGCGCCAGGACGAATCTGGCAGAACATTGGAGGAAGAACAACACTGGACAGGAAGAACAACACTGGACAGTCGAGTATCAGACTTTTCCTACAGAGCAGCGGGGTGATTTCTGGCTGCGCTGACGCAGGCTCGGGACAACCTCGACCACACAACTACGAAGTGAAGTCATGTCTTACTCATCACGTCTTAAATCTCTAAGTGTTGCGGGATTGCTTACGCTATCGTATTTCATCGTGGTTTTATTTCTGCTTTATAATAGTCAGAAAACTGCTCAACGACACGGGACAGTCGAGTTTCGGAAATTTCCTACAGCGCAGCGAGGTGATTTCGGACTGCGTTGGTGCGAGCTCAAGTCGATGCTGGCTTCATGACCTACGCCCGCTCGATCCTTGCCCCGTCCGGTGCTCCCGGCACCTATCACTGCGTTTCGCGCTGTGTGCGCCGTGCGTGGCTCTGTGGCGAGGATCGGGAGAGCGGTCGGTCCTACGAACACAGAAGGGGCTGGGTCGAGAATCGGATCGGTGAGCTCGCCGAGACCTTTGCGGTTGCGGTTTGGGGATACGCGGTAATGAGCAATCACTTGCACGTGGTCGTGCAGATTGTCCCGCACGCCGCCGCGAATTGGTCTGCCGACGAGGTGGCGGCCCGTTGGTCGCGGTTGTACGCGCGTCGGGATCAAGGCGCGGCGAAGCGCGTCGAAGTGCTGGCTGGAAACGTGGATCGAATCAAGGAGTTACGGGGACGGCTTTGCGATCTGTCCTGGTTCATGCGTTGCCTTGCGGAGCCAATCGCCCGGCGCGCGAATCGCGAAGATGGTTGCAAAGGTCATTTTTGGGAAGCGCGATTCAAGTGCCAAACCTTGCTCGACGAGAATGCGGTGTTGTCGGCAATGACCTATGTGGATCTCAATCCGGTCCGGGCGAAGATTTGCGACAGCCTCGAAGATTCTGCTCACACGTCGGCGAGGAGACGTCTCGATGCGATCGAGAAAGATCGACACCAGGCTGATCAGCCATTGGCGCCGGTGCTGGGCTTGCGTGGATTCGGGGTCGTGGCGATGAAGCAGCGCNNGGCGATGAAGCAGCGCGACTACCTCGAACTCGTCGATCACACCGGACGCCAGATCCATCCGGGCAAGCGCGGCGTCGTCTCTGGTCCGCCACCGGCCGCGCTGGCTCGCATCGGCCACAACGCGGATCGCTGGAAACGACAAGTCTTGGCAGTGGGCTCAGGCTACTTCCGAGCGATTGGTTCCGCGGAAGTCCTGATCGACAAGGCGCGAGAGATCGAACAGGCTTGGCTGCGTGGCGTCGGTGTGGCGCGGCAGCTCAAGCGGCTGGCGGTTTGAGTCGCACGTTGATCAAGGGTTCGATGTCTCGGGGCGTCGCGACGTATCCGAAGGTCCATGTAAACTGGTCCAACC
>CXWL01004707.1_pt1 | contig 14132 bp, 14 predicted proteins | sample 590931 | NCBI WGS metagenome assembly CXWL01 (sample SAMEA3498368, study PRJEB10139) | groundwater metagenome | biome: water well; material: biofilm material | place: Germany | collected 2015-04-27 | reverse complement strand
CGCATCATTCTTGATAAGAAGTTCAAAGAACTCTTCTTTTTCCAAGTTTTGAGGAGTTTTAGAAAAAATATTTTGTGATTTCATTTTTGATGTGTGTTGCCCATACCGTTATTTCGCTGATAGATAGCACTAATGATTGCTAAGGACAATACGATATTTCGCTTTACCACTTGCTAATCTTGCTAATGCTTCATTGATCTGATCTAAGCGAAATAATTCAACGATTGGTTCAATATCATGTTGTTCTACAAAATTCAGCATCGTTTTCAAACTTGCTGGACTACCGACAGGTGAACCTGAAACTGAGCACTGATTTGAAATTAAAGGGAATACGTTGATATCCAGAGATTCAAGGGTTACACCTAAGAAATGTAAACGGCCTTTGGGGCGCAAGGTCGCTATATAGGCATTCCAGTCGAGCTTCACATTCACTGTCGATAAAATTAAGTCAAACTGGTTTTTTGCAGCACCAAGTTCAGCTGGGTTGCGCGTATTCAGAACTTTGTGTGCACCTAACGCCAGTGCCTCTTTCTTTTTATCATCACTGGATGTAAAAGCAGTTACCTGACAACCCCATGCTTTCAGAAATTGTAAGGCAATATGCCCTAAACCTCCTATACCAATAACCGCAACTCTGGCAGTGGGCTGAATATTGAATTGCAGTAGAGGATTAAAAACAGTAATTCCACCACAAAAAAGAGGTCCCGCAGTTTATGCGTTTATGCTATCCGGTAGAACAACAACGCTGGCAGCATTGGCGCGAACTCTATCAGCAAAACCGCCATGACGGCTTACAATCGTTGATTCCGCTTGTGCGCAGAGATTATGATCGCCAGACATGCAACTATGACAGATCATACAATAGCCAGCCTGCCAACCAAGGCCGACTCGTTGCCCGAGTTGAAAATTATGCACATGTGTTCCTTTTGCTGCAATCGTGCCAATAATTTCATGACCTGGTACAAATGGATACTGAGTAATTCCCCACTCATTGTGTAGCATGCTCAGATCGCTATGACAAATACCACAATGCTCAATCGCTATTTCAACATCGTGAGTACTTAATAATCCTGGCTCGTATTCAAACGGTTGAATTTCCCCGCTCGCTTTAAATGCAGCATATGCTTTAATCATTATTTTTCCTCTCGAAATAATTTTTCATTTAATTGTTATGTCATTAAAATGAAACTGATACTTAGTACATTAAGCTTATTGCTCTATTATTTGTTGGCTATAAATGCATTTTAGCAGAGAGTTTTGGAAGCTGAATCAGCTTTAAATAGTCCAGATATTTATAGTTTTATCCTGCTTTAGAGGTAATTGCACTGAAACAAAATGACGAAATTCATTGTCAAATAAGGCGCAAATAATCTACTTATTCAGAATTCTTCTTCATGATGGCTCAGCAAGTGAATAATAAGCTTTATAATATCTGGTTCTGCAGTTTAATATATGTTTGATTTGTAATGGATATTGGTGTATTTTGTGAGATAATACTTTAAGTGTTAAAGTTTCTAATTTAATTGTCGTAGCTAATTTTAGAATGATCGCTCGATCTTATTGATTTTATTTTGTGTTTAATGTGGCGATATGTAAGACACATTGAAAGTTGCTTCATTATATATTTGTAACTATAAAGGGAAAAGTACTATGGTATTAACATATAGGCAGATGACATTGATTGGGTTTGTGAGTATTTTTGTTTTAGTTCTTACAGCTTGCGACAGTGAACCTAAAGAAAAAAAATCCGGACAAGCCTTAGTTAGTGTTAATGGCAAAGAAGTTACCATGCTTCAACTTAATGATGAAATAAAACGTGCCAATATTCGCCCTGATCAGTATGAAGCAGCTAGCAAACAATTATTGGAATCACTCATTGCTCGTCAATTGATTATGGACGAAGCTATAAGTAACAAACTTGATCGGACTCCCGATGTCATGCAGGCGCGTGAAAGAGCTAATGCTCAAATTATTTCACAAGCATATATGCAAACTATTGTAAGTAAAGTCGCTAAACCATCCAAGGCTGAGATTGATGATTATTACCAAAAACATCCCGAATATTTTGCACAACGCAAGCAATTTGATTTAACGATAGTGCGCATTGCAACGAAGGACCTTGGCGATGGATTAAAAAAAATCATAGATGCAGCTAAGTCTCTAGACGAAGTGGTGGCGTGGCTTGATAAAAATAAAGTGCAGTATCTCCGTAATTTAGCGTCGCGCAGTACCACTGATCTACCGGCTCAGATGACGACAATGATGCAGCAGAAAAGTAAAGACACTATTTTTATTATCAACGAGCAAGGTAATAGTCTGCTGATTTCCGTCAATGCGATCAAGGATAGCCCAATCATGGTTGCTGTTGCGGCGCCACAGATTGAGAAATTTTTGATGAATCAAAAATACAAGGAAGCAACCGATGCAGAAGTTGCTCGCTTGCGCGCGGCAGCAAAAATAGAATATCTTAATGCTAAAACGTCAACATCCAATGCGGAAAAACCGGCTGCTCAATCAACAGTGGCCCCTCCCTCTGATGTTACTAATAATTTAAATCTAACAGAGCCAGTTTCAGAAGGGGCAATTGAGCGTGGTATCATGGGAATAAAATAAGTGTAAATTTTTGCTCAAAGGCTTTATTTTTTATCAACCTATCGCGTTATGATTTAAGGATTATAGGCAAATGATATATGTTATGAAAAAACTGAAGTTTCTGATGATCTTTCCATTACTTTGGATGATTTGTATTGGCAGCGCGGTTGCCGGTGATAGTAGGGAAAGTGTATTGGGATCCGGAGATACATTAAAAATATTTGTCTATGGGCAGCCCGATCTCACTACTGAAGCGAGAGTAAGCGAATCCGGGAGTATAACTTTCCCCCTGTTGGGCGAGATATTAGTTGATGGATTAACTCCATCTGCTGCAGAACGAAAGATAGCAAAGCTACTGGAAAGTCGTGATATTTTGCGTAAACCCCAAGTAAATATCTTAACCAGTTCACTACAGAGTCAAATGGTATCTGTACTTGGTTATGTTCGTAATCAAGGCCGTTATCCGATCGAAGGTAAGCGTAGTCTGACTGATATTCTTGCCATGGCTGGAGGAATAACTCCTGATGGTGGAGAATTGGTTACTTTGATCCGTTCAGACGGAAGCAAATTTAATAAAGAAATCATTGATGTTATAGAGATGGTTCGTTCCGGTGACTTAACTCGTAATCTGAACATACGAAGTGATGATCTTATTTACGTTGAGCGAGCTCTCCGTTTTTACATCTATGGTGAAGTTCAGCGTCCTGGAACTTATAGACTTGAACGTAATATGACGGTTATACAGGCACTGTCAGTAGGCGGTGGATTGACTCAACGGGGTACTGAACGCGGTCTGCGGATTCAGCGTCGCGATGCTGAGGGTAATTTGCAGATGGTAACAGTAAAATCCAGTGATTTGGTTGAGCCTGACGATGTGCTTTATATCAAAGAAAGCTTGTTTTGATATTCGTTCAGGAATTGTTTAAGTATTTTTATATCAAGCAGCTATTGTAACTCGATTAGGTTTAAACTGGAATTTACACATGGATTTATCTCGATTCTTTCTTATTATATTAGCCCGTCACAAACTTATCCTTCTTACACTTATTGTGACTGTAACGACTACTTTGGTTGTGAGTCTGTTATTGCCAAAAAATTACAAGTCGGTAGCAACATTAGTGCTTACTCATAAAGGGGCCGATCCTGTTACAGGTGTAATAATGGCTCCACAGCAAAATGCAAGCTACATGGCAACTCAGTTGGACATCATTAAAAGCTCCAGGATTGCATTGATGGTGATAGATCAACTTAGGCTTGATCTGAGCGAGGCAGTAAAAGCGCAATTTGAAAGTAGCAATAGCAATCTGGGGTTGCGTGATTGGTTGGCTGCCTGGCTAGTTAAGAATTTGGATATCGACACCTCGCGAGATAGCAATGTAATAGGTATTGGCTTTAAGGGTGCCGATCCTATGTTTACTTCTATCATTGCAAATGCATTTGCTAATGCTTATCAGGAGATGAGCATTCGCCTCACAGTTGAGCCCTCACAAAGAGCAGCAGCCTACTTTACTGAGCAGCTTAACGTGCTGCGTGACAGACTAGAAGTGTCACAAAAAAAACTATCTCAGTACCAACATGAGCAAGGGATCGTCGATGTGGATTATCGCCTTGACGTTGAAACAAAACGGCTAAATGATCTCTCTAGTCAATTGATAGTTGCTCAAGCGGAAGTAATGGGGGCAGTATCTGGGGCGAAAAACAATAACTCCGATGGTGAGAAAAATAGTATTAGTAGAAATCCAATGATTAATAATCTCAAGTTAAGCTTGACGCAAGCTGAGTCAAATTTTTCAGAGATTTCGCAGAAATTGGGGCGTAATCACCCCAGCTACGCAGGAGCAAAAGCAGAGGTTGAAAAACTGAGAGCTGAGCTGAATAAGCATATAAGAGTTGTCACAAGTACCGCTATCAATCAGGAAAGTGGAATACGCGAGGCACTTGAAGAGCAGAAAGCTAAAGTATTGGCTCTTAATCGTGCGAGGGATGAACTCTTGCCTCTCGTTAAAGATGTTGAGGGTGCTCAGCAGGCATATAATACTGCGATGCAACGTTTAAATCAAACTAGCCTTGAAGGGCAATCTAATCTGTCTAGTGTCTCTATACTCGACACAGCAAAAATTCCAGATACGCCGGATAGTCCCAAAATATTGCTCAATATGATTCTATCAGTATTTCTGGGTAGTGTTCTAGCATTAGGCGTTGGATTGCTAGCCGAAATGCTTGACCGGCGTGTGCGTTCTGCAGAAGATTTGGTCGATATACTCCAAGTTCCTGTGCTTGGTATTATAAAGCGAGGGGTTCCCAAACAACAGGGGCGATTGCAATTAGATTGGTTACGTTTGCTACGATGAATCAATATAAGCTTATTAAATTAGGAAGAAGAAAATGAGCATTCAAGGTTCCTCTGAAACAAGGAAATTTAGTGGCACCGCCTCTATTAGTACCAATGTACCTCCCCTAAGAAAATTCAGTATAGGGCACATACTGCTAGATATGGGGAAAATTACACCTGTTGAAGCGGAACGTGTACTGCGCTTACAAAAAGAGAGCGGTCTACGTTTCGGTGATGCTGCGCTTCAATTGGGTTTGATTACAGAGGCAGATATTCAGTTAGTGCTGGCACAGCAATTTGACTACCCTTATCTATTGCCAGGGCAAGGAAATCATCCGCCAGGGCTAGTAGTTGCTTATCAGCCATTCGGTGCGCAAGTGGAAGTTTTTCGTGCAGTGCGTAGTCAGTTGATGCTACGCTGGTTTACCTCAGGACGTAAAGCGCTGACAATTGTTAGCTATAATCCCGGCGATGGAGTAAGTCTTTTTATAGCTAACCTGGCTGTAGTATTTTCCCAACTTGGAGAGCGCACATTGCTAGTTGATGCGAACTTACGTTATCCGCATCAACATGAAATTTTTAATGTAAAAAATAAGCAAGGCTTATCTGATGTCCTTGCCGGCCGTGCTAATATTTCTGAGGTGATTGCCAGAATTGATTCGTTTATAGATCTTTCTGTTTTGCCAGCAGGAACACTCCCACCTAATCCTTTGGAGCTTCTTAACCGTACTTTATTCGATGAACTGAATGATCATTTGGCAGATCAGTTTGATATTATTCTTTACGATTCTGTGGCTTTCACGAGTGGTTCCGATGCACTTGCTATCGCTGCTCGTACAAGTGGGGTTTTGATAGTTGCACAAAAAAATGATACTCGTTTGAATGATATAAACACTATGAATGAACAACTTAAATGCAGTGGAGCCGAAGTGATAGGTTCCATTTTAATAGACTGATTTTTTAATCATCGGTAGAGACATGTTTACTATTCCATACAAACTTCATACTGAGAAGCAGGTTATAGCAGACTGGTTGCCAGTGTTGTTAGGGCTATTGGCTTTATATATACCTACTTTCTTTAATCTTGCAAATGGGATGTGGACTAATGAAGAGCAAGCGCATGGCCCAATTATCCTATTCCTTTCGCTCTGGCTTATTTATCGCAAGTGGCCAGAAATGATAAAAAGAAGTGAAGGAAAACCAACCTCAGTTCTGGGGTGGATATTTTTTTTCATAGCTCTATTTCTTTATATTATCGGTCGTTCTCAACAGATAATAATTTTTGAAATGGGATCTTTTATTCTGGTTCTGGCTTCTGTCTTGCTTATTAAACGAGGTAGCAGTGCTCTGAAAGCTATGTGGTTTCCGGTTTTCTTCTTGTTGTTTATGATTCCATTGCCAGGCACGTTAGTTAGTTTGCTTACTATGCCTATGAAAATGGCGGTTTCATACACTGCAGAGAATATTTTATTTTGGGCAAATTATCCTATAGCACGTAATGGCGTTATCTTGCAAATTGGACAATATCAACTTCTTGTGGCTGATGCTTGTGCTGGACTCCAAACACTGCTGACTTTGGAGGCATTGGGGTTGTTTTATCTGAATCTTGTTCACCATACTTCAATCTTTCGGAATGTGACATTGGCTATTCTTATTATACCGATTTCTTTTACTGCTAATGTTATTCGCGTTATCGTTCTTACCTTGATTACTTTCCATTATGGTGATGCCGCTGGACAGGGTTTTCTGCATGGATTTGCTGGAATGGTTTTGTTCATTAGCGCATTAATACTTATTTTGGGAGTAGATTCAATACTACAATATTTTGTTAAAACACAGCCTATGAATGCCACTCAATTTGCAAGTAAGTAGTCAATAAGTTGGGAAATATCTAAATCTTTAGAGATTTGGTAAGTTTTGTAACAATTCTTTTTTTAGAATTTTAGTGATTTTTGATTGATACGAGTTTTTTGTATCGAATAAATTTTATATTGTACTAAGGAGAATTAATGAAAAAGTCTTTAATCACCAGCATCATTTTAGGTATATTGATGGTGTCATCAGGTGCCTTAACAATGGCCCTGACTCCCACTGTTAAAATTGCAGATCAACAGGAAATACTAAATCTAGAAGCTTTGATTCCTGCTCAATTTGGGAATTGGCAAATCGACAATTCAATTATACCACTACAAGTAGATGCAGAAACACAGGCCCAGCTTGATAAGATATATAACCAAACGATATCGAGAACCTATATTAATACTCTGGGTGAGCGTATTATGCTTTCTGTGGCGTATGGTGGCGATCAGAGCGATAATCTTGCAGTACATAAACCTGAAGTATGTTATTACGCGCAGGGTTTTGAAATAATGAAGATTTTTTCTGATGAACTGCTTACAAGCTACGGAAAATTACCGATAAAGCGTTTGTTAGCGATTAAAGGTAATCGTAACGAACCTATCACTTACTGGGTTACAGTTGGCAACAAAGCGGTTTTGCCAGGCATCGATCAAAAATTACAGCAATTGCGTTATGGTTTGACTGGACGGGTGCCTGACGGTATGTTGGTGCGCGTTTCTTCAATAGATAGTGATAAAGACAAAGCCTATCAGCTCCAGTCTATTTTTATACAGGATTTGTTAACAGCAGTTGATGTTAAGAAACGCGTCAGACTAATAGGAACTTCTGAAGTATAAAATCCAGAGTTTATTGACGTGTTGATACATCCACAAGCACAGTCGATTGGAATATTGATCTTTTTACATGGTGGAATTAAAGCAGTATGCCGTTACTGAGAAATTGTGTGCTGCTATAAGCCCTTACTTAATGTTGTACTTTACAATGAGGAATTAATGGATCCGCGAATAGATTGGATGATTGGATTTGTTACAGGAAAATCCGTATTGGATTTGGGATGTGTGCGGCACTCAATTGAAGAAACAGAAAGGCCAGGGTGGCTTCATGGCGAGATTAAAAAGGTAGCGCGAAGGGTCGTTGGTGTCGACTACTTGGAGCAACCTGTTTTACAGTTGAGGCAAAAAGGATATGAAGTGGTCTGCGCAGATGTAGAAGTGATGCAATTGGATGAGAAGTTTGATGCGATTGTCGCTGGAGACTTGATTGAGCATCTGAACAACTTTGGTAAGTTCATAGAACGCGTAAAGGAGCATCTGAATCCTGATGGGGTATTCATACTGACAACTCCAAATCCGATCAATCCGTTACGCTTTATCAGTGTACTTCTTCGTGGAGAGAGCGGTGCAAATTCAGAGCACACTTGTTGGTTTACGGAGCAGGTGATACGGCAGCTTCTCGATCGATACAACTTTGAGGTAATTGATGTCCGTTACGTAGATGATTCATACCAGTATTATCGTGGCTGGAAATGGATAATATTCTTTCCGATCAATTATATATTAGTCAGGTTACGACCAAAATTCGCAGAAACCCTTTGTATAGCTTTTAGACTGAAGAGTGGTTGACGTGCAATGAATTCTTTAGTTTTTCAAGTGGATCGGAATATATCGATTACACGTAATAGAAGCGATTTTATTTGCCATTTTATATTGTGTTGCCAATAATTCCGTTGACTGGGAATGTCGCGATGCCGCTTATTGCTTGGTCTGATTCGGTAGACGATGACATAAAAGCCATACTACCTAACAGAACGAATTGATTATTTTGAAAGCATCGACTTTTCTAAAGGCTAATAATAATCCCCGTTCGGGGGCGTTAACTATTGCTCTAATATTGATTAGTATTTTATTTTTGTCAGTGTTAAGCGGCATACTTGCAGCGTTTGGTAATTTATATCTTCTACTTGCTTTGCTGGGGCTGTATGGAGTTTTTTTTATTCTTTCTGCACCCGTGGGCTGGACCGTCTGGATAATATTTTGGGCGGCGTTTCTGATTACTGGGCCGAGCGCCTATTTCTTACGTTTTACACAGTTTCAATGGCTAACTGTTTTGGTGAGTGCAGCATTATTGTTGCCGGTGCTGTCTTACTTGCTACGTAGCAAAACCAAAATTTCGTCGACGACAATCTCAAGTAATCTTTTATGGCCTGGTATCTTTCTTCTGCTACTAGCTTTCTCCACTGTCATCACCGATCCTAAATTCGCGGATTTTGTGAATGCATCTCGCCACTATTTGCTCATGTGGCCGATAATGCTGGTTTTTATGTTTGGACTGGTTCGCCAGGAGATGGTGGTGCAATTGTGGAAAGCTCTTATGCTTGTAGCGATATTGCAATTTCCCATGGCAATTTATCAATATTTCTTCGTGGCTCTAAAAAGTGCACGGAGTTCTCCCTGGGATGCTGTCATAGGTACATTTCATGGCAATATGGAGGGTGGTGGAGATAGTGCCGCTATGGCTATCATGTTGCTGATTGCTATGCTGCTTGCCATTGCGTTATGGCGTGGAGGTAAGTTACATGGAGTATGGATGGCTTTGGTCATAATGTCGGGGCTTGGCGTGTTAGCTCTAGCGGAAGTCAAGGCATCAGTTATGCTGCTTCCGGTTGTCATTGGCTTGTATTACCGTAAAGAGCTATTGCAGCGACCTATAGAGGCGATCGTGGTTGTGGTCGGTGCAATCCTGCTTGTTGGCGGTTTGTTATTTGGCTACGAAAAGATTCACTATGAAAATAATCCTGCAGCCGGAATGAATCAGGCTGTTTCAACTTATGATCTAATAATAAGAGCGATAGATCCAGAGAATGAAACTGCACAAGGATTGGGGCGCGTGGCTCAATTAGTGATGTGGTGGGACGTCAATGTTAAAAGTGGCGATGTGCACCATAGCCTGTTCGGCTATGGCATGGCAGCAACTTATGCCAGCAGATTTGGTGTGGGCGAATTGGTAGAGCGATATTCTTATCCAATCGACAATACTTCCACTCTTGTTTTGCTATGGGAAACGGGTATCTTAGGACACTTGGCCTTTCTTCTTATACTGCTGTCTGGTGCGCAAACCTCAGGGCGCTCCGCTAATAATGAAGCTATTCCAGAAATTCATCGTATACTCCTCAGAGTGGGCGAAACCGGTCTATTGTTGCTTGCCATTACCTTGCTTTATAAACAATTTCATTTCTCTTCCGTTCCCATCCAGTTCCTGATGATGCTGATGCTTGGTCAGGCGGCCTATTGGTCAAATTTAGTAAGTAACAATCTCGGTCGTTTAGATGCAAAAACTAAATATATGCCTTATGCAAAAATTCCTTAAAGAAATAGGCTATGTCATCGTTAACTTGTAATTCCCGTGGTCTTGGCGCAGGACGCGCGGAGCCAATTTTTATTAAAATAATCGAGAATTGAGATCTGATATTTGTTGGAGTATTAATGACTGAATCTATTTCTAAACAGATGATGCGTCGTATATTGCAGATGGTTATTTCTTATTTACCTACTCCTGGGTTGAAGTGCAGACTACGATCTCTGCTTTTAAAAGCAAAAGATGGACTTCATCCTTCTTTGTTATGCCAACCCGGAGAAATTGTTGTACTAGTGGGGGTGCATAGAATTGATACTGTGATGGAATGGTCGGAATCTGTTGGCGCTACAGGTAAGCTGGTGCTGGTTGAAGCCATTCCCAGATACTTAGATAATATCAAGTATAATTTAGAGACTCATCTAAATTGGGATATCAATAATATTGTGTATGTCGCAAAAGGTGTATCTTCCGGACGTGAAGCAGGTAACATTGAAGTTGGAAGAAAAGCGGATTTTAATAAGTTAGCAGGGTATCGAATAGAAGACGGATTGTCAGGAAATGATTTTATCGGCATCGAGAGTATAGAATTAGACACGCTTGACAATATTATGTTTGATTTAGGGATCCATAACATTGATCATATCCACATGACAATAAGCGGCTTGGAATTGGAGGCCCTTAAAGGAATGACTAGGATTCTTGATACACGTGACTTAACAATTCTAATTCGATCCTTGCATTCCAAGGAGGGCGAATTGTTGCACTCCCACGTAATGAAGGAATTGAAAAAATCCGGTTTGCATGTGATTGCAGGGAAAAAAGTTAAAAGAGCTGCAGGGAGAAATATATATGCTTTCCGAGATTAAAAAATTAATTAACTCATTTTACCTTAGGAAAGTAGTGATTAGGTTCCTCGTCAAACCCTCGCAAAGGGTGAGCTGTCGATTGTGCTCGCGTCAAACTATAAATTTAATTAACTTATCCAGAGTTTTTCAAAAGAGGGTAAGAGGAGCTGAAGATATTAACTTAACTAACATTCGCCCGATGGTTTTGATTGATATTATATGAATAAACATTATGTATCTATAGTCTTTGCGTCGTGCAACATTTTATATATGGTTATATATAGATGAAGGTTGATTTCATAGGTATTGGAGCACAAAAGTGCGCGTCTACCTGGGTACATGGTGTTCTATCTGATCACCCAGAAATAGGGGTTTATCCAGGAAAAGAGATTGATTATTTCTCAAACTATTATAATCGCGGTTATCAATGGTATGAAAGGCAATTAGGTGATGTTGATGCTGTGAGAACGCGAGGCGAGGTGTCCACTTCATATTTTTCTGATAGTGATACCCCTAGTCGCGTATTTCTCTATAATCCAAATATGCGAATCGTGCTTTCTCTACGAGATCCGATTGAAAGAGCTTACTCCAATCATTTAAATGAAGTTAAATTATGCCATTTGACTGGACAGAATCTTGAATTTGAGAACGGGCTAGCGAATAACCCCATGTACCTTGAGCAGTCACGCTACGGAAAGCAACTTGCTCGCTGGTTAGCAATTTTTCCAAGAGATCAGATACTAGTAATTTTCCAGGAGGAAATTCGCGATGACCCCTTTACGCAAGCAAGGAATTTGTATCGTTTCTTGGGTGTGGCTGAAGAGCATCAATCCTGGTTCCTGGAGAAAAAAGTGAATGAGAGTTTAATCAATAAAAATACCTGGTTGGATCTGTTTCTCAAGCGCTTAGGGAAGCTCGGTCGATCTTTGGGCGGTGGCGGAGTGGTTCAAGCAATTAAGAGAAATGATTGGGTTCGTCAGTTACGTCGCAACCATAATCAGATTGAGCTACGTCAAGTGATTCCACCCATGCGCGAGGACACAAGGAAGTGTTTGCAAGATATGCTGGTTGATGATATGCGCGAACTGGCACATCAACTCGGGCGGAAAGATTTGCCTTGGCCAAGCTGGATAGCGTTGTGTAAAAGATCAAGTTGAGGGGCTGTCTATGCCAGTAACGATGCTTATGTACCATGTAGTTGCGATTCCAAAGAATGCTGCTGAGGCTCGGTTTTGTCGAACGCCAGATGAGTTCCGAAAGGATATGGAGCAAATTCGGCAGGCTGGTTACCAAGTCCTTTCTTTTGCGAGGGTACTGGATGGGATAGCAGGTAGAATCGAGCTTCCAGATAAGGCTGTGGCGATAACATTTGATGATGGAATATCATGCGCATATGAAAACGCTTTCCCGATACTGCAGGAATTCGATTATCCAGCTTCAGTTTTTGTTGTAGCCGGCCGGGTAGGTGGGTATAACGACTATGCTGAAGTTTTTGGATTCCCACGCAGGCGCATGCTTACCGCCTATGAGATTCGTGCTTTGGCAGGATCTGGTATGGATATAGGCAGTCATACTGTTAACCATCTTTGGCTTGGAAAGATCGAGAAGGATGTCGTAGCTAAAGAAGTTCATGATAGCAAGGCGGCATTGGAAGATATACTTGGTAAACAAGTGCCTCACTTCGCATATCCCTTTGGAAGTTGGAACTCGGAAGCACGGAATGCTGTTATAGAGGCTGGCTATACAGGAGCATGTTCAACTATATCTGGACGCAATCAGAAGGGAACAGACCCATACCTTTTGCGCCGTTTGGAAATAAAAGGGAGCGATGCCCCGTGGCAGTTTCGCTTGAAATTAAAATTTGCGACCAATGATATGCCGCTAATTTCTGATGCACGCCGTATAGTGAGCCAAACACTGAAGAAATTGAGGTAATTTCGCTACGTGTGATTGGCGCGGACTATTAACGAAAGAATTTTTGCCTTTCCTTGTGATATGGAAAGCCGGAGGGCAGTTAATGGCTGACAATTGCTATCTGCTGATTGATTGCGAGACTGCGTTTAAAGATTTAAGGTGCCGGTATGAATAAAAAGAACAGGGTAGTATTCCTTATTGGAGCGGGCCGCTCCGGTACTACGTTACTCTATAAGACACTATCCATCCACCCTAGTGTGTCCTATTTGAGCAATTACCAAATGCGCTTTCCTAAGTGGCCTTCTTTGGCTTACTTGCAATATATTCTCAACCAGTTTCCTGAATTCAAGCGTAAGTCATGGTTCAAGGAACAGGGTAATGCTTACTTCAATGAGCGGCGCAGGTGGCTGCATTCTATTGTGCCAACTCCCTCAGAGGCTGAATCGGTGTATGCCAGTTGTGGAATTCCACGAACACCCGCTGTTGACTATCTTCTGCAGCCTCAATCGTCTGGATGTTTGCAGAACAGATTTGACCGTATTCGCCAGATGTCCCGTGGGCAAGTATTGTTGACCAAACGTACTGCCAACAGCCGCCGCATACCAATTCTCAAACAAATATTTCCTGATGCAAAGTATATTCATCTAGTCAGGGATGGTCGTGCGGTTGCCTATTCTTTGCTGCGTGTCGGTTGGTGGAACGACCACATTTTATACTGGGCGGGCAAGACACCACAGCAGATGATCGCAGCGGGTTTTAATCCCTTGGAAATTGCAGCGAGAAACTGGATTGAGGAAATGCAGACACTGGAGCAAGGAATTGCTCTAATCCCGAGCAGCCAGATATTGGAGGTGCGATATGACGATCTGCTGCAAGACCCATGTGGTCAATTGCAGCAGATCCTTGATTTCATGGAGGTGAAAACGCAAGCAGATGAAATTTTCTGGGAGATCATAGAGTCCTTGCAAATCGCACCAAAACAGGAAGCATGGATCCGCAACTGGAATGAATCAGAATCGAATTTGGTACTTGCTCTACAGAAAGATACTCTACGCCGCTGGGGATTTATTGCAACTGATGAATGAGATGTTGCTGTCAAAAATTGAATCCGTATGTGTTGCAGCTGGGTTTAAATTAACTACCTGTGCTGGTTGAGAATTGACCAGACGGAGAGTGAGCTTCCCCCGAAAAATAGTCTTCCAAGGGTGACGTACAATTAACGTTACTATTGAGAG
>CXWL01005268.1_pt1 | contig 14135 bp, 15 predicted proteins | sample 590931 | NCBI WGS metagenome assembly CXWL01 (sample SAMEA3498368, study PRJEB10139) | groundwater metagenome | biome: water well; material: biofilm material | place: Germany | collected 2015-04-27 | reverse complement strand
TCACCCCGTGCCCCGTTGTTCGAGCTGTACCCGCCGCCGAATGCGAAACGCTGCGATTGCGCTTCAGTCAGAACGACTTGAACAGGAATGGATTTATGTTGGGAGGTGTCGGGAGAAATATTGACGGAGACCGTGTTAAATTGCGGCGCCTTTTGGAGCGCAATCTGAAAAAGATGCAGTAAATCGCGTCGATACGCATCGCCGATTTTAAATGGCGCGAGATTAGTGATCAAAGTCTGGTCATAACGTTCTAATCCGGTTATTTGTATCGCGCCCAAATAAAAAACGGGCCCGGAATCAATGGTTATGGAAAGATCGGCGCGCGCATGATCAGGATCAATTGTTGCCTGGCTGGTAACAATATTTGCGGCCGCAAAATCTTCTTGTGTTAGGTCAGATAATAAAATCGCTTTTGCTTGTTCCCATTCGGAAGAACGGAAGGCTGATCCTGCTTGCAAAGGCCATGCGGCACGAAGTTGCTCAATGCGTTTCTGGTATTTAGCGTCTTCTTGTATGATTTCACCGCGAAATACGATGGAAACTTCACCAATGCGCGTTAATACGCCGGGATCGACTCGGATTTCGGGTTTTGTAACTTCGCCTTGAGTCTGGTGCGATGATGAAATTACGGGTGAGAAGTAACCTTCTGTTGCCAGTAAGCTGCGAATTTCTTTTTGCGCGCGATACAGGAAAGTTTTTTCAGCAGTACTATCAGCAAAGGGTTCTGCTGGGAGTTTAAAGTACTTTGCAAGAAATTCTTTAATAGTGTCCGGCGCCGACAATATCACGGTTGTTGAGTTTTTTGTGACATCGAATGATTCTTGCGCCAGAGTTATACCGGGTATGATTGCGATGAGCAGCAGGATCGTTGACCAGAATCGAATATAACAATAATCAATTTTTGATGAGGTGCTTGACATATTGACTCGATCTAAAACCGGCTACGGCCTCAGTCTAAATAGCATCCTTTTGTATTTTATGGTTAATACAGTGTACCTTTATCAAAAGAAGTTTAACAAAAATTCCATGTTGAGCTGTTTGAACCTTGCAATATCACCAATTACTTTGATTCCCACTCATGACGAATGATTCTTTAACGCAGCACTGCAATACTCTGGATACTTTTGATTGTACGCAATGCACACGCTTATCGGATTTCTTGCAATCCGTAAAAACCAAGCACCCGGATTATTATGCACGACCCGTCAGTGCTTTTGGGGATAGGTATCCGAAACTGTTGATTATTGGTCTGGCACCCGGGATGCATGGCGCCAATCGGACAGGCCGGCCATTTACCGGTGATTTTGCGGGAATTCTACTGTACCAGACATTGCATAAATTTGGTTTTGCCACTCGACCCGAATCCATTTCTGCGGATGATGGGCTGCAACTGCTCGGATGCCGCATCACCAATGCTGTTAAGTGCCTGCCGCCGGAAAACAAACCTGTTCCTCAGGAAATTAAGCAATGTAACCAATATCTGACAACAGAAATCAATGAATTTGTTCAAAATGACGGCACGGCATTACTTGCACTTGGGACAGTCGCGCATCAAGCGGCGTTAATGAGTGCGCGGCTTAAATTAAAAGATTATCCGTTCGGTCATGGCGCTGTCCATCATTTGCCGCTTGAGAATGGTGTGAAACTCTATGACAGTTATCATTGCAGCCGCTACAATACCCAAACCAAACGTCTGACAGCGGCAATGTTTGAACAAGTATTTGAAAAAATTGTTGCCGATATGAAGCGATAAGAATATCACTAAAAACCAAAGGAGAAACTTTATATGCCCTATGTCAATATCCGTGTTGCCGGAACATTAACACGTGAACAGAAAAAGCAAATTGCTGCAGAGCTGACCGATACCCTGGAGCGCATTGCCAAGAAACCCAAATCCTATACGTATATCAGTTTTGATGAAATTCCTGATGAGAATTGGGCGATTGCAGGAAAACTACTCGGTAGTCAGGACTAAGCAGTTTGTCGAACACCGAATTTGATGCAAAGGATTTTTGTGTAAATTTACCGCTTCAGCCCGGCGTTTATCGCATGATAAATGCCAAAGGCGAAGTGATTTATGTCGGAAAGGCGATTAGTCTTAAGAAACGCGTCTCTTTCTACTTTCAGAAGACTAATCTGGGACCCAGAACCCAGCTCATGGTTTCGCAAGTGACCGGTATTGAAACAACGGTCACTCGCTCCGAAGCCGAAGCGCTGTTACTTGAAAATAATTTAATCAAGAGCCTGAAGCCGCGCTATAACATAATATTCCGGGATGATAAATCCTATCCCTATGTGATTCTGAGCGGTCACAATTTCCCCCGGCTGGGGTTTTATCGCGGCGCGCTGGACAAAACGCATCAATACTTTGGACCCTATCCAAATGCAGGTATAGTCCGGGAAAGCATACAGTTATTACAAAAAATATTCCGCTTACGTACCTGCGAGGACAGCGTTTTCAGTAATCGAACAAGGCCTTGCTTACTGTTTCAGATCAAACGATGCAGCGGGCCGTGTATCGGTCAGATTTCTCAGCAGGCGTATCAAAATGACGTAAAAAACGCCGAGTTGTTTTTACAAGGCAAACAAACTGAAGTGATGGAAGTTATCTCAGTCAAGATGCAGCAGGCTGCAGATCGCATGGAGTATGAGCAGGCAGCTGCACTGCGGGATCAAATTCAAGCTTTACGCAGAATCCGGGAAAAACAGTTTGTCGACAGCGGGAAAGCGTTGGATGCCGATGTTGTGGCTTGCGTACTGCTGAACGATGGTTCAGGAAAAGTATGCGTCAACTTAGCGATGATCAGGGGAGGGCGGCACCTGGGAGACAAGAGTTTTTTTCCGCAAAACGCGGATGATTGTACTGCAGCAGCCGTTGTTGAAGCATTTCTGGCACAGCATTATTTGAATAGAAGCGTACCGCCGCTGATTATTCTGAGCGAAAAAATTGAGCGCGAAGCAATACAGGACCTATTAACTGAGCAATGCGGGCATAAAATTTCGATTAACTTGAATCCGATCGGGGAAAAACGCGTATGGCTCGATATGGCGACCGAGAATGCGCATCTGGCACTGAAACAAATGATGAGCCGGCACGCTAGCCAGGAAAAACGTTTATTGGCATTGCAGCAGGAATTGCAGATGCCCGGCTTGAACCGGATTGAATGTTTCGATATCAGCCATACCCTCGGCGAAGCTACCGTTGCATCCTGCGTTGTGTATGATAATTTTTCTATGCGCAATAATGAGTACCGCCGTTATAACATCGATGGAATTACCCCCGGTGATGATTATGCCGCCATGCGGGAGGCGCTTACCCGGCGCTACCAGAAGATTGTTAGCGGAGAGGGACAGTTGCCCGATCTGATTCTGATCGATGGTGGAAAAGGGCAAGTCACGGCAGCGCAGGAGGCCTTGCAAGAACTTGGCATTTCTGGTGCTAATTTATTGGGTGTGGCCAAAGGTGAAGAACGTAAACCCGGTTTAGAGCAATTGATTTCTCCCGCGCTGGAAAAGCCGTTACAATTACCCAGTGAGCATGCGGCGTTACATCTGATTCAGCAGATTCGTGATGAAGCGCACCGGTTTGCGATCCAAGGTCATCGTGGCAGACGCGGCAAAGCCAGAACCAGTTCCAGCCTGGAAAATATCAGCGGTGTCGGTACTAAACGCAGGCAACGCCTGTTAGGCCGGTTTGGCGGGTTAAAAGGGGTTTTAACCGCGAGTATTGAAGAATTACAACAAACAGAGGGAATTAGCCGGAAGCTGGCAGAAAAAATATATAAAGAAATACATTAATGATTAATTTCTGTTACCAGTCCAGATCGCTACCCATTTAATCAATCAGTATCAGCTAACGATCATGCCTTACAATCTACCTAATCTGCTCACATGGCTACGGATACTCGCTATCCCATTATTTGTCGGTATTTTTTATTTGCCGCATTCCTGGTTATCGCCAGACAATCAGAATCTGGTGGCTGCTCTGATTTTTGCCGGTGCAGCCATCACAGACTGGCTGGACGGTTATTTGGCGCGTGTTTTAAATCAAGCCTCTGAGTTTGGGGCTTTTCTTGATCCGGTTGCTGACAAATTGATGGTTTCGGCGGCATTGATTGTGTTGGTTTATCTTGGGCGGCTAGATGCGCCGATTGCCTTAATCATCATCGGGCGCGAGATTACCGTTTCGGCGTTACGCGAGTGGATGGCACAAATCGGTCAGTCAAGAAGTGTTGCGGTATCTTTCCTCGGTAAAATCAAAACAACTTCACAAATGGTCGCCATCCCTTTGCTACTTTATCATGAGCGCATTGGTGAGAACTTTGATTCGCAAGAAATAGGCACATGGCTTATTTATATTGCCGCCGTTTTAACCCTATGGTCTATGTTCTATTACTTAAAGGCTGCGATGCCACAGGTGCTCAAGGATGACAGCAAGATTCCTTAATTACCATTCATTTACTCCAAGCGATAAACGATGAAAATTTTGATTGATGCGGATGCTTGTCCCGGCGTAATCAAAGAGATCCTGTTTAGAGCTGCTGAGAGAACCAAACGGCATTTGGTATTGGTCGCAAATCATCCGGTATATATTCCGCCATCACAATTTATTCGAATGCACCAGGTGGAATCCGGGTTTGATGTGGCAGACAACGAAATTGTAAAAAGGCTGGTAAAAGGCGATTTGGTGATTACCAGTGATATTCCGCTGGCAGCCGAAGTCATCAAAAAAGAAGGTTTTGTACTGAGTCCTCGTGGTGAGCTCTATACCCAGGAAAATATAGGCGCACGATTAAGCATGCGGGATTTTATGGAAGCTTTACGTTCCAGCGGCATTGATACCGGTGGTTTGTCTGCTTTAAATCAAAATGATCGCAAATCATTTGCCAATCAATTGGATAAATTATTAGCACAATAAGCCGCGAAGATCATCTGCGCGTAACAACCATCCCTCCGCTTTGCCACTTCACTGTTGACAGCAGGATGGCGAATAGTGCAATGACTGCTATGAGTTGGTGATTATTCCATAGAGCTTATCTTTTAATAACAGGCGTTTCTTTTTCTGTTCTTCCAGATATTCATCCGTTGTATTTTCGACGCCTTCCTCGATTCTGAGAATTTCCCGATTGACGGCGTGATATTCCTCAAACAGGTGTGCGAAATGACTGTTGCTGATCTTTAATTCATGGATGCGGTCATAATATTCTGGGAATTCATGGTGTAAATCATGTTTCTCGATCATTGGCTGGCTCCTTATTATGGTTCTCGTTTAAATGATCATGTTGAGCTGATTACGAAGAGCAAATACTGATCTAAATCAAAATTCAAGTGGATCTATATCCAGTACCCAACGCACTTTATGAGCAGGCAATGTATTAATTCGCGTATACCATTCGGCCATAAACGCTTGTAATTGCCTGCGTGAGGATGATTGTATCAGTAAGTGCGCGCGCTCCAAACCTTTTAAACGCAACATTTGCGCAGGTACCGGATCAAATAATTCAACGGAACGGGGCGGATTGGCAAGATTGGCAGCTTGCTTAAGAAAATCCAGTACGATCGCAATGTTGTGGGCTTCCGCGCGCAATAAGGCTTGATAGACAAAAGGCGGGAATCCGGCTGTTTTTCTTTCCGCCAGTAAGGTTTTTGCGAGTGCATCATAATCGTGTTTTTGCAAGGCATGGTACAGGGGATGATCAGGAAATTCGGTTTGAATGAGCACGTGTCCGGCGACATTCGCGCGTCCTGCGCGGCCAGCAACCTGCATCAATTGCGCAAACAAACGTTCACTGGCACGAAAGTCGGTACTGTACAGCGAAGTATCGGCGTTCAGGATACCTACCAATGACAGATTCGGGAAATCATGCCCTTTGGCGAGTAGTTGTGTGCCGACCAGAATATCCACTTCTTGCGCATGGATCGCATGCAGAATGTCTTGCCAAGCATTTTTACGGCGTATGCTGTCCCGGTCGATGCGTAAAATCCGTGCGGTTGGGAAATGCGCTGTCAAAGTTTCTTCCACGCGCTGCGTGCCTTGTCCGAAAGGCGCAATATCCTGATTGCCACAGTGCGGACAAGCGCGTGGAAAGTTTTCCCGGTGGCCGCAATGGTGACAGCATAGTTTTTTATCGCGTAAATGAACGACCAGACGGCTGGAACAACGCTGGCAGATGGCTGTCCAGGCACAGGCTTTGCACAGAAGCACCGGTGCATAGCCGCGCCGGTTGATAAAAACGAGACTCTGGTGTTTTTCTGCCAGACACTTGTCCAACGCTTTGATGAGCGGTTCGGATAAGCCTTCCTGAGCTTTGTTGGTGCGAGTGTCAATGCATTGAATCAGGGGAAGCGCGGCGTTTTTGATGGCGCGGGATAGCAGGCGAACGCTGCGATAGCGGCCATTGAGTGCGTTGTAATAACTTTCTAATGAGGGGGTGGCAGACCCGAGTACCACCGGAATATTATTTTCTCTGGCACGAAAAATTGCCAAATCACGTGCGGAATAACGTAGTCCATCTTGTTGTTTAAAGGAGCTGTCTTGTTCTTCATCGACGATGACCAATCCCAGGTCGGGTAATGGGGTGAAAACAGCCAGGCGCGTGCCCAATATGATTTTAGCTTCACCGCGTTGTGCCTGTAACCAACCGGTTAGCCGTTCCGTATCGTTGAGTCCGCTATGTAAACTGACTAAATGGACAGCGGGAAAACGTGCGCGAAAGACAGCCTCCAGTTGTGGTGTTAAGCTGATTTCCGGAATGAGTACCAGTGCCTGCTTGTCCTGAGCAAGCACGTGATCAATGATTCTGAGATAAACCTCTGTCTTGCCGCTGCCGGTAACGCCATGCAGCAGCCAGGTATTGAATTGTTTGATATCAGTTGTGATGGCGTTAACAGCAATTTCTTGCTCGGCAGTCAACGGTGGGATTGCTGCAGCTTTTGTCACCGCAGTTGCAGGAATGGGCATTGCCGACACCCATTTCAGTTGTATCCATTCCTGTAACAACTTGCCCGCGTGCGGCGAGATTTGTTTTGCTTGAGGACTGGTTAGCGCTGTCGTGTGATGGAGTTCGGTGAGAAGGCAGCGGGCTACACGTTGACGTGCTGGAATGCTGGATAAATCAATTTGTTTTCCAGCTTCGGTAAGGCTAAATTGAACATTGTTCGAGGATTGTTTCAGTTTCACCGGTTTATTGCCACGCAGCTTGACAGGCAAGCCGTTCATGACAACCAAGCCAAGCGGGTGATGATAATACTGGCTGCAAAAATGAAATAAATCTAGCAATGCATCCGGTAAGGGTTTGATTTCCCTGAAAAGACAGTACACTGACTTAAGTTTCTCAGCCGGTATCTGCGTTTCAGAACCGACTGCAATGATGACACCGGTTATCCGTTTTTTTCCGAAAGGTACGCAGGCGCGTAAGCCGATATCGTGTTGGGTTGCGTCATCTGATTGATAATCAAACAATGTGTCGACTGGAACGTTAAGTGCGACACGAATGATAGGCATAAGCGATGTTAAGGCAGGTTGGTCCAGAGCGATTAAAGCGTTTGTTACCTTAAAAACAAATCACTCACCGGCAATGCGTGCAACTCCGGTGAGTTTGTTAGGTTATTTGTAACCGTGTTATCTGGAAACCCGATAAATCGCTACCGATTCTTCACCTGGCTTATCGAGTTTGGCGGTATTTCCATCGGAATTGATCGAAAAACCGATTGCTGTATTGTTGTCCAGATCAGAGAAACCGGCGCATCCATTGGTGTTATACGTGAAACTGGATAAGTTTAGCTTGCTGGCGCCTTTGTTATACGCGTAGGAAGCAAACTCGATGCCGGGTTTTCCGCATTTTGTTTGATCTGCCCGCTGCGTAGCGCCGGTCGGGTCAATCATCAGGAATTTACCGTTTGGAAAGAAAACCAAAGTTTGTGTTTCGATGGCATGGTTGTCATAGGCCCAAGCACCAATGATACCGGATGCGTCGTTATCAATTTTTGCGTAGCGTGTTTCTTTAACTTCTTTTTCTACCACTTCATTTTCATCGCTCAGCTGAATCGGTTTGGCGATATGGAACAGTTCACCAAATACACTGCTTTCTGCACGCGCTCTTTGCACAATGACGATGTCGGAATTGATCAACTCAAAGCCATCGGTGCGAACTCTCCGGGTTGGGCCAGGATTGGAAAATCCAGCCTTCAGGTTGGTGTCAACGGATGGATTTCCAGTCAGTTTGAATCCTCGGGTATCAAATTCTTCTGCGACAGCAACACCGTATTCGACACCGGATTGGAAAATGGTACGGCCGCCACAAACACGGTTTTCATCACAGGAATCATCCGGTCTGGCATCACCCTGTAGATATTCTCCGCTGCTGTCAGCAGCAATCCGCAGCACACTGGCCGTTGTATTGTCATAGCTAACCCAGATCTGGGCGCTGAGAAGAGCAGTGCCTTGTGAGAGGAAATGCGTGCGGGCTTCTTCGGCTGTTCTGACATTACCTTCAATGCCGCTGGCTTCCATAATGCTCTTTAAATTGGCCGAATCGGCAAATGTTTCCGGATCGCTTTCCAGGTTAATCGATGACTTGACCGCAGCGGCCGCTTCGCTCGAAATGGCGATGCCGTTTGAAAGATCGCTATCGGAATCGAGAGATTGCAACAGAATTAGCAGATTCTGTAACTTGTTGTCACTGCCGTTGGCCAATTCGATCGGCGTCACTATTTGTGAACCCGGAATATTACCCAATGTCAAACCGCCCAGTTTAAATTCGATTTTGTCACCATGATTAAAATTAAAAATGCCTTTATCATTGGTTAAGCCCGATTTGCCGGAAGATGCGGCATAGGATACGCCGGAAACAGGGGAATCAACTAAAATACCCGTTGCTGGGCCGGTAGGCATGGTTCTATTGGTTGTCGTCGCTGATGATGAAGATGACGACGCGGCTGATTTTTCATCGCCGCTGCCACAGGCTATTAGACCAACAATAAACAGGGTGGATAATACGGGTATCCAGGAATTCTTTCTTAACGGGTGTGTGAATTTCATTAAAGAGGCTCTCTTTTTGATTAATTAAATAATTCAATATTGTACAATTCGCAATTTTGTACGCATAACGTGCAAATGGATACTAATATTTTACTACCAAAAGATTGCTATTATAGCGAAGCATTCAATTTTTCTTTCCTGACTTACTTAAATGGGTTTTAAATTTTTGTCTTTTCGTGTATTTTCGCCGCTAAATTTTTATTCGGGAGATATAAGGTATTTATATGTCTAACATGGCTGAGATCTCACAACTGACAGAGCTGTCAGTACAGCTCCCCATCGATTGGTACGTGGATCCAAAAATTCTGGAGATTGAAAAGCGTATCCTTTTTGATCAAGGTCCTGGCTACGTGGGGCATGAAGTGATGGTACCCAATGTTGGGGATTATTATGTGCCAGAATGGATGAACAATGCCAAGGTACTGGTACGCAATGCGCAAGATATTGAATTACTTTCTAATGTTTGCCGTCACCGGCAAGCGCTTTTGTTGAAAGGTAGAAGCAGCACCAAAAGTATTGTGTGTCCCATTCATCGCTGGACTTATGCGCTGGATGGCAAATTGCTCGGCGCGCCGCATTTTAAACAAAATCCTTGCCTTAATCTGGATAAGACACCACTGCAAAATTGGAATGGTTTGTTATTTAATGGCAAACGCAAGGTTTCGCAGGATATGGCTAAATTGAGTGTGCTGAAGGATTTTGATTTTTCCGGTTATCTGCTGGATCGTATCCAAATTGATGAATATCAGTGTAACTGGAAAACATTTATTGAGGTGTATCTGGAGGATTATCATGTCGATCCATTTCATCCGGGTTTGAGTCATTTTGTGAATATTGAGCAACTCGATTGGGAGTTTGACGATTGGTATAGTGTGCAAACCATAGCAATCGATAATGCACGCTTTCAGCGCCCAGGCAGTCCGGTTTATGCNNCCTACCGGAGCTGAAAGTTGCACGAACGTGGTGGAATTTTATTACCCGGAAGAAATCGCATTATTTGAGCGTGATTTTGTTGAAGCGGAACAGGCTGCTTATAAAGAAACCGCACTTGAAGATGATGAGATCTGTAAATTAATGACTGCTGGACGGCGAGTGTTATACGATCAGAACCGCAATGAGACGGGGCCGTACCAAATCCCGATGGAGGCGGGGATGGAGCATTTTCATCAATTCTTGCAACGAGAAATCGGACCGCATGTTTGATCATCGGTTAATCGCAATTTCTGTATTCTAGGAAAGACGAGTGCGCTCGCTGTGGATGCTGGTGGCCGCATTTATGTTTGCCTGCATGGGCGTGTTAGTCAAACTGGGGGCCGCCTATTTTTCCAGCGCTGAACTGGTGTTTTACCGCTCGTTGTTTGGTGTCTGGATGACTTATCTGATCCTCCGCTACTATCGCCTCCCGGTGCGCACCCCGCATTGGCGGATTCATTGTTGGCGGGGGATTTCCGGTCTGGTCAGTCTGTTGATGTTCTTTTATTGCCTGACGCAATTGCCTTTGGCAACGGCGATTTCATTGAATTACACCTGGCCGCTTTTCGTGGCGCTATTTTCTACGCTGATTCTGAAAGAACATATCCATTGGCCGTTAATTTGCACGATTTTGCTTGGCTTCACCGGAGTTATTTTGCTGATGCAACCCGCGTTACCAGAAGAGCATTGGGTTGCCAGTCTGATGGGTATGGCTTCCGGTTTTTTTGCAGCGATTGCGTACATTAATGTTAAACAACTGGGCAATTTGGGTGAAACGGAATGGCTCGTGGTGTTTTATTTTACATTGATCAGTACACTGATTACCGGAGTAGGGCTGATGTTCACGACGCTTAATCCGATCACCTGGCACGGAATGCTGCTGCTGCTGGGAATCGGTGTGACTGCGACATTGGCGCAACTCGCCATGACCCGTGCGTATCATAAAGGTGTAACGCTGGTCGTAACTTCACTGGGTTATAGTACTGTATTGTTTGCCAGTCTTTGGGGGGTCTTGCTGTGGAACGAGCTGTTGTCACCCATTGCATGGCTGGGTATGGGGTTGATTATTCTCGGCGGATCACTCAGTGGTTTTTTGAGTGTTAAGCTGGCTCCTGCTGTTGCACAAAAGTGACTGCGCGACGGATTGCCCGGAAGCAAAATTTGCACCATCCCGTTTAATTGCCTATCATGAGCTTGTTATCATTTGAGGTGAAGTCATGATTACTATTCAAAAGAAAGGCAATCTTGTTATTGTTGCAGTCATTGGTGAGTTTACATTAACGGACTATAACGAATTTGAACAGCAGGTGCTTTACCAATCGCACTTTGAAGGTGAAGCAAACCTTTTATTTGATTGGCGCGACATGCTGGATTACACCGTTGATGTGGCCTGGGAAGAAATCAAATTCATGCGTGATCACGGCAGTGAGTTTAATCGGGTGGCTATTGTTACTGATGACGAATGGCAAGCGTGGGGTGCTTGGGTTTCTAATCTATTCACCAATGCGAACGTATTGGTGTTCCATAACTATGAAGAAGCCGAGGAGTGGGCATCTGACAGCGTAAATAGTTAATGTGCAGAGCATATTACCGAGTGTGCTGCATCAAGGTATATGCCATGGCTACAGCACATTAGGGTTCGATAATTCAGTTTTTCAAGTGTTAACCGGTAAGAAGAAATCGCATGGATGAACTTGTTTTCGCCAGAGTATTGCATGTTCTGGGTGTGGTGTTTTGGATTGGCGGTGTCGCTATGGTAACTACCGTACTGTTGCCGACCCTGGCACGCATGCAATCACCCGCGGAAGCGATGGAATTTTTTGCTCGATTCAGACAACGATTTGCCGTACAAGCACGTGTTTCCACATTAATCGTTGGTTTGAGCGGTTTTTACATGGTGTATGTACTGGATGTCTGGCAGCGTTTCATGCAATGGCAATACTGGTGGATGCACACGATGGTGCTGATCTGGCTGTTGTTTAGTGTGATGTTATTTGTCATGGAACCGCGCGGCCGACGTCAGCAAGCAACTGCCCCTGTACAGACAAATGTTTCGGCAGAAACATTTGTTAAAATTCAGCGTAAGCATCTGTTTTTATTAATTCTGAGCTTGATCACCATTGCCGGTGCCATGGCAGGCAGCCATGGCTGGCTGATTGCCGGGAGCTGAGCATGAGTTACGCAGTGCTAAAACTGATTCATGTCGGTAGCGTTATCGTGAGTTATGCGTTCTTCTTCTTGCGCGGTGTCTGGTTAATGCAAGATTCGGAGAAGCTGCGCCAACGTTGGGTAAAAATCCTGCCGCATATCGTAGATACCATTCTACTGACCAGCGCCATTATATTGGCAATGACCATTCAGCAAAATCCGCTTGATCATTCCTGGTTAACCGCAAAAGTTGCCGGTTTGATACTCTATATCGGTCTTGGCATGATAGCGATCCGCTTCGGTAAAACCCGGAGAACAAAAATTATGGCCTGGACTGCGGCGCAGTGTGTGTTTATCTATATCGTACTGGTTGCCCTGACCAAAAGTCCGGTACTAGGCCTCTGGTTATAAAACTGGCGAGACTGTTTCATCCTGCAAATACCCTACAAACCGATGGATTTTTCCCATTTTCGTCTTGAAAAAGCCGGGCAGGAACAAGCGCAGGCGGTAGCTGACCTGGTTAATCTGACCTACCGCGGCGAAACTGGCTGGACTCGGGAAACGCATATCATCCAGGGCGACAGAACCAACCGGCAGGAAATAGAAACGGCCATGTCTAATCCTGACGCACAGTTCTTTGTCATTAATCAACCGAAAAACCTGGCTTCGTGCATCTATGTCGCTAAAGAACACGATTATGCATATATCGGCTTTTTCGCAGTTCACCCCAATCTGCAAGGAAAAGGACTCGGAAAGTATGTGCTCGAGCAGGCGGAAATCTTTGCATTGAGCACTCTGGACGTACACAAGTTTGTTATGTTCGTGATATCGCAACGTCCGGAATTAATCGCATTTTATCAACGTAGAGGCTATTTGCGCACAAGCAGAGTTGAAACTTACCCATTGCATTTGGGTATTGGCGTGCCAAAAATCTCTGGATTAACCATCGAATATCTAGAGAAGGTCATTTATCCATTGCTGTTTAATCAATGTACTATGTGCGGATTACTGCAGTATTCCCCGCATTCTTCTTGGCTATGCAGTAATTAACTGTTGAAATTATCTTGTTTCTTCAAGTGACATTGGAAACAAGGGTTGGTGAATATTCTGACCGAGACAGTCAATCATTCTATGTCACCCCAGATAACTAGCAAGATTGAATCGCCCCGGTTTTTCCGGAGACATGTTTTTTTGAGTTAAGCTGCATCAGCTGACTCTTCCTGTTGGCGATAATACGCTTTTTCAAATTCTGCCGGTGGGACATATCCGATTGCATCCAGCAGTCTTCGATTGTTGAACCAGTCCACGCCACATTCAACCTGCAAGTGCACCACGCGCTATTCTAAACATCTCGTAGGGTGTTTTGTAATTTAAACATTTTCTAGGTCGATTGTTGAGTTGTTTTTCAATACGATTAATTTCGGCAGCAGTGATATTGTTAAAATTAGTGCCTTTAGGCAAATAGTGTCTACCGCATGTGCGTTAGGTCAATAAAAGCCACATAAACAAAGCCAATCCACGTCGCTACCAATGTACTATCCGCGCCACCCACAGTTGATTGGGGCGGGCAGCTACAAATTGCCGGTTAACCTTGTCCGTTGGCCGGTCAAGAAAATCGTCCGAAATGGTGGCCCAACACTTTTTGCCGCGTCGAACACCTTGCATTCCAAGCTTCTTCATTAACCGCTCGACCGTACAACGAGCAACACCAATGCCTTCTCGTAACAACTGTCGCCATACTTTGCGAGCACCATAAACCCGGAAATTGTCTTTCCATACCCGTTCTATATCAAATTCTAGTCTCATGTCTGGCTTGATGCGATCAGGCAATCGATCCGGATCTCGCACGCGCGCGCTTTGTGTTCGTAGTAGCTCGACGGGGCAATCCAGATTTCATTGCAGATTGGCTCGACCCCGTATTCTGCTTTGTTGCTATCGACAAATGTCACCATTATTTCGGTCGGCGGTCGAGCTC